>Ga0114931_10010444_pt1 | contig 11055 bp, 11 predicted proteins | sample 2SBtaG_FD_89579 | JGI IMG/M metagenome (GOLD analysis project Ga0114931, IMG submission 89579) | Deep subsurface microbial communities from Kolumbo volcano to uncover new lineages of life (NeLLi) - 2SBTROV14_V59a metaG | ecosystem: Environmental > Aquatic > Marine > Volcanic | place: Kolumbo...
CGCCACGATATGGTCCGCCGGGACGGTGATGGCGACCTCGTAGTCGCCGAACTCGAGGGTAAACTCGCCCCGGCCGAGGAATTGCTGGTGTTGCCAGCCGGCATAGTCGGTATAGGCGACCAGGCGCGGGAACCATTGGGCGAGAAAATATATGTAGGTGTCGCTCTCCGGGAAGTGGTCGTACCCGCCGCGGCTGTTGACGATTTCTTCCTCGACGATATTGAACGACCAGTCGATCGAGAATGTCGTGCTTTGGCCGCTGCGAAGCGGCTGCGGCAGGTCGATGCGCATCATCGTGTCGACTATGGTGTAGGGGAGCGGTCGGCCGCGGCCATCGGCAACACGTTCGATGATATCGCCGTGCTCGACGTCCGCGTAATGCTGCTCACGGCGCAGCGTGCCAAATGTCAGCTGGTCCTGGCCTTCCTCGTCCACGCGGGCGGTTTCCGTCAGCCTTGCCGTAGACCCGTCCCTGAAACGATTCTGGTCGAGCTGCATCCAGATGTAACGCAGCGTATGCGGCGAGTTGTTCTTGTAACGGACTGTTTCGGACGCGGTGATGCTCCGCGTATCCTCGTGCAGCGTGACCTTGATATTGTGGCTGGCTTCCTGTTGCCAGTATTTTTCGCCCGGTGCACCGGAGGCCGTGCGATAGACATTGGGTGTCGGCAGGTCCACGTCCAGTTGGCGAAAAGCATCATAGTGATCGCTTTTGGTCTGGCGTATTGCGTCGGCAAGGGAAGCGTTGGCCAGCAAAATTGTGGCCGCCAAGAGCAGCAATGGTTGGACGCGCATCGGTATTTTCTCACTTTTTGACTGGAAACCGGCCGGTAATGTATAGCAAAAAGTGGGGTTGAACCGAAGTTTTTATGTTACAGGCGCGATGACCCGACCTTGGTGGAAGTCTTCGGTTCGACCCCGCTTTTTCTCGAAGTCTCGCCCTGCGCAAATCCTGTATTGAAAAGCCTGCCGCCGAGTGCGAAAGTGAGCGGTTCACTTTTGAGGGAATGATATGCCGGTTACAAGATACACAATATTGATCATATCGCTGGCCACATTCGTCCTGACGGCCTGTGGCGGCGATGCGGAACAAGCAGCGGGGACCGCGGCAGCGCCCGCTGTCGCTCCTGCCGAACTGGTGCTGCGCGGCGGTGCGATCGCCACCGTCGATCCGCAACTCGGCAACGTCGAGGCGATTGCCGTCAACGGCTACCGGATCACGGCAGTCGGCAGCAACGACGACATCTCGGCTTACATCGGTCCCGAGACCGAGGTGATCGAGCTGAACGGCCGCTTTGCGATGCCGGGTTTTATCGAGGGTCACGGGCACTACATGAGCCTCGGTCGCTCCAAGCAGATTCTCGATCTCACTGGCGTGAAAAACTGGGATGAGATCGTGAACATGGTGGCCGGGGCGGTGGACAAGGCCAAGCCAGGTGAGTGGATCTTCGGCCGCGGCTGGCACCAGGACAAGTGGGACAGTGTGCCGGAAGATGCCGTTGACGGGGTGCCGAGAAACGACTCGCTCAACGCCGTATCCCCGAACAATCCGGTCAGGTTGGGTCATGCCAGCGACCACGCAGCCTTTTTCAACGACGCTGCACTCGCAGCGGCGGGTGTCGACGATGATACCCCTGATCCCGCGGGTGGCACTATTGTGCGTACGCCGGAGGGCCGCGCCACGGGCCTGATGCGAGAATCGGCTCAGCGGCTGCTGAACGACGTGATTGACGAGTACGAAGGCCGCCTGACGCCGGAGGAGACGGAGGCAGTCGAGCGCGAAAGAGTGATGCTCGCCGCCGATGAAGCGCTGCAACACGGCGTGACATCGTTTCAGGACGCCGGCACCTCACTCGAGGGCATTGAATTCTTCAAACGACTCGAAGCAGAGGGCAACCTGCCCGTCAGGCTTTACGTCATGGTGCGCCGGGCGTCTAACGAAGTGATGGACGAGATTTTGCCGCAGTACAAAATGCTGCCCGAAGGCAATGATTACCTGACCGTGCGCGCCATCAAACGTCAGATAGACGGTGCGCTTGGCTCACACGGCGCCTGGCTGCTCAAGCCATACGACGACCTGCCGAACACGAGTGGGCTCGTGCTCGAGCCTGTCGATGACATCGAGCGCTCTGCCGAGATAGCGGTGAAATATGGTTTCCAACTGAATGTCCACGCGATCGGCGACCGCGCTGTCAGGGAGGTGCTCGATCTTTACGAACGCGCCTGGAATACCATGGGCGTCGATGGCAAAGGGCTGCGCTGGCGGATCGAACATGCACAGCATATCGATCCCGTCGACGTGCCGCGGTTCGGCAAGTTGGGGGTCATCGCATCCGTGCAGGCTATTCACGGGACATCTGACGGACCGTGGATTCCAAAACGGCTCGGCGATGAGCGGGCAAAGTCGACCTCGCAGCCCTGGCGTGACCTGATCAATACCGGTGCAATCGTGACCAACGGAACCGATGTGCCGGTGGAACCGATCGACCCGATTGCGACCTACTACGCCGCCGTCTCGAGGATGATGGTCAACGGCAAGCGCTTTTACCCGGAACAGGCGCTTACCCGGGCAGAGGCGTTGAAGTCGTACACCTACAACAATGCCTATGCCGCGTTCGAGGAAGACATCAAGGGCACGCTGACACCCGGCAAATATGCCGACATCACGGTCCTGTCGCAGAATCTGTTGACAGTCGAGGAAGACAGGATCCCGGATACGACTGTCGATATCACCATCGTCGGTGGTGAAATCAAATATAAGAGGGGTATGTAGTGGCAGATTTTGACGAGCTTTTCGAAGAACTGAAACAAAAACGCGACGAGCTGCGTGTGCGGATGAATCTGGCTTCAAAAGAAATTCGCGACGAGTGGCAAGACCTGGAGAAGAAGATGGATGACTTCGCCGACAAGGCGAAACAATTTGCGGAAGATGCGAAGTTGAAGGAGACCGGCTCCGTCCTCGGTGATGCGCTCGGCAAACTGGGGCAGGAACTGAAGCTCGGTTACGAACGCATCCGGGAGGCGCTCAAATGATCGAACGCCGGAGTATCAGCGCAGCCGATATTCCAAAGCACAAGAATCCGATCCCCGCGGCGACGAGAGTCGGCAACCTGTTGTTCTCGTCCGCCGTCGGCGGCGAAGATCCTGATACGCATGAGCTTCCCGCGGACAAGGAAGCGCAAATTGCCAATACTTTCAAGACGATCAGCGCAATCATGCGCGAGGCAGGCGGCAGCCCGGAGAACATCGGCAAGGTCAGTGTCTTTGTCGCGGATCGGGACGACCGTAAACTCATCAACCCGCACTGGTTGGAGATGTTCCCGGACCAGACCAGCAGGCCGGTACGCCACACGTCAGAGAAAAAACTGCCGGCGGGCCGTTATATCCAGGCAGAGTTCATCGCAGTGTTATAGAAACATCGCCCGCCCAGGGAATTGCCCGGGCCCTGGCGCGTGACGAGAGAAAAACCGAAATTAGAACGACGATGGGCAGAAGCAGGATATGCAGTGGCAGACTTGCGTGCTCCTAAAGACTCACTCTGCGCGCCGCCTGAGCCAGTCACAAGGGGGGGGGAACGTAACGAACGCTCAGTGAATACCTGCTCCAGAAGCCCAACGTCGTATTTGATAAAGCAGAATTGCATGTCCTCACGGTCGATCCAGGTGACGTAACTTGCGAAGTTGACACTGTCCGAATCCAGCGGGACGGGTTATACGGCGTATCATTCGTCGCTGGTCTCCAGTAGTGCGTGCGAATCCTCGGAATTGGAGCAGCCGGATACATCTTTATTAAAAAACGCTAAATTAGAATATCTTAAATTATAGACACCTAATATGAATTTGTCTATATTGCCTTCACTACTGTTTGGTGTCGATCAGGATAAATGCATGCCCGTGGAGAAAAAAAACGATTCTGAACCACAGAATATGGATGGCTTGATGGAACAGATGAAGCTTCATGCGGCGGATGCCGCCGGTCTCATGAAGGCACTCGGCAACGAAAGCAGGTTAATGATTCTTTGTACATTGGCTGCCGGAGAGCGCTCTGTCGGTGACCTGAACGAGATCGTGCCACTAAGCCAGTCGGCGCTATCCCAGCAATTGGCACGGCTCCGCCAGCAGGACCTCGTCAAGACCCGGCGTGAATCGCAGACGATATTCTATTCATTAACCCCGGGCCCGGCCGATCGCGTGATTCAGGTGCTGCACGACATTTACTGCGGCGATCCGAGATTACAGGGAGTCAGCAACTGATGGGATTTGGGTTCGGCAAGCAAATCGATCTCGATTTCGACGACGCTATAGATAAGGTGTTGGAAGTATTGCAGGCCGAGGGCTTCGGTGTGTTGTCCGACGTCGACGTGGCGGCAAAAATAAAAGAAAAGCTTGATAAGGACATGCCACGCTATCGCATTCTTGGCGCATGCAATCCGGGCCTCGCGTTCCAGGCGATCGCGGCCGTTAACGACATCGGTCTCTTGTTGCCATGCAACGTACTCGTCAGGGAAGACGCCGAGGGCAAGGTTTACGTCGACTTCATGGACCCGGCAAGCGTCCTTTCGCTGGTCGAAAACCCGGATATCGAGCCGCTTGCGGCCAAGGTCAGAGCAAAGCTCGAGCGGGCCTGCGACGCTTTGTAGAAATTGCGGCCAACCGCCACCGCCTCGCCCATCGTGCCAGCAAATTCTGCCTGAAGTCTGACAGGCTGCTAGACTAGGCTTGCGAGTTCTACATTCAGCATTAAACCCTGAACGCGATAGAATTTTTCGTCCATGTATATACCGTACAGATAAGCAAACAAGGAAATGCCATGGCTGCACTGCGAGTCCTGACGGGCACACTTTTCGTTTGTGTCATTATCCTGCTAACGGGATGTTCCGCCCCGGACACGGAAAGGACAACCGAGACAACCGCGGGTAACCCGATAACGGGCCGCGGACTGCCGAACCCGGCGCCAACCGTTACCACGAATTGGGGGGAACTCCCCGCGGGAAGGCAGTGGGGCTCATCCGCCGGCATCGATATCGATCCGATCGACGGTAACATCTGGGCCTACGAACGCTGTGGCGCAAGCAACTTTGGTAGCGGAGTGCCGGTCAACTGCGATACCAACCCGGTCGATCCGATTTTCAAGTTCGACCGCAACACAGGCGAAGTCCTGGAAAACTTTGGCGCTGGCATCATGGTGACACCGCACGGCATCTACGTGGATGCCGAAGGTAATGTGTGGGTGACCGACTTCGCGGGAAACGCTGAGGGTACCAAGGGCCACCAGGTCCACAAATTCAGCCCGGACGGTCAATTACTCATGAGTCTCGGGACTGCGGGACAGCCGGGCCGCGGACCGAACCAGTTCAACCAACCCAATGACGTTATCACTGCGCCCGACGGGAGTATATTTGTCGCCGACGGCCACAGCGGCCAGGGCATGACGAGCATGGCCGAGATTGAAGAAGGGCGGGCGTCGGGTGCCACGGGTCGAATCATCAAATTCTCTGCCGACGGCAAGCGTCTCATGGAGTGGGGGCAGATCGGTGTGCGCCACGGTGAGTTCCGTACGCCGCACGCGCTGGCGTTCGACTCGCAAGGCCGTCTCTGGGTAGCGGATCGCGGCAATCACCGCATCGAAATTTTCGACCAGCAAGGCAACTATCTCGAGTCACGTTACCTGTATGGCCGCATCAGTGGATTGTTCATCACGGACGACGACATGGTGTACGCCATCGACTCCGAGTCCGCCCCGACCAATCACCCCGGCTGGAGAGACGGCGTCCGTATCGGCCAGGTCGACGAGGACCGCATTCTTGCCTTTATCCCCCCTTTCGAGCGCGAAGACCGCGTTTACCAGGGCACTGCAGGTGAAGGTGTCGCAGTCGACGCGGACGGCAACGTCTACGCTGCGGAAGGTCCGAATTCACTGCATTGGGCAGGCGGCGCCTTTACCAGGTACTCAGTCCCGGCAAATTAAATAGCCTGGCGCCAGGCACCGCGAGTACCCCAATCCCGGGAACATGGGAGAACGCTTCGCGTCAACTATTCAAAGCATTCAGCCCGCGACGCCTCCACCGTCCACGACCAGCGCCTCGCCGGTCACGAATGACGACTCATCGGAGGCCAGGAACAGCACTGCGTCAGCGATTTCCTCGACGGTGCCAATGCGTCCAAGCGGTCGGTTCCTGGCCCCGGCAGCATAATTTTCCCAGGACATGCCGCGCTTGGCGGCATCGTCGGGTAACATTGGCGTCAATACGTCGCCCGGGCATACGCAATTTATGCGAATCCCGTCGGGCCCATGATCGATCGCCATGGCCTTTGCCATCACCACCAGTCCACCTTTGGCAGCGCAGTACGCCGCCGCTTTATCGCCGCCAACGATTCCCCAGCCGGAACTCGTGTGAATGATCGAGCCGTTGCCCCGCTCGATCATCGACGGCAGGACGTATTTCGACATCAGGAAGGCGCCCTTGAGACTGGAGTCGATGGTCTCATCCCATTCTTCTTCTGTGCATTCCGTAACGGTACGCGGATGAAATACCCCGGCGTTGTTGAACAACACGTCGATCTTGCCAAATCGGGCCAGGGTCTGGTGGACAGCCCGGCGACAGTCGTCAGCGACCCGTACGTCGGAGCGAATGAACAAGGCTTCGCCGCCATTTGCGACAATGGTCTCCACAACCTGGTCTCCGCGCTCTTTATGCCGCCCGGTGATAGCGACTGCCGCTCCTTCGCGTGCAAAGCGCCCGGCGGTGGCACTGCCGATCCCGGAGGTCCCTCCACTAACAAGGGCTACCTTTCCTTCAAGCCTCATATCTTTACCCCATATTGCTGACTGGAAGACATCAGGGTACCGTGCCCGGCGAACGACTGCCCGTGCGTCCACCGGCGGCAGAGACCGCGGTAGTACCTGCGGCTGCAACAGTGAGGAATACGAGGGCAATCTCTCCCCGGGACCCTGTGCGGAAAGGAAAGAAATTGCCGATGACGGGAGCCCGGAATATGTAATAGTCAGGTATGAGCCATCTGCTCTGAGTAACTGAAATGAACCGCAACCCTGTATCGTTGATAGTCATGCTTGTCGCTGCCTGTTCACCAACGAACAATGCCGGAACGTCAGCTGTTGTATCGGCTGTCGCGCCGGAGATCATCCAAAAGCCGATCGTCTTCGATGCGCGCAGGGAGGAGTTGTCGATTCAGTACCTGCATGAACATTACGGCATCGTCCAGGACGACGCGAGCATAAAGCCAACCATGGTGGTCGTGCACTGGACAGACATTCCGACGATGAAGGAAACCTTCGCGGCATTTGAGCGACCCGGGTTACCGCCGGCAAGGGCGGCCATCGGGTCTGCCAGTGCGCTGAACGTATCGTCGCATTTCCTGGTTGACCGCGATGGAACGATCTACCAGCTATTGCCGGAAACGACTATGGCCCGTCATGTCATCGGCCTGAACTATTGTGCGATCGGCATCGAAAACGTTGGCAACGGATCAGATTTGCCGCTGACGGATGCCCAGCTGGACTCCAATATTGCCTTGATACGGTACCTGCACGCCAAACATGGCATTCAATACCTCATCGGGCACTATGAATACTCGCAATTTATCGGCCACCCCCTCTGGAAGGAAAAAGACCCGGGATATCGCACCGAAAAAACCGACCCCGGCGTCGAATTTATGCGTAGATTGCGCGCAAGGCTCAACGACCTCGGCATGCAAGGCGCGCCGGAGCGGCCGAAAGCCTCCGGCCCGAACCTCATCGATGAGCGCAAGTCGCCACCATCAAGCCGTCGACCGCTGACCGCCGGCAACGACAACCCGGACTTTCGGTACCTCGAGCCTGACGGCATGGCGCTGCCGCGGGGCTCATTCGGTCTCGGCGTCGTCATCGAGCCCGGTCATCGCCTGGCATTCCTGACCGGCCAGATCGGCGACAATGCGGACGGCGGTCTCTCCGACGACTTCGAAACGCAGGCCCGCAACGCACTCGCCTCAGTCGGCGTGCTGCTGAACGAAGCGGGTATGAACTGGTCCGACGTTGTGAAGATCAATGTATACCTGATTGCTGCTGCTGATATCCCGGTCTGGGCGCGCGTGCGCGATGAGATCGTCGGTGACGCGAGGCCTTCTGGTACAGGTGTCATCGTCAGGGCATTAGCCAATCCGAAAGCGAGAATCGAGGTTAGCGTGATCGCTGCACAGAAAGTCGAATAGCCCAAGCGTACAGCGCGACGTGCGGCGGGCTGTCGTGCTGACCTTCTGGATCACTCCTTAGGTCCGAGACCCATGCGCTGAGTAATCGACGCATCGCGGCTCGCATCATCCATTGAACCAGGCATGCCGTGTCATCCTTTGCCGGTGGGCGAATCTCGCACAGATCGATAGCATTGTTGCGCTCAACGGCAAGAATGTCGCCAATTGGCGACAGTTGATCACCTGTTTATTCAGAGGTCATGGCAGTATGCTAGCCCGGTTAACAGTGCGGTGCGCCCTAATTCTCGATTTTCGTAACGGGGGAGTTGACGACGATGGACGGCGAGCTCAATCAATTAATCGGTTCAAAATCCTCTGCCGAACTCAAGTCGATACTGATAAGCAGTCTGCTGGGGACTGTCGGTGTGACGTGGGTTGCTGGTGGAATCCTGGCCGTACTGCGGCTCTACGAAGTGCACTGGGCGCTTGGCTGGCTAAGCGCATTTGTCTGGGTGTGGGGTTGCTGGGCGGCGGCTTTGTACTTCGACGTCAAGAAATACTTCAGCTAGTCCGAACGGCCGACTTACTGGCAGGTCAATGTCATGCCGGTGTCCGACCAGCCGCGGGCAGCGGCCTCGGTAGCCAGCGTGCTCCAGGCCGGTTTGTCCATCGCTGCCTCGGTTCTCAAACCCAGCGTTCGCAAAAACTCGACGAAATCCGGCGGCGGGTTCTGCAAGCCACCAAAGGCCGGATTGGCGATCGTCGCCGCAACATCAGCCTCGGTTTCGTCATGCATCCAGGTGAAACCGATCAGGTCGATGCGGGATGCGTTTGCGTCCCATGCCGAGAACACCGCTTCAATAAACTGTGACTGCAAGACATCGCTGCTGTTGATGACCGGTGTTACCTGCCCGGCCGCGTACTCCGGATAGGCACTGGTCGAGTAATAACCGGACGGGTAGCCCAGTTGAAAGAAATGCAGGTTCTGGTTCGGGTACAGCGCCAGCATGTCGGCGAAATCCTGCGCAACGATCGACGGGTCCTCGACCAGGCCGCCGGACAGCGGGTAGTAGGAAACACCGATGACATCGCTGAAGGTATTAAGCTGCTGGTAGTAGCTGCGGGTAACGGCGTCCAGCAGGCCCTTGTGCGTCGCTTCCACGGCAACGCTCAACGGCGGCTTGGCCGGATACATCTGCGCATAGGCATCCCTGGCGTAAGCGCTGACCTGCTCGTAGAACACCAGGTACTCCTGGCGCAGGTTTGCATCGAGCAGGTACAGGTCAACCTCTGAGCCGATCGCGAGCGCCGTGATGTCGAGATCGGGTATCTTGCCGAAGACATGATCGATGAAAAGCTCGAAGCGGGCGATCATGGCCGGGTCGTCGAAAGCCACGTTCTCGAATCCCGGCGGCGCCATTTTCGTGAGCGTGGTGATGGACCGGAGCAGCAGGCTCAGTTTCGTTCCGGAATTCGGGTAACAACCGTTCGCTATCGCCAGGAAATCCGTCTCCGGATCGTTGGCATAGATCGGCAGGCCGCTAAGATTGTCGGTGCCGATGTCGATGTCGTTCCAATCGAGCGCCAGGCTGGCGGACTGCATGCCGACGGTCTGTGCCAGATTGAACGCCCCGGTGAAATCACCGCTCGCCGGTTCGCTAACCTGGATTTCGAGCAGCCGGTTGCCCTTCGGCACAACACCGCTACCCGCCGGGGGGGCGGGGCTCATCGGCGCGGACGCGCCGCCGCCGCATCCCTGCAGCATCAAGGCCGCCAGAAACAGGATCTTCAGTCTGTCCATAAGACTCACCCAAACGTGTTCCGTTATCGGCTTGGTGCCACCTGCCGACAAACGGTTTACCGACCATTGTAGTTTTCTAGTCCTGACCGGTCTGTGACCGGGATCAATTTTCTGCCTTATGTCTGGTCGGGATAAACCCGATTCGGCCATGCCGCACCAATCCCTTGAATTCCACCCGTGAGGTACCGTGATGAGCAAACGAAGGCATACGGCCGCTGGCCTCGAACAGGCAATATTGGACCGGACAACGCCGAACGTGCTATCTTTCGAGGCACCGGGAAGCAGCCGGTCTCCGATCGGCTTACTGCCGGCATAAACCGGTCGACGATCACGGACACTAACGGGCAAGACACCACGACATGAGCCTGGATGAACTACCCGACGATGACTTGGTTCGACGATTCAAAGCCGGTAACGGCACGGCATTCGATGCGATCGTCACGCGTTTCCAGGACCGTGTGTTTCGTCTTGCGAGCGTATGGCTTTATGACAGGCAACTGGCGGCCGATGCGACGCAGGAGGTATTCGTACGGGCTTACCGGGGCTTGCGGAAGTTTCAATTTCGCGCGGCGCCGTTTACCTGGTTGTACCGGGCGACCCGAAATGTGTGCCACGAATTCAATCGGAAACGGACCATGGAGCCGTTGGAGCACGACGTTCCGGACACGGAGTCCGGCCCGGAGCGACTTGTGGCCGGGGTGGACGCCGCCCGGCGGGTACGCAAGCTGGTGGCCGGTTTGCCGGCACGACAGCAGGAGGTGGTCATGCTGAGGATATTCGAGGATTTGTCGGTGCGGGAGACGGCCCGCGCGATGAGTTGCCGTGAAGGCACGGTGAAAGCGCTGTTGCACAAGGCCACCGGGAACCTCAGGCAGCAACTGCAGCGCACGGGAATGAACGATGACTGAGAAACTTGACGAACTGAAAAGAGCGTATCGCGAGATACAGGCCCCGCCACATCTTGTGACGCGGGTTCGGGCGAGCGTGGCGGACGAACGATCGCACGCCCGGGCATGGCTGTCGGCCGCCGTTGCGACAGTGGCAGTGGTTGCCGTCGCGTGGGTC
>Ga0114931_10010445_pt1 | contig 11055 bp, 7 predicted proteins | sample 2SBtaG_FD_89579 | JGI IMG/M metagenome (GOLD analysis project Ga0114931, IMG submission 89579) | Deep subsurface microbial communities from Kolumbo volcano to uncover new lineages of life (NeLLi) - 2SBTROV14_V59a metaG | ecosystem: Environmental > Aquatic > Marine > Volcanic | place: Kolumbo...
CCGCAAGAGGCATACGATATACCGAATTCACTGCGGTCGCATGCACAATCGCCGGCGGGATGTTGAGCGCTTTGGCGTTCATTTCGTGGCTTCCCCGCTCCCCCCGCCCCCAGGCGCTTAAGATCGTGTTGCATCAAGGCGTATAGGACTCCCATCAACGCGGACACACTGCCGACCACAAGCACCGTAACACCCCAGCTTCCATGAATTTGGCCAAGCAAGTCAAAACTGAAGCGTATAAAACCGTACACAGCCACTTTTAGCATGACGCCGGACGTCAATGCGGACACATGGGAAGGGGCGACCGGATGCGCTTCCGGCGGCCAGGCATGCAATGGCAGACCGGATTGGCTTGTTTTCAGGTATGCCCCAACAATAATCTTGTATACCCATAAGTGAAACAAGGGACGGTGATAATGGTGCAATGGCTGTCGCTTGCTTAGCGTAACCCGACGCTGCATGAATTTCGCACGGCAATGGGGTGGTCAGTTTAATTCGTTGGGCAATTGATAAATATCATTCCATTCACCGTGCAGTTTTCGTAACGCTGACGGTAGCGGTCGGACTTGCAATAGTGCATCGTTTTCAATCAATAACGCACTGGCGCGTAGCTTGCCAATGCCGTCGCTGACATCATAGTCCACTTTGATGCCGTAACGGTTATGGATATGGGTTTCAACACGTTTGTCCAGTGCGGCTTGCGACAACGGTTGATCCGAAACGGTTAAAAAATAATAGGCCAGTATCGCCTCTTTGCATTCTTCCATTTCAGCCATATCAAGCAGTTGGGATATGGAGCCCATGTTGTTGTTGAGATTATAAAAATACAAGTGCCTGGCCAACTGCGCCATATAGCGGTTACGTTGCGATAAGACATTGGCGATTTGCCGCCATATCACACCGGCGAATCCAACCAAGGCAACGGCCAGCGTGTAGGGGTTGAGAGTGGTGCCGATTTTTGTTGCCAGGCCCATGATGCCGCCGACGGTGCCGCCACCGCCGGTAATACTGAATTTAACTTTGTCAAACAAGGTCATGCGGATTTTGACATTGGGAAACAACATTTCCAAATCATCTTGAGGAATATCTTTAAAAATTTTTAAGTATACGTTTTGTCCGCCAGAGTTTTCATCATTTGGCTGGTGCTCGAGTTTGGGTTTGATAATGACAAAGAGTCTGCGGTAAATAGGGCACACTTGCTTTATTTTCCGGAATCCGGTTCGCCAACTGCGAAGCGAAACCTTACGGCTCGCAACGCCGCGGTAAAACAATGCCACGATGTCGAATGCATCCAGGTCAATCTTTACTTCCACGCCTTGCGGTGATTTTCGCTTCAGAACCGCATTGAGTTCCCGCAGGGGTAGTTCCACGAAATTGGCCCGCGCCAATAATTGTCTGGTTACATGAAGAAAACTTTTTAATCGTTGATCGATTTCCCGGCTACTGTAATTTTCCAGCAACAAGGTATCCCGGTCCGGGCTGAATGGCCGGTAATGGTGCTTGATGTCAAGCAAATCTTTGTGAAATTTAGCATGGTATAGCGCGATGAGGATTTCGCAGATTTGTTCAAATTGTTCGGCTTGTCCATTTTGCCATTGCTTTGAATGACGTAGGTCGTTGACTATTTTTTCAACAGTCACCGGGATAAAGTGCTCCAAAACATCATCGGCATCAACGATGTTGCCGAATTTCGACCGCAGGTCAGCAATAATTCCAAATAACATAATGCTCCCACCAACAGAAAATGGGTACGTCTACGTTTGACGGACTTACCTGATTCATTCTAGCGGAAAAAACTTACAGATAGTTTAAATATTTACTATCCGCCGATGTCAACGACGTGCCGATGCACCCCTATTCATGGCAACAAACGCGTTTGGGTGCGATAGCCTAGGACCAGCGCATATAACCCGCTTGCGAGAAAAGCCGTTTTAACAAGCCGAACAATTGTGCATCGTGTTGTGCTGATAAGGCTTGCTCTATGTCAGCCAGGCTGTAGGCGTTGTCTTTGTATATGGCCTGCAGACTGATTTGCTCCAGTAATCGATACATATCATCGTGTTCCATGGCCCAATTGGTGACCAGGTTGCGCCGTCCCATGGCCAGGCTATCAGGAATTTTCTCCGCCAACAGGTCGTCGCCGAATTGATCGAAGGCGGCTAAACATGCCTGCATGTCGCGGCGTTGGCATTCGCTGGCGATAAACCAAAAGCCGCCGTCACTGTAGCTGTGCACTTCCCCGCGCAACGCATAATTCAGTCCGGCCCGGCTCATCCGGTAGCCCAAGCCGCATTGCATGGCTTCGGTATAAGCGGCATTTAACAAATGGGCACGCAAGCGGTCATCCTGTGCAAATGGCGGTGCCGGATATACCCAAAGCATACGGGCCAGTTCCGACTCCGAACGCCAACTAAGCTTCGGGGGGTGATACATGGTCAGGGGCTCGGGTTTAACCCACAGCGGGCTGTCCGGACCGGGTAGTTCAGACAATGCCGCGGTGGCCTCCAGTAATTGTTCTTGCTCAATGGCGCCGGTCGCGGCCACGGTAATGTTGGGTCCCCGCAGAAGCGTGTTGTGATAGGTCGTGACGTCACCGGGTTGGATAGTGGCCAGATGATTTTCATCGCCAAGAATAGGATTGGCCAGCGCCTGGCCCTGCCAAACGTGCGCGGCGATTATCTGTTCCAAGTCATCCTCGCGCATGCGGTTCCAGGCATTTTCGTTGGCGATCACTTTGGTTTCCGCTTCGATGGGCCATGCGCGCAGATCGGTGTTTAGAAAGGCCCGCAACAAAGTGCCGATCAAGTGCGGTGCCTGCTCAGACAGGCATTGTCCAAAAACCGCGGTCAGTTCTCGACCGCACTGGGCATTGAGTTTGGCACCGTTTTGCAAATACCGGCGGATGGATGGTTGTTCTTCCAGCCATGCATACAATAAATGTTCATACAGATGGGCTAAGCCTAACTGGTTCGGTGGATCGTGCCGGGCGCCGCTTTGCAGCCAAAGGCTGAACATGACACTGTGATTGTGTGGCAGGTGACAGCTTACCACACGCACGGCGTTATCCAGCCGGCTAAATTGGATAGGATCGGGCATGCAGTGAATTATGACATTTTTTCCAGGAAGTGTTCAGTTTGTTTTTGTTTAGCGTCAATTTGCTGAAGGTACCGGTGCGTGTCGTGTTGCAGAGGAATATCGTAAGTTACGGTGGCGCCATAGGCTTGGGGCGCCTGCGGATCGAGGCGGACTTTGTCGAACACCAGCAGACGGGTGCCCAACTGAAAACCCTCTTTGATGTCATGGGTGATCATGAATACAGTCATTTGGTAATGACGCCATAATTGTAGAATCATCTCATGCATGTCGGTGCGTATGCCCGGATCCAGCGCACCGAAGGGTTCGTCCAACAGTAAAATTTTTGGTCGTTTAATAATGGACTGGGCGATGGACAAACGCTGTTGCATACCACCGGATAAAGCCGCTGGAAATTTATCTTTGGCCTGAATCAAGCCCACCGCTTCCAGGGCTTGTTCTGCTTGCTGGCGGATCCGGCGGCGTCGTTTGCCGAAAGCACGTCCCAGCAGTGGTGAGGTTTCCAGTTCCAATCCCAGCATGACGTTGTTTAATACGCTCAAGTGGGGAAATACGGAATAGCGCTGGAATACAATGCCTCGGTCCGGACCGGGTTCCTCCGGCAATGCGTTACCATCCAGGATGATTTGGCCTTTGCTGGGTTTCTCCTGGGAGAGCAGCAAGCGTAGAAAGGTTGTCTTGCCGCAGCCCGATGCACCGACGATGGTGCAGAAGCTCTGTTTTTCCACCGTCAGGTTGACCCGTTCCAATACCACTTGATCATCATAAGTCATCCACAGATTTTTAATCTGCAGGTAACTCATGCCCGTTTACCGTCAAGGTAGTACCAGGGATAAACCCATTTGGCCAGGCGTTTGAGTGACCAGTCCAGGGAAAAAGCCAAAAAAGTGATCCACAAGACATACGGCAGAATCACGTCCATGGCCATATACCGGCGCAGTACAAAGATTCGGTAACCCAATCCCTCATTGGCGGAGATGGCTTCGGCGGCAATAAGAAATAAAAAAGCCGGTCCAATGGCCAGGCGCAGGGCTTCCAATAGTCTGGGCATGATTTGGGGAAGGATCACCCGTACAATAATCTGCCAGGTGGACGCTCCCAGGGTTTGAATTTTTGTTAACTGTTCATCGGGTAATTCAGTTGTACGCAAGGCGATGTCGCGTATTAAAAACGGCGTGATACCGATGATAATCAACATCACCTTGGACAGTTCATCCAAGCCGAAAATAATAAATAATATAGGCAAGACGGCCAAGGGCGGTACCATGGAAAGGGCGGACACAAACGGTGCCAGCGTGACATGGATAAATGGTATGGCGCCGGTCGCCAGGCCCAAAACCAAGCCCAGCACGGCGGCCAATACAATGCCACCGAGCAGGCGTTTAAGACTGGCCGCGGTATCCGCCCAAAACAGGAATTTGCCGGTACGAGGGTCTTCGGTTAACGCGTATCGTTTAACGCTTTCGACAAAACTGCTGACCGGCGGCAGCAGTTTATCGGCGGCGTTTTGTGCCTGGCGCGCTTGTGACGCGTACAGATACCAGGCAAATACCAAAAAAAAAGGCAGGATACTCAATACCACGGCGGTGCTGCGTCCAGGGCGACGGTTAATCAGCCTTGGCATGCCGGTCTACAAATTTCCCTTCACGGCCATATCCATAAACTCAGTGGTGAAACGCAGTTTAAGATTTTTTTTATTCCCCAGGGTTTTACCGCCTGGAAAAGCGATGCCGACATCGTCGACGGATTTGGCGCCTTCACCCAGGATGCCGTGGTCGAATGAAAAATGTCGAACTTTATCCATGGTTTTCAGTAAAGCCTCGCTGGCGGTAAATGCCACGGCGTCTTTGGCCGCGTAAAACATTTTGGTGGAATGGAGTTGACTTTCATACCCTGTTAAATCCGTTCCGGATGCTTTACCCATGAACGTTCGGGCTTTTACCCCCATGGCGTCTTTTTTACTCATCAGTGCCATCGTTTCGTACCATGCGCCCACCAGCGCTTTGCCGAAGGCGGGATTTTCTTTTAAGGTTTTGCTGTTGACAACCAGCAGGTCGATGATTTCGCCTGGAATCTTACTTGAATCAAACACCACGGTGGATTTTGGCATGGATTTGATTTCGCTCAGTTGCGGGTTCCAGGTTACCACGGCACTAACCGAGGGGGTGGCATAAACCCCAACGATATCCGCGTCGGACGTGTTGACCACGGTGATGTTTTTTTCTTTGAGGCTGACGCTTTCCAGTGCCCGTGCCAATAAGTAATGGGATACGGACAGCTCCACTAAATGAACTTTCTGGCCTTTGATAGCCGCCAATTTGGTTTTGTTTTTTAATACCACACCGTCATTGCCGTTGGAAAAATCACCGACGATAAGTGCGGTGGAGTCAACGCCGCCCGCGGCGGGAATAGTAAGGCCGTCCATATTGGTCATCACGCAACCGTCAAACGCACCCGCGGTATATTGATTGATGGATTCGATATAATCGTTAATTTGTACGACATCGATGCTGATACCGTATTTATCAGCCCATTTCTTTACGATTCCTTGTTTATCAGCGTAGTCCCAGGGCATCCAGCCTACGTAAATGGACCAGGCGATCTTAAATTGTTTTTTCGCCGCCCACGCTTGCCCTGATAGCCCAAATAACAGGCAGACGGCCAGACCGGCAATGACAATTTTTCGTTTTAATGGCATAACTTAGTCCTCCAATGATGACATCACCTTGTATAGGGTCACCGGCGAAATAAGCCTTTTGATGGTTGGTATACACGGGAGCGTCCGCGGACATGGTGGATCCAACCCAATGGCTCTCCCGGGCTTTTATCCCGCCGTGTATCCACACATAGGCATGGACCGCGTCCCTTGGACCTGACGCCACTGTCGGCCGGAACCCTAGACGCGATATTTCAAGTAACCAGCAAGGATCGTGCCCGATCAAGGCACTGCCCAGAATCATGCACGTACGGCCTTAAATGGTGCTTTCGCTCAATCCTAATGCCGTGATGGTGGCCGGAACATCAAAATAACTGCACCTGATCGGTTCATTTACTTGCCAGCAAGCACTGTATCAGTGCATTATGCCGTCGGCAAGTATACGCTGGTATGGCATGGTGTTTGTCATTATTATTTGTGGCACGACCCGGTTAAGGCACTGTACCGTTTTCGGCTCTATCAAACCAGGGTTGCGCACAAAAAACGTGCTCGATCTGAGGTTTTCGGCCGCCCATCGGTCCCTATCTATGCTATGCCTGGGCGTTTTAGCAGAAAGACCAAAAGAATCCATCAAAATGTCACCTGACTGCTGTTTTTTTTACTGATATTATTCGCAGGGAGATTTATCATGAAGTTAAAACGTTTTCCCCGTGGCGCCGACCGTGCCGTGTATCAACATCACCCCAGTTTTGACAAAACCCAATTACATGGCTGGAAGTGCATGCACAAAGAGGCAGAACTCGGACACAGCGCCTGGGAGGCCGAGGAAAAGCGTTGCCTGGCATTGGGTCTGTCCGGCGCGGATAGTATCGAAGACAAATCCATCCCAACGTTCGCGCGCGGCGAATTGCCCCATTACGCCGGCATCAATACGTTTATGAAAGCGCCTTATGTGGAAGACGTCAAGGATGTTGGCAAGTACGATGTGGCCGTGATGGGGGTTCCATTTGACGGTGGTACCACGTTCCGTCCGGGCACCCGTTTTGGGCCGCAGGGCATTCGCCGCATATCCGCCCTTTATACGCCGTATAACTATGAGATCGGCGTAGATTTGCGCGAACAAATGAGCATGTGTGATATCGGCGATGTGTTTACCATCCCCGCCAATATCGAAAAAAGTTTTGACCAGATCAGTAAAGCGATGTCCCATGTATTCGCCAGTGGTGCGCTGCCCATTGTTTTGGGAGGTGATCATTCGATCGGATATCCCACCGTGCGCGGCATCGCCGCACACACCGATAAGAAAATCGGAATAGTGCATTTTGATCGTCATGCTGACATTCAGGAGAAAGATCTGGACGAACGGATGCATACCACGCCATGGTTTCACGCTACCCATTTGCCCAATGTGCCGGCGACAAACCTGGTTCAAGTGGGAATCGGCGGTTGGCAAGTGCCGCGGCAGGCCGTGAAGGAAGCACGTAAACGCAATACAACCATCATCACCATGCAGGATGTGGAGCAGTTGGGTTTGGATAAAGTGGCGGAAATCGCTTTGGAAATGGCATGGAAAGATGCGGATGCGGTTTATCTCAGCTTTGATATCGATTGCGTGGATGCCGGATTTGTGCCAGGCACGGGCTGGCCGGAACCCGGCGGTTTTTTACCGCGGGAAATTTTGTATTTATTGGGTTTGGTGGCCAGGGAGGGTATTTGCGGTATGGAAGTGGTTGAAGTTTCGCCGCCTTATGACATCTCCGATATCACCTCTCTTATGGCGACACGGGCTATCGTGGACGTGCTGGGTGCGCTTGTGGCACACGGTAAAATGGGTGCTCACAAATCGGTTATTCGACAACTGCAATCGTAGTCATTCACTCAGCGGGAAATTCCGCCTGCTTGTGGTCCGTACGCGCTGCATCGTCAACGCCTTGGAAACCCTTGCCATGCCTATGGCATAGCCGGCCTGGTCTGACGTCGGTAACCCGTTAGCCGGCTGGCATTAAAGACCCGCCATGGTCACACTAATTGGGTCGATCGGGCCGGGATAGAACTTCAAGCCGCTCACGCGCAAGCGCATGACCGAACGCCGCCGCACGCATATACCAAAAACATGCTTTGCGAATATCATGCACAAATGGGCTTCGTTCCAGCAGCATGCCCAAGTTATACATGGCACTGATATGGCCGTTGTGAGCCGCTTCTTGAAACCAGTTTGCGGCTTCCTGGTGATCATCGGCGTGATGGGCATTGTTTAATAAAATCACACCCAAATTGTTTTGGGCTTTGGCATCACCCTGTGCGGCGGCCTGTGCGTACCAATATACGGCGTGCTCGCTATTTTGCTCAATACCTAGGCCTTTTTCCAGCATCACCGCGAAATTACTTTGTGCCCCGGCATCACCGTTTTTGGCGGCGATTTCATAGTATTGCGCGGCTAAATTCACGTTTGCTTCCAGCCCATGACCGGTTTCGTAAAGCATGCCTAAATGGGATTGGGCCGGTGCGAAACCCAGCTTTGACGCTTGAATCAACAACTGAACACCCTGCAAAACCATATCCCGATTCGGGTTTTTAAGCAGAGCCTGGGCAGATTTATAAAACTGCTGTGCGCTTTCACAAACAGCGGCTCCGCCTTCCAACAGTAAAGCTTCCGCTTGCTCAAGGGATGGTTCGTCGGCCGGCGATGGTGATAGCTGCGGAATTTCATCGATCAGATTATCGTCATGACCATGGGCGGCTGGTTGTTGTTGCTGTTCGGTGTGATACCGGGGTTGTGGTTGCCGCCGCTGCCGGCGTGCATGGACCGGTTGTGCATGGTCTGTCGGTGTGCCCACAAGGGGAATGGTCTCACCTTGCGGCGCCGCGGTCAGGGCCGGCGTTTCGTTTTGTTTTGTTTCCAACGCCGGAGTTGTTTCAGGCTTCGGTAGGCTTTCATGACTCTGAAGACTGATCACACGCTCGGTTAATACCAGGATTTCCGGAAAGTTGCTGCATATGCAAACGGTTTTGCGCCGTACCAATCCTTCCAATGCGGGAAGGATTTTCTTGCGCGAGCGATCGCTTAATCGTGCTCCCGGTTCGTCCAAAAGCAACAAGGCATAGGGGCGGATATACAAACGGGCAATACCGATGCGAAGCCGGTTACTTTCGGAAATACGTGCATCATGGTCGCTGATTGGGGTTGCCAGTCCTTCATCAAGCTTTTGTATTAGTGATTCCAGACCCGCTTGGTTGGCGGCGACCATGATTCGCTCCGCGTCGGCTCGTGACTCAATGCCGGCGATATTTTCAGCCAGAGTGGTTGAAAAAATATACACCCGCGTAGGCAGTACGCCGGTGCGCCGCAGCCAGTGAGACGGCTCATACTGGGATGTTTCAACGCCGAATGCGCGCACATTACCGTTGCTCGGTGTAACCAGGCCGGCGATCATCAGCAACAGGGTGCTTTTGCCGGAACCGCTTTTACCACGAATGCCCACGCATTCGCCTTCGGCGATGGTCATGGTCAAAGGCGCGAGCGCGGGTCGGGTAGTGCCCGGATAAACAAAGTCGGCCTTGTCGATTTCAATGGATATAGGGCCGGGCGGGGATAAATAAAGCTGTTTGGTGTCGTCAAGCGACGGATGCCATACCAGCCATGGCTTTAAGTCATGGCTTAAGGTTCTTGCTTCATGCCAATGGGTGAGGAAACCTTCACTTTGCGCGATCACGGAAACCGCCAAGGCACTGTATAGCATCAGGCTTAGCGCGGCACCGGTGTGCGCCCCTTCGCTGATGGGAAAAACATTAACCCAGACCAGAATCATTACCGCTGTCAGCGCTAAAAAATAGGCCAGTGAAATGATGAATCGGGTTTGCCATTGTGAATAAGCCAAGGTGCTGGTCTCGGTATTAACGTACCGCAGGCGCGTCTGCTCGCGTTCCTGCAGATTTAATAACGTTATCGCCTGGGCGGAGGAAATATATTCGCCGACTTTTTGCACAAACATATCCTGGCTGTAGAGCTGGCGGTGCTCCAATTCAACCATGCGGTGTTTTTGCCATTGATGAAATATGCCGTAACAGGCCAGAAAAATATAAATCTGCACAGTCACGCCATCACCGATGGCGGCGATCAGGCCCATCAGTACAGCAAGTAGGATCACCGTATAAGGAAGATTCCAGCACAGCGCGACGACACTTTTCCACAACTGCTCGACCGGACCCTGCAGCAAATGTATTTCTTTTTCGTGGTGCCTGGCTTGATGAAACGGTAACTGTTCCTGAATCATTAAAAAATAATCGCGCATGCGAAAAGCGCCAAGAACCCGAAATCGAACGCCGGTATAGCGAAAAAGATAATGCAGGCATCCACCGGTAAGAAACAGTATGGATGTGTGACTCAGGGACGTGGAAAGTACCACCGCTTTCTGGTGTTGGGTTAGCGCATGTAATACATTCGGCAACAGATATGGCGAGTATATAAGGCAACTGACCAGACCGCATAGGCATAGCATGCCTGTACCGAGCAAGTAACTTTTGTTGTAGTACAATAAGTCACTAATGCGCAAGCTGATTTTATCAAAATTATTCAAAACCAAATCCGCCCATCATGACCCCGGATCGGTTAGATCGTTTAGTGATTATAAAAACGGTATGGCGTTGCACGATTTGACGGCTGTGCCATCCACTGCTGTTTTATTGCACAAACTCTCAATCATCGACCGAATCTAAAATTGGCCGAACATTTTCGTCACTATTGAACCATAAACCATACGATTGATTTTTTTTTGACGGATACGTATTTATTGCAGCCCCCCTGCGCAATACGAAAAATCGCGTTTATAGGCGATTAAAACAAAAATCATCCAAATCTTTCTCACCAAAGCGTGTTTTGTAAAGAAATTGGCCGATTTTTATCTACCCATTAATTAGTAGCATATCGCAAATAAATAGAAAATTGAAATTAAATTATGCGTGGGTCCCTAATATCATAGGCTTATAAGCAACTGCATGGAGTTAGCCTTGTTTGTAGCTTTATCGGCTTGGCCTGTGCGGATGCGTGAAAAGGGGTGGCTAACGACATTGCCGTTGGCTGTAATCGCGAAAAGCGGTAAAAAGTCGTATGTTCTGTATAAAAAACCGTCCAGGGTGCCGATTTGCTTCCATTCACCCAAGAGCTGGTTTTTCAAGGAAATATTTATTGTAACTACTCAGCCGTTTTGGTGCCAGCGGCCCTTGTAGGGCGGGTTAGCGATAGCGTAACCCGCCTTGGGTAGAAAACCGTTGCTCATGTATAGCGCCTCAGCAGGGCTGAATAGTTA
>Ga0114931_10010446_pt1 | contig 11053 bp, 9 predicted proteins | sample 2SBtaG_FD_89579 | JGI IMG/M metagenome (GOLD analysis project Ga0114931, IMG submission 89579) | Deep subsurface microbial communities from Kolumbo volcano to uncover new lineages of life (NeLLi) - 2SBTROV14_V59a metaG | ecosystem: Environmental > Aquatic > Marine > Volcanic | place: Kolumbo...
CCCTCGCCCATGGCGTCCTTGCGGGCGGAGAGGTCGGCGGCGCGGTTGGAGTGGGCCTGGGCGGCGAAGAAGGCCTGGGGATCGTCGATCGGGCTGTTGATCTTCCGGCCGCTGGCCAGCCGATCGGTGGTCCGACTCATGAGGGCGGTCACCATCTGCTGGTTGATGAGGCTGGAACGAACGGAAGAGGACAGGGTGATGTCGTTGAAAGCCATGAGAGAAAGTCCCTTTCTGGGTTTGTGCGGTGTTTCTTCGAGTGCCTCTCCGGCGTTCTGCCGTTCCTCCCGTCTTCTGCCGGGCGCCCGTCACTCCGACGGGCCCCTTAGGATTCGGAACTCTTTTCCGGAAAGTTATTCCGGATCTCCTTCGTTCACGTTTTCTGCGGCATTTGGCTCAACTCTCCCCGCCCCCCGTCGATACTGGGGGAAACCATCCAGGGAGAGGGGACCATGAGCGCAGAACAGCCCGGTGCGGCCCGAGACCGGAAAACGGCTTCGGCCGGGAGCTCGGACGAGTTGACCGATCGCACGCCGTTCGAATCGTTGCTCCTCGACGAAACCGATCTCGGCCCCAGCCATATCCGTCGGGCCCGGCGGATCGCCGAGCGGTTGAGAGAACCGAAGACCATTTCAGAGATTCTCCTGGAACTCGGCCAACTCTCCCGCGCCGAACACGAACGCCTTACCCAACTCTACAAGTCCCGGCTCGAGGTGCCCGAAATACTCCTCGAGGAAGGGGCCCTGGACGAGGCGGGCCTTCGGACCTACCAGGAGGGCAAGAGGGCCGACAAGACCCGATCCGATCGGGACCTGCTGGTCGCGGGCGGCCTCGTTTCCGAGGAACGGTATCTGCAGGCGCTCTCCACGAAGCACAATCTACCCTTCGGGGAGCCCGAGGTCGCCCTGATCGAGGAAGAACTGCTGGGCAAGGTATCGCTTCCCTACCTGAAGCGACGAAACGTCCTTCCCTTCCGTTTGGAAGACGGAGTTCTCGTGGCGTACATGAGCGATCCGCTGGACGTGGACACCCTTCACGAGCTGGAGCGGATCTACGAGGCTCAGGTTCAGCCCTGGTGCGCGACGGCCGACACGATCGCCAATGCCTTGGAGCGGGCGGTCAACCGCATGCAGGGGATCGTGGCCAAGGACGAGGACGTCAAGACCCTCAAGTACCGCGAGATCCGCGACATCCAGGAGGGAGAAGAGATCGGGGCCGAGGCGGTCCGGATCGTCGACTACGTCCTCTACAAGGCCATCGAGATGGGGGCCAGCGACGTCCACATCGAACCCCGGGCCAAGGAAGTCCATGTCCGGGTCCGCGTGGACGGCGTCCTGCAGTCGCTGACCGACCTCCCCGGGACCTTCGCTCCCCGCATCGCGGCCCGAGTCAAGGTGCTCTGCGGGGTCGATCTCGCCGAGCGCCGCCGTCATCAGGACGGACGGATCTTCGTGCGGGTGGACGGGCGTGAAGTGGACATGCGCGTCTCCACCTATGCCTCGATTTTCGGAGAGACGGTGGTCATCCGTCTCCTCGATCGCGCCCGGGGGCTCATGTCCCTGGACCGGCTGGGATTCGAGCAGGGAACCCTGCGCATCGTCCAGGACGTGGTTCTCAGGGCTCCGACCGGTCTTGTCCTGGTCACCGGTCCCACCGGGAGCGGCAAAACCACGACCCTGTACTCCTTCGTCGATTCGCTTCTCGACGGCAAACTCAAGGTCATCACCGCGGAGGACCCGGTCGAATACGTCCTCGATGGGGCGACCCAGTGCTCGACCAACGAAAAAACCGGACCGAGCTTCGCTGACTCCCTTCGGGCCATGGTGCGCCAGGATCCGGACGTGATCGTGGTGGGTGAGGTTCGCGACCAGATCACCGCCTCCCTGGCCGTGGAATCCGCCCTGACCGGCCACAAGGTTCTGACCAGCTTTCATACCGAGGATTCCGTGGGAGCCATCGTACGGCTGCTGGAGATGGGGGTGGAGCCGTTTCTCGTGGCCTCCACGGTGAGCTGTGTGATCGCCCAGCGGCTGATCCGACGGCTCTGTCCCGAGTGCTCCAAGGAGGCCAAGCCTTCCAAGAAGGATCTACGCTACCTCTGCATTCCCAAGGAGGACGTCCGGGAACTGCCGGCCCGCGAGCCCGTGGGGTGCGAAGCGTGTTCCGGCTTCGGGTTCAAGGGACGCCAGGGCATCCACGAGGTCCTGATTCCCGACGATGACTTCCGCGACGCGATCCTCCGTCGGGCGTCTTCCAAGGAACTTCGCGCCTTGGCCAAGGAGCTTCCCGGGTTCCTGAGTCTCCAGGAGGATGGACTCCTGAAAGCCGTTCGCGGGCAGACCGGCCTCGGGGAACTGGCCGACAGCGCTCCCCGGGATGTTACCGCGCGTCCACTCGCGGCATTGACCGAAATCGCATCCAGAAGGAGCATTGCATGAGCCTCGTCGAGAAGGATACGGACAAGCCTCTCACCGAACAGATTCGCGAGATTGCCCTCAGCGGTGACGTCTCCCTGCCGCCCCTTCCCGAAGTGGGAATGCGCGTTCTCACCCTCCTGGGAGACCAGGATCGCGTCGACGTGAGCGATCTGGCGGAAGCGGTTCATTCGGATCCCGCGATTGCCGCTTCCCTCCTCCGCATGGCGAACTCCGCGTTCTATGGGGGGCTTCAGTCGGTTACCGACCTGGACCGGGCCATCACCCGCCTGGGATTGACCCGTGTCGGTTCCCTGGTCACCACTCTGGTACACAAGGGGCAGTTCGAGTCGGCCAACAAGTTCCAGGCCGCCATGCTGCAGCAGATGTGGGATCACGCCGTCGTGACGGCGCTGGCCGCCCGGCACCTGGCGCGCCTCGTCGGAAGCGACGGGGAGGAGTCTTATCTGGCCGGGCTCTTTCACGACATCGGGAAACTCCTCGTGCTCAAGGCCATCGACCACCTGGCGGCGACCCACAAGGATTTCGAACTGATGCCGATCATCCTCGACGAGGTCCTGGACGTGGCCCACGCGGATCTCGGCCATCGCATTCTCAGCGAGTGGGGCATGGCGGAGTCCATCTGTCGGGCCGTACTCGCCCACCACGACGAGATCGACGACGTGGAGGACGGGCTTGCCCTGCGGGTCCAGGCCGCCGACGCGATCAGCAAGAAGATCGGATCCCACCCGCGGCCGGAGCCGGATCTCGTGCTGGGCGACGTTCCCGCGATCGAGCGCCTGGGGCTGACCGAGATCGAGGTGGCGGCGCTCACCGTCGACCTGGAAGACGAGATCACCGCGCTCAAGCAGATGCTCTGACGAGGAGGGTTCGGATCGATGTACCCGAGCTTCTTGCATCGGGCAGATTGCACGATCCGCCCTCCCGACCTGCACGATTCGCCCCGCCGTCTCTCTCCCTGGCGGTTGCGCCGCAACACCTTGCGGCGCTGATTCTTTGGCACATCCCTTGCGGAAGGGAACCAAGGAGGAAGCTATGGTGAAACGTATGCGTACATCCAGAGGGTTCACCCTCACCGAATTGATGGTGGTGGTTTCCATCATTGGGCTGAGTCTGCTCATCACCGCTCCCATGGTGGGGCAGTACATGCGCGACAAGGAATTGAGCGACAGCACGCGGGCGCTCGCCAGCCACCTGGATCTGGCCCGGAATCTCGCCATCGCCGACCACAACCCTTGCGAGGTCTTCTTCGATAGCGGCGCCGGGACCTACTGGCTTCTCGACGACGACAACGGGAATGGGACCGCCGACACGGGCGAGCGGCAATTCGGTCCCTACAGCATCGGGAGCACGGTTTCCATCCAGAATCTGGATCTCGGAGGCGGCGGACGCCTCGTCTTCCAGCCTTCCGGGATGCTCGCTTCCACCCAGGGCGGGCGCGTCATCTTCGGGGACGCGCGGGGCAACGCCGACACCCTTGAGGTCTATAACAGTGGCACGACATCCAAGCATATCTATTGATCGGCGATGCGGCGACCCCGGCGGTCGGCGCCTCGGTCTTCTGGGTTCCGGCGGGTTCACCATGCTCGAGGTGGCGGTCTCCATGGTCGTGGTGGCCGTGGGGCTGCTCGGCCTCGCGTCGGTCATTCCACTCATGAAAGCGGATGTCGTGCGCTCGGACCAGCGGACCAAGTCGGTGTTCCTGGCCCAGGAAACCGCCGAATGGCTCCACTCCATGGCCTACGACGACAGCCTGCTCACCGCCGGTCAGCACGACGGAACCGGCGCCTTCCCGGCGGGATACGTCCGCTCCTGGAACGTGGAAGCCAACGTTCCGATCGCCAGTGTCAAGAAGGTCACCGTGACCGTCGACCGGACCGGAAAACCGGATGACGGGGCCCAGGTCGTATTCCTCCACGCGAAGGCGGGCCGATGAGAACAGCCGCAAGAATCGCCCGAACGGTCCGATCCCGTGCGGGCTTTACCTTGGTGGAAATGATGGTCGCCCTGGCCGTGTCCTCGATCATCATGGTTGGGATGTTCGCCACCTTCAACGACGTGCAACGCTCCTGGCGGTCGAGCCGCCAGGAAGTGAGTTCGGTCCGCAATGAACGGGCCGGAGTCCAGATGATGGTTCGGGAGCTTCGGATGGCGGGGAGCGGCTACGGCGGACGGACGATCGTGGCCGGCGGCGTTCCGCAGAATCGACTGTACCCGATCGATCCGAAGCCCGGCCTCTTCGGGGACCCCGACACGTTGACCATCACGGCCGGCATCAACGGCGTGTCTACGGTCACGACCGCGATCCTGGCTTCGCCCTCGGACGCCATTCCGGTGGTGGATGCTTCGATCTTCGCCGTGGGTGACTACGTCATCATCACCAATTCCATCGAAGCGGACATGTTCCGGGTAACCGGAACCGGATCGGGAACGACGATCTTCCACACCGTCTCCGACCCGATGAACGACCCCGTCGATCACGATCTCTGGCCCGCGAGCGGCTACGCTAAGGGGAGTACGGTCGTGCGCGTACGGCGGGTGACCTACTGGGTCGACGCCGATGCCGTGCCGCCCCGGTTGGTCCGGAGGATGGACAGCGGAAACCCACTGCCGATCTCGGCGGGGGTCATGGGGCTCCGGTTCCAGTACGTGCTGGCCGACGGTTCGGTGTCGGGTGCCCCCGCGGATCCGTCGCTGATCCGATCGGTGCTACTGGACTACGTTCCCCGGGCGGTGAACGCCCCCGGCTCGATCAATGCGACGCCCACCGCCGGCGACACCATGTCGGTCCGTATTCAGCCCCGGGTCCTGGGGTAAGGAGAGCCGCAATGCTCAATCATCTTCGGAAACAAAGGGGCACCGTCCTGGTGGCCGCTCTCCTGGTGCTGACCGGAATCTCCCTGATTCTCGTCGCCGTCAGCCTGACCACCGTCATGGAAAAGACCTCGACGGTGCGGCACAAGACCTCGAGCCGGGCCCTCTACGCGGCCGACTCCGGGGTGGAAGCAGCCAAGCAGGTGATGACGACGTATGCCCAAGGCGTCCTGGACAGCCTGAACGCGGTCTGGGCCGGGAACGGCGCCATCATTCCCAATCCAGAGGGGTTCTTCCCCGCCAACGGGTTTACGCTCTCCAATACGGGAGACCCGTCCTACAGCGTCACGGCCACTCTGGCGTTCGTCGATAGTTCGCTCCAGTACAACAGCCAAGCCTACGACTACCGGTTCGACGTCGTGAGCACCGGCGACTACAACAACTCCCAGCGTGGCGTCTCGACCGAGGGGATCCTTCGCGTAAGCGCCACGCGGGGTTCCTTCGCCGACTACCTGATCTTCACCGACACGCATCTCGTCCCCGGGGGATATGACATTTGGTTCCATACCAGCGGGTACTTCGATGGACGTGTGCATACCAACGACGAGTACAAGTTCGCCTACTATCCCACCTTTCTGGACAACGTCACCAGCGTGAATGGCAAGGCGGTCTACTATAACGGCGGCTCGCCGGTGGAGCTCAATGCGGATTTCAACGGAACCAACGACGTTCCCAACTTCTATGGGGGGTTCAACCGGGGGGTTCCGAGGATCGATCTTCCGGCCAACGCGTTCAGTCAGGAACGGGCGGCCTTGGGCGGCAACCCGGCCGATATGTCGCCGGTAACCGACAGCGAGCGTCGGACGATGCTCGGTCTTGGCGGCAGCGGCTCGGTCCCCACCGGGGTCTACGTTCCCAACAGCGGGGGTCTCGTGACCGGCGGGATCTACATCTCCGGAACCGCGAAGGACGTAAATCTGAGCGTCGACAACCAGGATCACCAGATCTATTCGATTCGCGACTCCAACAACGACATTACCAACGTCGAGCTGGATTTCGACAACAACGCGACCGTCGTGACCGCCCCCGACGGCAGCGTCACCTCCTATTCCGGGATCTCCCGCGGCGTCCTCTACTCCGGAGGCAACATCAATAGTCTCTCCGGCCCCCCCCGGAGTGGGAATACCGTGGTGCCTGCGATCGCTTCCAAGGCCCAGATGACGGTGGTGGCGGCGGGCGATGTCGTGATCCAGGGAGATCTGGCATCCAAGAACTTCGACGGTGGGGAGAGCATCCTCGGCGTCTTCACCAGCGCAGGGGACATCCGGATCGGCAACAACGCGCCCGACGAGCTGGTGGTCGACGGGTTCGTCATGGCATCGGGGACCCAAAAAGTATTCACCGTCGACAACTACTACTCCGGTTCCTACCGGGGCCAGGTGCATCTCCGGGGAGGGATGATCACCAACTACTACGGGGCGTTCGGAACGTTCAGCTGGGACGGTTCCATGACCGGCTACGGGCGCGATTTCCGCTACGATCGCCGGGGCCTGATCCCGCCCTACTTCCCCCTGACCCAACGATACTCGACCGATGAGCCGGATCCCATGGTTCTGGCGTGGAGGGAAAACTGATGACGAACCGAGGTCTCTCCGGTTCCCTGATGATTCTGGCCGCCGCAGCGGCCCTGGTGACACTCGTCGTGGTGGATCGGATGGGGCGGAACGATGCGGAGCAAGCGGCTCCCGCGGCGACGGCCGTCGAGAGCACTCCGAAGTCAGCCCCGTCCGGCGAAACCGCCGCTCCCCCGACAAAGGCGACGCCCGCCCCTCCCAAGGCCAAACGGGGCGAACGGCTTCTCATGTAGGTTGGTCGTTCACGCCGCCCGTCGCAAGCGCACCCCGCGCTTGCGCTTCTTTCCCGAGGCGGCGCGTTTCGTCTTGTGCGACACGACGCAGCGGTTGATGCCGTCCAGGGCCGCCACCTTGTAGCACTCGGCCAGGGTGGGATAGTTGAACACCGTGTCCACGAAGTAGTCGATCGGGCCGCCGAGGGCGATCACCGCCTGACCGATGTGGACGAGCTCCGTCGCGCCTTCGCCGATGGCGTGGACTCCCAGCAGAGCTCGCGTGTCCTGGTGGAAGAGAAGCTTCAGCATCCCCGATTCGTCGCCGAGGAGCTGCCCCCGGGCGATCTCCCGATAGCGGGCGATTCCGACCTCGTAGGGCACCAGCGCTTCGGTGAGCGACGCTTCGTTGGGGCCGACCATGGAGATCTCCGGAACCGTGTAGATGCCGTAGGGCATCAATCCCGGCCGCACCGCTCGATGAAGGCCGAAGGCGTTGCCCGAGGCCAGGCGCCCCTGTTCGGCGCTGGTCGAAGCCAGGGCCGGAAACCCGATGACGTCTCCGGCGGCAAAGATGTGGGGCACCGCGGTGCGAAGTTCCTCGTCGACCTGCAGCCGGCCCCGTTTGTCCGCCGTGAGGCCGGCGGCTTCCAGATTCAGCGACCCGGTCGCTCCCTGGCGCCCCACCGCATACAGCAGCGTTTCGGCCCGAAGCCGCTTGCCGCTCTCGAGGACGGCGGAGACCGAACGACGGTCCGTGGCCACCTCGGCCACGGCTTCCCCGAGGCGGAGCCTCACGCCGAGTTGGCGTATATGGTACTGGAGGGCTTCGGAGATTTCCGCGTCAACGAACTCGAGCAGGCGCGGCCGTTGGTCGATGAGGGTGACGTGGACTCCGAGGACCGCCATCGTACACGCGTATTCGGTGCCGATGACGCCGCCGCCGACGATGATCATGGATTTCGGGATGCTCCGAAGCTCCAGGATACCGTCGGAATCGATGACCCGTCCCGGTTCGAAGGGAATGGATGCCGGACGGGCGGGGCCGGTGCCGGTGGCAACGAGGATATTGGCGGCCGTGATCTCCTCGGTGCCGAGGCCGCTCTCCACCCTGAGGGTGTGGGGGCCGGTGAAGTGTGCATCGCCCAAACTGACGTGAACGTCGTTCCGGCGCATCTGTGCCTTGATGACGTCGATTTCCCGCCGCACGACGTGATCGCAGCGGTAGATCAGGTCCGCCATGGTGATCCCCTCTTTCACCAGGTAGCTCGCCCCATAGACGCCCCGCATCCGGTACCCGGTGAGGTGCATCACCGCTTCGCGCATGGCCTTCGAGGGAATGGTCCCGCGCAGGATGTAGGTTCCTCCGACCGAAGGATCCCGCTCCACCGCGATGACCCGCTTCCCCATCTTGGCGGCGTTGATGGCGGCCTTTTGTCCGGCGGGGCCGGTTCCGATGACGGCCAGATCGTAGGTAATCCTCACGCGGTGACTCCCGTTGTTCCGGTGCGATGTCTCTGCCGTCCGGCGGAGACACGGCGCACCCTTCTGATGGACCCTGATCCCCCAGGATCGGTCGGTTGGCTGAAAACCTGAGCCCGGGAGTTACCAGCGTTGCTTCCGCAGGGCCGGCAGTTCGTCAACATGTTGTGGCACGACAAGGTGGATTGTTGCCCCCGGACGCTGAACAGCGTCAGCGGCCTCGGCGCGACCGGTCGCCCGGGTTCTCTCGGGCACCCCGTGGGTGATCACCGGCTCTGGTCGGATCGACCTCTACAGGCTAGAATTTCCCGTTCTCCACGACCGACTTGGGGAAATCCTTTCCGAGTCGGGGCGGAGGTTCTTGGCGGGGGGGCGGAGACAGGTCATGACATCCAAAGGAGAGACCGCGCCGACGCGCGTGGCGAGAGAAACGATCGAAACCCTGGATCCCCGGGTTCTGGAATCGCTGGTCGGGCGGAGTCTGTTCCTGACCTCCGACTGGTCCTTCCCGCAGATCGAAACCCTGGCGCGGGTGGCCGGGGTCTTTCAGCAACTGGACCGGGCGCGGGTTCGGACCCCGCTCTTTCCCGAGGAGCTTTTCCTTTCCCTCTTTTTCGACAGTTCGACCCGGACCCGGTCCAGTTGGGCCGGCGCCGCCGCCCGCCTGGGGGCGAGCCCGGCCATCTTCGATGGGACCAGTACCCAGGTCGCCCACGGGGAGACCGCGGCGGAGACCGGGGCCATGCTGGGCATGAATGCTCATGCTCTGGGAATTCGCCACGACCTCATCCTGGGTGAGGGGAATCGGTTCATGCGAGAGGCGCACGGGGGGATCGCACGTTACCTGGAGGAGATCGGCGACGAGCGGGTCGTTCCGCTGGTCAACCTCCAATGCGACGTCGACCATCCCACCCAGAGCCTCGCCGACCTGCGCCGGCTCCAAGAGATCTTTTCGGACGGTCCGGAGGGAAAGACGATCGCGGTGAGCTGGGCCTACTCGCCGAGCTACGCGAAACCTCTCTCGGTCCCCCAGGGACTGATCACCCTGCTCCCGCGCTTCGGCATGAACGTCCGCCTGGCCGCGCCCCCGGGCTACGATCTCCTGCCGCAGTGCCTGGACGATGCCGCGCGTTTCGCTGAGGAAGGGGGCGGAACCTTCGTCCGCTGCGATTCCATGGACGAGGCCTTCGACGGCGCCGACGTGGTGTACCCCAAGAGCTGGGGGCCCATGGATCTCATGCTGGAACGGGTCGAGGCCAACCGCGCCGGGGACCGGGGGGCCCTGGACCGGATCGAAGCCGCCGCCCTGGAGCGGAACCGGGGGTTCACCGACTGGATCTGCGACGAACGGCGGATGGGACTCACCCGGGACGGCGCCGCCCGCTACATGCACTGCCTTCCGGCGGACATCGGGGCCGAGGTGAGCCCCGGAGTCATGGATCGCTTTCGCACCGATGTCGCCCGGGAAGCCAACCACAAGGTGTACGTGATCATGGCCATGCTTGCCGTGGCCAAGGAGCCCCGCCTCGTGGCGAGGCTGGCGGAGTTCACGGAAGGAGCGGTGGAACGATGAGCGCGCTCGACGAGAAAACGACGGCCCTCGCCGCCAAGTACAGACCCCTCGCAATCGAGATTCTGAAGGAAGCGATCCGCATTCCCGCCGACTATGTGGACCGCTCCCCGGAGGAGGGTGGAGACCCCCGTTGCGGCCTCTCCAATCACGAGGGACCCCGCCTCGAATACCTGCGCCGCCGGATCGTCGAGGTCGGCGCGGTGGCCGATGCCTCCGACGTGGGGTTCGATGCCTTTGGGAACCTGGTCTGGACGGTGCAGGACCCGGACGACGGTAGCCCTCCGGAGGACAAGACGGTGGTCTACTTCGACGGTCACTGCGATACCGTCGACGCGCTTCGGCCTCGGTGGCGCGAGGCGATCGGCGGGATCGACTGCTACGACGGCCTGACCGACGAAGCATCGGTGAACCGCGACTTCCTCCGCTCGGAACTCGGCCACCTCCCGCCCGACGACCAGTGGGAACATCTCGTCTGGGGACGCGGGGCCGCCGACCAACTTGGTGGCGTCGTGAGCCAGATCGTCGCCACCCGGATCCTCCTGGAGTTGCGCGCGGAAGGATCCCTCCGCGGGGTGAGGGTCCGGAGCTACGCCACCGTTTCCGAGGAGGACAACGACGGCGGCGGTCCCATGTACCTCATGGGTCACGAGCTGACCGGGGTGGGGCGGGAGTGGATTCCGGATGCGGTGATCCTCACCGAGGGGACCGGCGACAGCACCAAGGGCGCGGCGGGCATTTACCGCGGGCAGCGCGGTCGCATGCAGATCGAAGTGGAGGTGACCGGAAAAAGTTGCCACGGGTCCATGCCCTGGGAGGGACGCAACCCTCTGGAATTCGGCGGCGCCATCATCGCCGAGGCCGCCGAGCGCTATCGGGAGGGGAAAGGGTTCGCCGAGGACGACTTCC
>Ga0114931_10010447_pt1 | contig 11052 bp, 1 predicted proteins | sample 2SBtaG_FD_89579 | JGI IMG/M metagenome (GOLD analysis project Ga0114931, IMG submission 89579) | Deep subsurface microbial communities from Kolumbo volcano to uncover new lineages of life (NeLLi) - 2SBTROV14_V59a metaG | ecosystem: Environmental > Aquatic > Marine > Volcanic | place: Kolumbo...
CACCTTCCCATTCCTTCGCGGCGGTCTTCATCATGCCGGCTAAGCCACCCCGCCAGGGGTAAATCGCTTCGCCCTCGTCGGCACGGTCAAAGTCACCACCGCCGCGGGTGATCGACGCGACCATCACATCGCCACCGGCGGCAGAGGAAAGCTCGCGGACGATGGCTTGCATGAGAAACATCATTCCACGGACTTCGAGGGCCGCGTGTTCATTCCAAGCGGTGTATTCGATGCCCGGGAAGGAAGGGGCCTCGCGAAGCGGCAGTAAATGCACGATGGCGCCGACCGTGCCGTACTCTCGGCGCACTTCGGTAATCGCCGCTTCGGCAGCTTCACGACTGGCCAGCGCGGCCGCCGGTAAAATGCAAGTACGGTTGCCGTGGGATTCAATCTGTTTGGCCAGTTGTGCGGCGATGTCAGTTCCGTCGTCGGTCAACACATGGACCCCCGGCGGCAGTGCCAGTTTTTCCTCTGAATCCCTTGGCACTTCAGCGGCGGCAATGACACATCGCGGACAGCTTTCGTCGGTGTGAGGTTCTGCTTTGGAAAAGCCGTTGCCGGCGGAGCTTCCGTTGGAACCCGAGCTTCCGTTGGAAGATGTCACGGGTTCGTGCGCGTGCTGTGTCGCGTCCAGAGGCTCGGCCAATCGTTGTACGCCATCGAGGATGTTTCGCATGCTCGAGGCTTCGGACATCTGCTCCATGAACCAAGCCGGTGGCTCTTCGTCGCTTGGCACGGCCACGCGGCGGAAGGCTCCGATGATTTCCACGCGCTTGATCGAATCGATGCCCAAGTCGGCTTCCAGATTGGCATCGATGTCTAACATATCGCCGGGATATCCGGTTCGTTCGCTAACCACATCGAGAAGCAACTGTTGGAGATCCTCCGTCGCGGCAGCGACCGTTTCGGTCGATTCGGCCCCTGACGACGGAGGCGTTTCGGAAGCATGAAGCTCTTCGACACCCTTGAGAATCTGCTCCAGTGTGCCTGCTCCGGCCATCTGTTCCATGAACCATGCCGGCGGCTCGTCCATCACGGGAAGTGCTTCGCGGCGGAAGGCGCTGATAATCTCGACCCGCTTGATCGAGTCGATGCCCAAGTCGGCTTCGAGATTGGCGTCCAATTGCAGCATGTCGGCTGGATAGCCGGTTCGCTCGCTGACGACGTCCACCAACATTCGCTGAAGATCCTCGGAGGATGACCCCGCGGCTCCCGCGTTTGTAGCAACCGTTTCTTGGTCCATGTCCGCCTTGCCGTTGGGCGCATCACTTTGACCGGCCAACTCATTCACGCCGCCTAGAATTTGCCCCAGTGTGTCGGCTCCCGCCATGCGTTCCATGAACCAGGGAGGCGGTTCGTCGATTCCCGGCATGGCCGCGCGGCGGAAAGCGCCGATGATCTCGACCCGTTTGATCGAGTCGATACCCAAGTCGGCTTCAAGATTGGCGTCCAATTGCAGCATGTCGGCCGGATAACCGGTTCGCTCACTGACCACGTCGACCAGCATCCGTTGAAGATCGTCGGACGACGGTCCCGCCGCCGCGGGTGTTTCAACAACCGCCGCTCGAGGGTCCGACCCGCTCTCTGCCGACAATTGTACGATGCCGCCAAGAATTTGATCGAGCGTTCCGGCGCCCGACATTTGTTCCATGAACCACGCAGGCGGGTCGTCGACCCCTGGCAGGGCTTCTCGACGGAAGGCGCTGATAATTTCGACCCGTTTGATCGAGTCGATGCCCAAGTCGGCTTCAAGATTGGCGTCCAATTGCAACATGTCGGCCGGATAGCCAGTCCGCTCGCTAACCACTTCTAGCAAAGTGTCTCGAAGACCCTCGGTGGTTCGATGCGTCGTCTCTGGTGTGGCAACCTCGGCGACCGGTGTCTGGGCTTCAAGTGCTGGTGTCGGTACAACGGCCGCGGGCGTTTCAGCGGCAATCGGCGGCGTCGCGGGCGGTGTCGCGAATGTGGCGGGTGTTTCTTGGCCGATTGTTGTCGGGCTGCCACCGAAGAAGGCCGTTAAGATGTTCTCTTGCGCCCTCAAGAATTCACGCATGGTCTGTTGAAAGTCGGCCAACGGACCCTCGTCGAGGGAGGGTATTGTCGGCTGTGCCACGGGCGGGTGCGTGGGTTGATGGTCCGTGGCTTTCATGGAAGTGACCGGCATGGAAGTGACCGGCATAGTCGCGGGTGATTCGCCGTTCGACGTGACCGAGTGGGTCGGTCGTGGTGTTGGTGTTGGTGTCGTCGGAGCCACGAAGGGCCCGTTGGCCGCCGGGGAAGTCGCGGCAGACGGTTCCCCGTTGAAAGATGCGAGTTGGGCGCCTTCGGGAATGAGTTCGACGCGCTTTCTTGGAGGGCGTTTGGGTTCGGTTGCCGGACGAATGTAGCCTCCGTTGATGAGCCAGGTATGCGGTGAAGGTTTTTCCGCCGGTGTGGCAAGCTCCTCCAGATTCAGTTCCTTCAGCGTTCGGCCTCGATACAGTCGATCAAGCTTTACGTCGACGCCGTGCGCGATCAGTTCGCCCAAGGCGTCAAGGAACTGCCGCAAGCCACCGGCGGCGCCCGATTGCGTGGCCACCGCGAGATGGGAGCGATCGCCAAGCACGTCCCGGACCAACTTCGTCAACACGCGACCGGGCCCCACCTCGACAAACACGGGAGCCCCGGATCGATACATCGCGTCGATCTGAGCGGCGAAGCGAACTTGTAGAACCAGATGTTCAGAAAGTTGTTCACGGATTTCGGCAGGGCCCCGGGGATAGGGCTTGGCGGTTGTGTTGCAATAGACGTCGATTCGCGGCGGACGTAGATCGAATTGCTTGAGCGCGCCTTCCAATCGCTTTCGGGCGGGGTCCATCAACGGGCTGTGAAATCCACAGGCAACCGCAATCGGCGTGTAGGCGAGCCGTGCGGCGTTGAGCCGTTTGGCCGCATCTTCGATGCCTCGCATCGACCCGGAGACGATGGTTTGTCGCGGGCTATTCATATTGGCCAGCCAGGCTTCCTCGCATTCAGCGATTGCGAGGCGAACCTCTTCTTCACCGGCTCGCACGGCGATCATCGAGCCCAAATCGCCCTTGTTGCCGTTGGTCATTTCGCTGATGGCTCGACCACGGGCCAACGACAATTGGTAAAGCGCTGCTTCGCCGAGTGTTCCGGCGGCGTGCAAGGCAACCAGTTCGCCATAGCTATGACCGGCAACCATGTTGGGGCGCAAGCCGAAGGATTCGAGCAGACGCAGCATGCCGGTGTCCGAAGCACCCAGCAGGGGTTGCAAGAGGTCCGTCGGTTTGAGATTTTCCGCCGATTGTTTTCGCTCCGCATCGCTGAACTCCGGCGGCGGAAAGACATAGCTGCTGGGCGGTCGATCAAACGAATCCGCTAGCTCCGCGTCTAGTAGATCGAAACGGTTGGAAACCTCGGAGAACTCCACTGCCAGGGAGCAGAGCATGTTGGGATACTGCGACCCTTGGCCCGGGAAAAGAAAGGCCAGCGGGCGATCGGCTCCCAACGGCTTCGTCGTGCAATGCACTCCGGCGGGGAGTCGACGAGAATCAAGTTCGTCGGCGCCGGATTGCAATTGCGAGAGAAGTGCGTCGAGTTGGTCCATCAACTCACGTGGCGTCGCGGAGACGACGACCGCGCGAATTGTTTGCCGCGTGGTGCTCTGCCGGCGGTGCCATGCCAGCGCGAGGTCCGACATCGCGGGAGACAGACCGGCGCCAAGGGCCTTGCGAACGGGATCGACTAGAGATTGAATCGCGGAGGCCAATGCCTGGGGATTCTCGCCGGTGAACACGAACAACTCGGCCTCACGTTCGCGATGGGGCGTAGTATCTCGGGCCGGCAGAGCTTGGCCCCTGTATTCTTCCAGCACGGCGTGAAAGTTCGCGCCGCCGAATCCGAATGCCGAGACTCCGGCACGGCGCGGACCGTTGCCGCCAATCCAGGGACGCACTTCGCTATTGACGTACAGCGGACCATCGACCAGTCCCGCCTTCGGGTTGGGTTCGTCGACATACATTGTCGGAGGAAGCACCCGGTGGTGCAGCGCCAAGGCCGACTTGATGAGCCCCGCCACGCCGGCAGTGCATTTTGTGTGACCAATCATCGATTTCACACTGCCGACGGCGTGTGCGCGTGAACGCGCGCCGTGCTTGTTCAAAATGTTCGTCAGCGACTGACATTCGGTCTGGTCGCCGACCGATGTACCGGTGCCGTGTGCTTCAAAGAGCTGAACGGTCGTGGGACTGAATCGTGCTTGGGCATAGGTGCGTTCGATGGTCCGCATTTGGCCTTCCATGCGCGGTGTGGCCATCCCCTTGCTGCGACCATCGGAACCCCCCGCGGCGGCGCGGATGAGTGCGTAAATGCGATCACCGTCACGTTCCGCGTCGGCACGACGTTTGAGCACGACCGATGCAAGACCCTCGCTAATGGCGATCCCGTCGGAGCTTACGTCGAAGGTTCGCGATCGACCCTGTGGCGAAAGGGCCCCGGATTTCGCGAAACAAAGAAAAGTGAACGGGCTTTGAAGCGTGTCGCACCCACCGGTGATGACCATGTCGCTGGTGTTGTCCGCTAGTTCACGACAGGCCAGATACAGGGCCCCCAGCGACGAAGCGCAGGCAGCGTCGACCGTAAAGTTCACCCCGCCTAAATCGAATCGATTGCTGATTCGCCCGGCGACAACGTTCAGCAAAATGCCCGCGAAACTGTCTTCGGTCCACTCGGGCAATTGCCCCAAGATCCGCTCGTCGACCTCTTCAAGCAGCCCGGGCAGCGCGGAACGCAGCGCGTAGCCCGCGCCCAGTTCGGCGATTCCGCCGCCAGCACCAAGGATCACACTGGTGCGTTCTTTATGGGGATTGTCTTCCCGATAGCCCGCATCGCGGAGCGAGCGATCGACCAGCTCCAAGGCCAACAATTGCATCGGCTCGATGCTCTTCAGCGCCATGGGTGGAATGCCGTATTTCAGCGGGTCGAACTGAACGTCGTCGAGGAAACCGCCCCACTTGGTGTAAATTTTATCGCGGGCGCCACGATCTCGATCGAACCATCGCGAGACGTCGAACCGATCTTCTGGAATCTCCTGAACAAGGTCGCGTTTCTGGAGGATGTTATCCCAATACGACGAGAGATTATCGGCCCCGGGCAACAAGCATGACATCCCGATGATGGCGATATCCAAAGGCGGCGGAGCCGGAGTGGAATCAACAACGCGAACCCGAGTGGTGGGCTTTAGGCCGCGCAAGTGCTCGGCAGCGCGATGGCAGATTTCTTCGTGAAGTTCACGTAAGGTGCAAGTCTCCGTGTGCAAGGTTGCCGACTGGCCCAATGGGAACAGCCCGTCGCGCCGCTGTTCTTTGGGCCCAACATCGACAAAGGGGCTTTGGCCCACGGCCGGTTTGCCGCGATGGGCTTTGCCCTTGGAAGCGATGCGTAGCCGCCCCAACATCAGGTGCTCGAGTTCTTCGTGCATCTGTTCGGCGGAGACCTGCTCTTGCGTGAGTCGAGCCTTCTCGGATTGAAACGTTTGAAAGAAATTTGTCTTGGCACAGCGCGTCTCGCGATCGCCAGCGGTTTCCAATAACACCGTGCGATCCGCGCGAAGGGCCTCTTGCTGGAAACCGGGAACGACCGCGCCGGTCGACACGATTTCCTTGGTGAAAAGATACGCGGTTCCCACCATGACGCCCACATGGGCTCCGAGATCGATCAACGGTTGGGCAACGGTCGAGACCATCGCCCCGCTGAGCCCGTCGTGAATTCCTCCGGCGAACAAAACATGGAGTTGTGAGGCTTGCTCGGCCGACAGCTTCGCGTCGACGAGCGTTTGAATCACGCGTTCCCACAACACGAAGCTCGTCAGTGGTCCGGCTCTTCCGCCGCATTCTCGACCTTCAAATACAAACCTTCGCGCACCTTGTACAACAAGTTTGGCCAACTCCTCGGGCGAAGTGACTCTTAGGTAAGTCGCGATCCCCTTGTTTTCGAGCAAGGTGGCTAGCTCGGATCGAGCGCCGGAGACGATCGCGTAAGGAGGACGGATTTCTTCGACCGCGGCAATGTGCTCGGCGCGAGATTTGAATTCGGTGAGCCCTAGCAGGCTGACCCCCCAGGACCGCGACGCCAACTGCTTGCCCGCTTCTTGAAGAAGTTCACGGGCTTGGTTGCCCGTTCGTCTTCCAAGTGAGAGAAATGGCAAGCCTCCCTGTTCAGCGACCTCCAAAGCGAACGCCGGCACATCGCTTACGCGCACGACGGGGGTTTGGACAATGGGGTATTTCGTGCCGTGCGAAACGGCGAGAGACGTTCCCTCGGCCAAAACTTTCGAGGGGCTACACGCTTCCATTGCCGCATCAACTCGGTCTCTTAGCACTTTGAGCGCTCGAGACACCGACGGCGCCTCATCACGCCACGCCGTGGCAAACGCCGCGTCTTGACCCATCAAATAAAGGCGTTCGTTTTCGTCTCGCTCCAGGAGTTGCTGGGCAACTTTGGCCTTCCAGAGGGTAACGTTTGAAGAACTTTCTGCCTTGAGCGAGGCGGCAAGCGATTCGCCCGTGATCGATGTCGAAGGACTGAAACAGCGAAGCAAGTGCTCGCCGGGAGCGGGCAGCGTGATTGTTTTAATAGTGTCGTGTTGTTCGAGTTGCTTTCGTAGATCCGCTGGCAAGGGCGATTCATGGGTAAGCGCGAGTTGCCAGTCGAGAACAACACCCGCCGCTCCTGCCACGCGACATGCCGCTGCCGTGTGAAAACCGATTCCACCCCAGGCGAAAATCGGCAGCCGGCAGTTGGCCGCGCGAAGCTGCTGAAGCAGGATGAAGGTTGTTTGTTCGCCAACAATTCCACCGGCTTCATGACCTTTGGCCAGCAAGATGTCGGCCCCCGCCTCTTCGGCTTCCGTGGCCTCTTGGAGGGAGGTGACCACCACGCCGACCCGAGAGGCAACTTGCCTACAGCCCAACACGGCGTCACGATCGACTTTGTCACCGTCGCCAGCCAATACGATCAGATCACACGGACCGATGGCCTCCAGGGCGACTCTCCGAGACGCGCCAAGTTGGCCCCCCATCAGCAGCCCATATCGCTGGCCTTCGAGCAGTTTGACCATCCGCCGTAGTTCCGGGAGATAGCTCTCGGGATCGTCGGTGAAGGTGATATCCAAAAGACCTACCGCACCCGCACGGGCCGCGGCAATCGGAAGGCTAGCTTGACACGAACCTGCAAGCGACACGACGATCGAATCGAGATCGTGTGGCGCGACAAATCCGGTGGCCAGCTCGCTCGGGCGAGATCTATTCACGTCGGTGCTTCACTCCTGGGAAGACGATCGACTGACCAATTGATTCAAATTCATTAGGCCATCAAAAAATGACAGGAAAACATGAGCAGGTAAGCCAAGTCGCGCGGCGCGTTCCCGCGGTGACAAAATCGTGTTGAGTGCATCGGTTCGCTTGGTTCCAGCGCGCACAATTAGTCGGAGCATCGATCATCTGGCCCCTCCAACACAGCTCGAACAAGACTTGAGCGACTGGAAGGAAAGCAGGCGCGCCAAGCATGATTTGACAACAAAGACTAAACCTGCCTGCACACGAGGACTTGCAACGCCCCTGGAACCTCTCCTCGGCATGAACTCCAGGATAATCGCAATACGCGATTTCGCAAGGATTTGAAGCCGTGGGTAGTTGATTTTATCCTCGTCCAAAGAGGGCTGAAGATTGGTTCACACGAGGGGTTGTACTCAATGGCCATCTTTCTTCATGGTGGGCAATACCTAGAACTCCACATGTCGGTTTCACATTGCCACGTCACAAACTAACAGAAAGTCCGCACTTGGGACTGATTTCAAGCAATGGCTCGCCAGCAAGTTTTTTCAGTTCGCTAGGGCTTGCACGTCACCTCGCGTCGCTTATGATGAGCATACTAACGATTGTGCCGATTGCAATGCTTCAAGGGATTCTAACGTTGATCTCGCAGGGTCATGTTGCCCCTGTTCAGCTCCGCGTAAAGAAGAATTTTTCAGGAATGTGCGACTAATTCCTTGCGGCGTATCCGGTTGGCAGTTATGGTGAGACGGGGGTGCGATGAATCGGATTAGGAGGGAAGTTGCCGTCAAGTAGTCTGTGCCGGTCTTAACGGTGTATCGCGTTTTAGCTAGAGTTTGATTGACGATTGGTTCGGACCCCCGTCAGGGAGGTATTCCGTGGGTGGTCAGTTCGCTCTTCTTCGCGACGTCTCTGATTGGCAATACACTGAACCCTCCTGTTTGGCCAAGGCCGTCGATCCCTCGATGGCGTTCGGTTATCTACCCGAAGTTGGTGCAGGATTCCCGTCCCGTGTATCCGGACCAACCCACCTCGTTTTTTTGTTCCAGAGGCACGCAACGATATTGCTTGGATGTGATATGGCTAGGATGGATGTCCAGTGTCAGCGCAATAGTCCTTGTGCTGAAGGCGAAGGTGCCCGTGGAGACATGGCTTTTTTAAAGTGACGACTCATCCGGATTTTTTGCGACCCGTTTCGTTGCAAGTTAACGCTCAAAATTAAATTTTATTCCTTCGAGGCCTGACCAGATGACACGAACTGCGAGACGCAAACGTGCATGGAAAGATTTTTTTGGATTCTCGCGCAGGGCCCGGATGGCCATGAGTAGTGCCACGCGAGGCAATCATTCCACGAGAGGTGCTCGTTACGGGCGTCAATTGGCGCTCGATCCCTTGGAAGATCGCCGACTGTTGTCGCTGCAGTATTCCTTGACAGGTCTGGGCGATATCGCCGGGGGCGATTTCAAGAGCGCGGCGTTGGGCATCAACTCGAACGATCAGATCACGGGTTTCTCCGTGGACGACGATTTTCTCTTTGGCGCGATTGACAAGTTTGTCGCGACGGTTTTTGATCCCCCGAATCCGATCCAGAATCTCGGTCGGGTCAATCCCGCCACCGATCTTGGTGCTTATGGAAATGCGATCAACGATGCCGGCTTCGTCGTCGGTCGAGGCTCATCGACTGTGAGTAGTTTTCCGAATCCTCCCGTTGAAGGTGACAGCGCGATTCTCTGGGATCCCGTCGCACAAACCTGGACCGATCTAGGCAATTTTGGTGGCGGCGCGGTAAATGCTTCCGAAGCGTTCGCGATCAATAACAGCAATATGGTGGTTGGCGGCAGCAAGGACACGGATGATTTCAAAGCCTTTATCTGGACCCAAAATGGATTCAATGGAAATGCTCCAGGTCTATTCAAAATTCCAACATCCGGGAATTTTCTCAGCACGGGTCTGAGCGTTGCGTATGGGATCAATGATGCCGGCTTGGTTGTTGGTGCCGCCACGACCGCGGCGGGACTTGTCCCGTTCTATTATGACACGGCTGCAACGAACCCAACCATGGTGGAGCTCGACGCTGGCACGGTCGATACGGGATCGAATTTCGCGCAGATATTCGACGTGAATGAAGCCGGCTTCGCGGTTGGTCGAGCGCTGTTCACCGACACGGGCACGAGTGTTCTGGTTCCGGTCGGCTGGCAACTGCTCGATTCCCAAGGCGCATTCATCTCAAATCCTCCCGCCGTGCCGCTGACCCCGCTGTTGGCTGAGCCAGGCATGCCGACGGTGTTTACCGGAAACGGGTTGGCTCTTTCGATTAACAAATTCGGAACGGTGGTCGGAAGTTCTAATCTCACCAACGGGGGCGATCGCGCCACCCTCTGGAGCTTGCCGCGCGGCACGATCGATCTTAATAGCGTGCTCGATACAACAGGCGCGGGTTGGACGCTCAAGTCAGCCTATGACCTCACGGCTTCAGGGCTTATTGTCGGGTTCGGTACCAATCCGTCGGACAAGACCGAAGGTTTTTTATTGACGCCGCATAACGTGGCTCCGACACTCGCGCCCATCTCGCCAGATAACTTTCTGGTCACTGAAAACAACCAGTTCACGCTCACCGTGACGGCCACCGACCCCGATGCGGTCGATACACTGACCTATAGTCTTGGCCCGGGGGCACCCGCCGGCGCGATCATTACCAAGATCGACAACAACACGGCGGTTTTCACCTGGACGCCGAACTCGACAGATCCGAATAACATCGATATTGATATTCGCGTCACGGACGATGGTTTTCAATTCCTCTCCGACTCGCAGTCGGTCTTCTTCGGCATCGATCGTCCGCTCATTTTCCAGGAGGATTTTGAAGGCGGTGCAACACCGGGAATCTGGGACTTCACCAACCCCGGCGAAGGCCAAGCCGTTGTGGTAAATACGCTTTCGGTGCCGGGTGGTTCTCAAGCCTTGCTGTTGGATTCTACTGGAGTCGACTCCAACAAAGACAGCGCCGAAGCCGTTCTCACGCTTGACCTTTCAGCACAGACCGACGCCTTGCTGGTCTTCCACCAGCTCGAGGGTACCTTTGGCACGCTAAACGACGATGAGACCGACGTCCTGCCCGATGTTTTCACGGGCGCTGGCTTGGGCGATGGCGTCTCGATTTCCAATGATGGAATCACCTGGTACAAGCTATTAGACGTCGGTGGCAACGACATCAACCGCCAGGGCGACGGACTGTGGAAGCTCAATGAGTATGATCTTGGGGCGAATATCGCTCGCATCAATACCGCGCAGGGTTCCACGGTCGTCAGCTTCTCATCGACGTTCAAAATCAAGTGGTCGCAATACGACGACCGCGGATTCCCTCTAGACGGATGGGCTATCGACGATATCAAGGTTTCCGATCAAGCCCAATTCTTCGATGCTAGTTTGCCTCGAGATGTGTTCCATCGGGTCGATTCCTATGATCCGAATCTATTCTTCCGTGTCGCCGCCTTCGGCAACGTCGACGCGAACACGCCGATTCTCGTGTCGACGCATGGAACCTTGCGGGAGGTCGAACGTCAGACAACGTTCTGGCAGCAATACATCGCGGATCCCGCAAACGGCGTCAACGATCTCATCGTCGTGGCACCTTTCTTCCCGCCAAGTCAACAAGGAGGTTTCGTTCCCTACGATAATTTCGGCGACTTTTCGACGGATCTGTCGGATGACTGGCCGC
>Ga0114931_10010448_pt1 | contig 11051 bp, 5 predicted proteins | sample 2SBtaG_FD_89579 | JGI IMG/M metagenome (GOLD analysis project Ga0114931, IMG submission 89579) | Deep subsurface microbial communities from Kolumbo volcano to uncover new lineages of life (NeLLi) - 2SBTROV14_V59a metaG | ecosystem: Environmental > Aquatic > Marine > Volcanic | place: Kolumbo...
GAAATTAAATCGCGTGCTGCATCATAAACCGGTTGAACTGGGGGGGTAGTCTGGCAGAAGTTGTGCAATAAATACTAATGTTCTTAACACCTTGTTTTCCTGGCGATAAATTTACGCAAAAATTGTCATGCCCAGCCTGCCCCATTGGGGAACGATTCTATCGGGCATCCATGTGCCGGGAATGCTGGATTTCCGATAACGACATTCGGAAATGACAAGGTATCAAGAACTTCGTGTTTGATGTAGCAGTAGCAGCGGCTGTTTTTTCCGGCTTCTGCCCCCGCTACTTTTATTTGGACGCCCCGGCTTGCAAATATAATTCCCAAATATCACTCAAGGCCTGCACTGCGCCGGTAGATAGTTTTACAGAAACCCGCGCTGTAATTATTGTGTCGGACGGGTTGATTTCTACGGTGTAAGTATGCTGATTTATTATATTTAAAACCGGTTCAAATATATACGGAAACAAGCTGCTGGTGCCCACGCTGAAAATTATATCAAAGCCACGCGCTAATTCCGCGGAAAGCCGCCGGGTTTTTTGCGGATCGAGGTATTCGCCGAAAAAGACCACATCCGGGCGCATGATCGATTGACAATCCGGGCATTTCGGCGGAATGCTTACGGCTTCATAATCCACATCATCGATGCGAAAGCCGCATTTGGCGCAATACAATTTGCGCATATTCCCGTGTATATCAATGACATTTTTTGACCCGGCCATTCGGTGAAAGCCATCGACATTTTGCGTCAACACCCAACTGCGGGGAAAATGTTTTTCCATTTCCGCGATAATTTTATGCGCCGGGTTAAATGTGGCGTTCCGGCAGGCTTGTTCAATTTCCGCAAGGTATTGCCAGGTGAGTTCCGGGTTTTCCCGCATCATTTGCCCAGAGAGCACTTCTTCGATTGGCAGCCCCAGATTTGTTAGCCGTCCATTATAAAGCCCGCCAATGCCGCGATAGGTCGGCAAGCCCGATTCCGCCGAAAGACCCGCCCCGGAAATAAACAAAATGCGCTCGCTTTTTCGCAACACCTCCACGATTGCCCGAATGTTTTGGGAATATAGTTCTGTGTTTTGCATTCATTTTCCCGGTTTTGTTTTGACGGCCCTTTGACAAATTGTGTATCAGGCAGTTCCAGAAACAGTTGATGGATTTCGAAAAATTATCCTTGCCATTTCACAGGTCGGGAACGGTCGCGACTGTTCCCGACATTCATATACGATGTGCCTTCGCGGCAAAATTAAAACAATATACGAAAATATTGTTGCCAAAATTAACGGATTTATCGTAAATTGATGGCTACTTTTTAATCGCAGGGGACAATGACAACGCAAGCAAACTGTATCTATTTTGATTTCCAGCGAAATGCTGAACGACTGGAACGGCAATTAAAAAACCTGCAAAAACGCCATGCCCGCAAGCTCTTCCCAAACCTGAAACCGGACGCGAATATTTTAGTATATTTTGTCCAAACAATTCTTGAGATCAATATCCAGCGGGAATATTATCTTTCCAATACTTCATTAAAAGCAGACCGGGTTGAATTAACCCTTCGTCCCAAGATTTTGCGCCGGCTTCGCAGCGAACTGCCCGAAGGGATCACCCTGGCGATCCGGGGAAGGCTTTATCCGCCCGGCAGCGATTCACCGGAATGGGTTGTGGCGCAAATTACGGATATGAGCGATTCGCCGCAGCGTGATTTTGAACTGGAGATCGCGGTCATGCCCAAATTTTCCGATGAGAAACGGAAGGGCAATTTGCTAACGCCGGGATTGCTGACGACGTTGCCGGAAATCTCCCGAAAAACCCGGGAAAATCTCGGTCACTGGCTGGATTATCTGCAATGGAAACGCGCCATTTTAGAAAATGAACTCAATGGCATTCGCTATCTTGACGTTGCGATCACCGGTGAGCAATGGGTTTTCACGGTTGTTTTTCCCGATGAAGTCGCTTATGATGAGCTGGAAAAGCGCTTGCAAAAATCCCAGTGGCTGGCCGTTCCGCGGCGAATTTCCAATGATCCCTGGTCGTTTCAACTCAGCCGTGACTCGCGGTTTTTATCCTCCTTTTCCCTGGGAAATTACCGGAAAGCATACAACACATCGGCAACGGATCATCGCCGTGCGTTGAAAAATTGTCCCTGGCAGCAGCCGTTTTTGAAAAAACTGTGCTTTGAATTATTGGAATCGCAGCGGGAGGTCATCGAAAATGCCCCACAATCCCAACGCGGGCAAATGCAACGGGAATGGCTGCGACAAATAGCTGCAAATGGCTTTTTAACCGTCTCGTTGATCGGCGATTTTACGGTGTTGCAACGTCAGCAACAGGCGTTGGAAACGCTGGAATTGCAATCCGGGTACGCGCCGTTTCTATCCGCCTGGCTTTTTGATATTGAAAACGCCCACACGCCGCAAATCGCCACGCCGGTCAGCGATTGGCTGATGCCCAATATTAACGACGGGCAAATGCGTGCGGTCAAAAAGATGCTCAACGCTCCGGATGTTGCCCTGGTCCAGGGGCCGCCCGGCACCGGCAAAACCACGGTGATCGGCGAAGCCATTTATCAATTTGTGCGACAGGGAAAGCGCGTGCTTTTGGCGTCGCAAGCCAATTTAGCGGTGGATAATGCCCTCGATAAGCTGGCGGCGATACCGGATATCCGCGCCATTCGTTTGGGACGCAGCCACAAACTGTCGCCGGAGGGACAGCGCTTCGCCGAAGACCAGGTGTTGAAACATTTTTATGCAACCCTGGCAACCGCGTGCCGGACGCGCTTTTTGCAACCGTGGCAATCGGCGAAAAAGGACACGGCGTTCATCAAAAAGCAGTTGGCGGATTTGGCGTCGGCGGAAAAATCGCTGCAATCGCTGGCGGCTGAGAAAAGCGCGCTGGAAACACAGGAGAAAACGCTTCGCGCAAAAATGTCCGCGGAACCACAAACATTTTCCGGGAACCGACAGCGCGGCGCATACCTTTCCCTGAAAAATGATCTGAGCCGGCTCATCGATTTTCTGAATGGTTCAACCGGGCCGGAAATCGCCATCCCGGAAACCCTGGTAAAACTGATTCATTCGACACTCACCGTGCCGTTGCTCAAACTTAAAAAATACAAAATAGATTTAGCCGCGGAGTTGCCGGAAAATGAATTGCCTGAAACAGCGGAGCGGCAAGCCGCCTTATTTCAAAAGATATATCGAAACTGGCTGGACGTCAAACCATCTATTCCAACGCTGCGCAGCGCCATCGGGCAATTAATTAATGAAACCGCTGCTCCCGGCAAGGCGCGATTCGGCGCCACGTTTTTTGGCAAAACGCTACATATTTTTAATGCGTCGGAACAAGGGATTTCCTTTTCGGAAAAGTTGAAAAATTCCCGCCTGAGCCCGGAAAAGCGCGTTAAGTTTTTGCAAGTATCCCTAACAGCACTGGATAAAACCGACGCGCAAATTGAAAAAGCCCGCGCTGCGCTGATTAAAAATTTGGCCATCATGATTTCCCGGTTGGAAACCGCCCTAACGGCGTCTCAACAAGCTGTTGCGCAGTCTGCGGCGTTGGAGCAATTGCGGCAGAATAAGGTGGAACTGGAAACGGCGCTTCGTCGGCAAGAACGAGATTTGCAGAAGCAAATTGATCAGCTTAATGCGTTGGAATTAACGCCATTTCACGCCACGGCAGACAATTTAGCGGCGATCAAACAGGCGCTGCAAAAAGCCTTGCGCGAACCGTCCGTCGATGATCCGGTGGAGCAAGCGTTTCAAAAAAAATGGGCGCCGTTTTTGAACAAGTGGCATCAATGGCTGACCGACCCGGCGCAAATCCGGAATGATAACCAGCATTATATTGACACTTACATCGAGCAGTGCAATGTGGTGGCGATTACCTGCAACGAAAATCCTCGCTTGTTGGCGCAAAAAAACAAAAGCTGGTTTGATGTGGCGATCATCGATGAAGTGAGCAAAGCCACCCCGCCGGAACTGCTGATGCCCATGTTGTTGGCGAAGAAAACCGTTTTAGTAGGCGATCATCGCCAATTGCCGCCATTATTTAAAGAGCGGGAAGGTTCCTGGGAAGAAATTGTGAATGAGGCCGGGAAAAATAGCACCCTGACCCCGGGACTGCGTAAGCTGCTCACCCGTGAGAACTTTTTTAAATTTCGCGACATGGTGACGGCGTCGCTGTTCAAACTTTATTTTGAAAAAGCACCAACAGCCATTAAGGAGACCTTGCTGCTGCAATATCGCATGCACCCGGATATTATGGCGGTGGTGAATCATTTTTACGAAAACCGGCTGCAATGCGGGTTGGAAAAACCTGATCTTCAGCGCGACCACGGCTTAAATTTATCGCGGGAGGACGGCCGCCCGTTGATTACCCCGAACATGCACGCAGTGTGGGTGGATACTTCCCGCGATGCACAACATCGCCCGCATTATGAGCGGCAAAGCGGCACTTCCAAAGTGAACGAATTGGAAGCGGATTTAATCGTCAAGCTATTACGAAACATAAATGACGCTTATTGCGCATCGGCGGGCAGGGTTCAGCCGCGGAAGGAAGTCGGCGTGATATCCTTTTACGGCAGGCAGGTTGCCGAAATCCGTCGCCGCTTGCGCGCGCAGCAATTCGATGCGCTCGATATTGACGTGAATACGGTTGATCAGTTCCAGGGAAAGGAAAAACCGATCGTGCTGGTAAGCCTGGTGCGTCACACCCGGGCCGGTTTGCAAAACAACACCTCTTTTGTGACGCAGTTTGAGCGCATCAACGTGGCGTTTTCCCGCGCGCAGGAATTGCTGGTCATTTTTGGCGCAACGGAAATGTTCGCCGGCTGTGAAGTAGAACTGCCGCATCTCGATCACCCCGGCGCGGTAAAGAAAAAGGTTTATGGGGAGATTATTGACATGCTGAAACAGAAATCCTGCCTGATAAAATTGATATAGTCCCTCACGATGTTCCGCCTCAAAACAAAAAATTGTAATATGTCTTATAGGATGTTGTCGAGCCACCGGTTAAATCAATATATGGCGGTATAACGAACGGCATGTAAACGAGCTTTGCGTTGCGTCATGCGCTTTTGCTGCCGTCTTTTATACCAATCGCATTTGGACTAACCATCGGAGGTCATATTATGTTACGATTGATATTAATGCCGATCATTGCCGGTTTTATCGCAACGATTGGAATAACGGCCGTTTTATGGGCCATCGATAAAACCGGCTGGACAAACGCGGATATGGTTCGCGCCATCGGCAGCTTTTTTACCAAATCGTATGACAATGCCCTGCGGATTGGCTTGCTGATTCATTTTGTCAGCGGGATGGCGATCGCGGCGGTTTATCTGCACATTCTCAGCATTTCCGGGTCGCCGGATTTGGAATCCGTGATTTTAATGGGCGGCGTAATCGGGTTGGGCCAGGGGTTTATTGTCGGCTATGGCATTGTCAAGTTTGCGGATATACATCCGGTTGCGGCCTTTCAGGAAGCGGATTACCAGGTTGCGATCGCTCATATTATCGGCCATGTGGTTTATGGAATGTTAATCGGCCTGCTGTTTGGTGTCTTCAGATTGATGGGATATGATGTCAGCCCGGGTTTCTAAGCGGGTGTTTGAATAAAGCGGAAGGATGCCTTGCGACAAACGGTTTCTTCGCAAACCTGCAACAGCCGCCTATCCGGGATCACGATAAATAATAGCGATAAATAGGTGACATCATTAAAACGGCATTTTTGTCATTCCCAGCCTGCCCTTTTTCGGGGCATGTTTTAAGCGGGAATGCCATGTAGCCAACAGGTCTGGATGCCCGATAACGGCATTCCCCAAAGGGGCTGGCCGGGCATGACATTTCGCCCCGGCTTTCGGGGATCGTTTATTTGAGTGAAACTACTTAACTCCGGCTCCACAGGCGCTATTTTTACCCGGACGAAGTCTCGGAAGAAGCATGGTTTAGTGAAAGAATAAGTACCCGATGAAAATTCCGGCAATAATTCCGGCAGCGTCGGCAATGAGACCGGCGGTAACTGCGTAGCGCGTTTTACGAATGTTGACAGATCCAAAATATACCGCGATGATGTAAAAAGTGGTCTCAGTGGCGCCGCGAAACACGCTGGAAAGCCGCCCGACGAAGGAGTCCGGACCAAAAGCTTTCATAATTTCCAGGTTCATCCCACGGGCTGCGCTGCCGCTGAGCGGTTTCATAAATGCCGTTGGCAGTGCTTCAACAAAATCAGTATTCACGCCAAGCATTGAAACCAGGTCAGATACGCCGCCAACAATTGAGCTTAAAGCGCCGGAAGCGCGAAATACACCGATGGCTACCAAAATCGCCACAAGGTAGGGGATAATCATAACCGCCACATTGAAACCCTCTTTTGCCCCTTCGATAAACGTATCGTAAACATTCACTTTTTTTAACCAGGCAACGGAAATAAACCCAACGATAATCGTAAATATGAGAAAATTGCTGACAACCTTTGAGATAAGGGCAATTTGTTCTTGAGAAATCGTCGAGAAATAAAAAATAATGCCGGCAATAAACAAAGTGAGTCCACCCAGGTAGGCGATGATCACCGGGTCCAGCAAATTGATCTTTTGATAAATCGCCACGGTGATCAATCCGACCATTGTGCTGCAAAATGTGGCGAGTAAAATGGGAATGAACACATCGGTGGGATTCGCCGCGCCAACCACGGAGCGGTCAATCAAAATGGTGAGGGGAATGATCGAAAGACCGGAAGTGTTGAGCACCAAAAACATAATCATCGGATCAGAGGCGGTATCTTTTTGGGGATTTAGCTCCTGCATCTCTTTCATGGTTTTTAAGCCCAACGGAGTGGCTGCATTATCCAGACCCAACATATTTGCGGAAAAATTCATAATCATCGAGCCGATGGCCGGATGATCTTTGGGAATGCTGGGGAATAAGCGTGAAAAAAACGGTCCGACCAGCCGCGAGAAAAGCCGGATAACGCCGCCTTTTTCGCCGATTTTCATAATCCCCAACCATAACGCCATTGCGCCGGTTAAATAAATAGACAGTTCAAACCCGGTTTTGGACATGTCAAAGGTCGCCTGCAACATATTTGAGAATACTTCCGTATCCCCCAGAAAAATAAGTTTGAATAATCCAACGATAAACGCGATGAGAAAAAACGCAATCCAGATATAATTGAGTGCCATTGGTTTAACCCTCTAATATTTTAAGAGGCTGGAATTATTTCCCCCTTTGAAGCTCAGGGCTATTGTATTCTAAAATGGTTTTAAAAGGTCTTCGCAAAATCAAGCTTATCACCCACCCCGCCCTTCGGGCACCCCTCCGAGGAGAGGGGATTTCTCTAGCCAACTCCCCTCCTCGGAGGGGTGCCGTGAAGCGGCGGGGTGGGTTCTTAGCGGTACAAACACGCTAATATTTAGAATACAACAGCCCTACCCTTTGAAAGGGGGAACTTTATTAACAAAAAAGGCCTTCCCGAAGGAAGGCCTTTTTGTAAAAAAGTTAACTCACCAACACATAATTATTTCAATAATGTCATGCGCTTGGCTTGCACAAAGTCACCGGCGTTAATGCGATAAATATACATACCGCTGGCTACTTTTTGACCAAAGTCGTTATTACCATCCCAGACGACTTCCTTGAAACCGGCAGTCTGATTTTCATCCACCAGCGTGCGAACGAGCTGACCCAATGTGTTGTAAATTTTCAACGAAACCGAGACGTTATCTTTTAAGGAATAACGGAGGGTCGTGGTCGGGTTGAATGGATTCGGATAATTTTGCTCAAGCGCAAATTCGCGCGGTACCGCAACGCCGTCGCCAATGCCGGTAACGGTGTTAAAAACTTCAACCGAGAATTCACCGAGATTGTTGTTGAAATCCCAGGCGACAACACGATAATACCAGGTCTCACCATCTTGCACGTCTGCGTCGTCAAAAACCGGCGCTGTTGTGGTGCCGATTTCAGTGCCCTGGGTCAGCGGATCGAACCCGGGTTGATCGCCGCGATATACAGAGAAGAAATTAAAGTCAGGATCGGGTGATTCATCCCAGGTCAGTTGGATGGTTCCATCCCCGGAGCCGGTGCTCAGGTTGCCAGGGGGGGAGGGGATCAGGTTGTCTTCGGAGAAGCCTACTTTCGGAAAAGATTTCCAAAGCACATTTACGTTGTCTGTGTGTGCGGTAACAACGTAAACGCTGGGGTAATCCGCACCATCGCCCAAAGTAGGAACAGGTGCGCCATAGATTGGCGATTGGATCGCCTGAACTTCAGCTACTTGTACCGGAAAACCTTGCGGGGCAATATGCCAAACAATATACTTGGTAATGGTGTATCCGCTGGTTTTGGAAAGCGATTGGGTAATCGGATCGGTTAAAATTTGTCCGCGAATTTCCCCGGCAGGGAATGTGGCGGAATGCACATTAACATAAAAATCACCATTTTTCAGCGCTGTAATAAATCCGGCAAAATCACCGGCAAAAGTGCCGACGAGGTCAGCTTCTCTGATAACACCGGAAGATAGAATGCCGTTGACGGGTCCACCGGCTGTGCCTGAATACAAGAAGGCTTCCACGCCGCCGGTACCGTCCACCGGGCCGAAGTGAATATGCGCCGCGGTTACGCTGTCCATATTATTGACTTCCAGCAAAAATCCCAAAGCCGTTTGGTCTTGACTGAGGGTGAAGGTTGCTTTACCGGATGCCGAAGTGACGACCGGGGACGGCACTTGACTGCCGCCATTCAATTCCGCGGTAAACTTCATGCCGCCGACGTCATCCGCGGAACCGTGCCATACAACTTCGACCTTACGTCCCTGGTCGTTTGGTATATCGACGATTGCGCGAATAACCGGCTGATTGGCAGGAATACGATCGAGAATGACGATCGGTTGGGGAGGATCGGTTGCGCTCAATCCACGCGGAGTTCCTGTGTAAACGACTTCATCTTCACCATCATCATCTAAATCAGCCACTGTAATAATATCATATTGCTGACCGTCAGAAACACCTTGATCAATCACAGACAGGTGCCAGTTGGCTGCATCATCAATCGCGCCGCCCTGGTATTCCAGGCGATGAATAATTCCATTCGGGGTTGATTGACGTGTGCCAAACACGAAGTCGAGCAATCCGTCACCATCAAGATCACCGGCCGCGCCGCCATACAGTCTATTGGATCCAGCCTCTGGTGTGCCAATGACGGTTGCGGTCAATGAATCACCACTTTGTTGCAGCAGGTAAACATTTCTGCTGCCACTATCCCAGGACGCGACAATGATTTCTTCCGTACCGTCGTTGTCAACATCAACCGTGGCAGCGGATTTCCAGGAGCCGCCGTCAGTCGTGCCATTACCAACAAGACGGACTTGCGGAGCTGAAACAATAAACGAATCTCCTGTCGCATCATACGTGACTTTCGAAACATCTCCGCCGCTGCGAATATAATATATCGAATTGTCTATGATGGCGAGATCGTAATACGTGTTTGTTCCAAGACCTTCCCATTCGGTGGTCCAGGTTTCGGTGCTGTCGCCATTATCCGGCACATTATCGACAGAATAGATCGCGGCGCGTTGATCGCCTCCGCGCAAGGCTGTGACAATTTCTTGTGTTCCATCGCCATCGATATCATTGATTAACCAGCGAAATGGACGTAAGTTAAAATTATCAGCCGATGTAATGGTCCATTGCGCATTGGGACGCCAGGTGCCGTCGCCATTGTCAATGCCCATGCCATCACTGCCATCGCCAACTGTTTCAAAGACGACAATTCTTTCGGGATTGGGTTGTAAACCGCCGCCAAAATTATTGACCGGTCCCCAAATGAGTTCCCATTTTCCATCGCCATCAAGATCACCGGCCGCAAGGGGTGCCCAGGTATTTTGGAAATCCAAAGCCAGCCTCGTCCACCAAACGACTTCCCATCTACCGGCATCATTTTGCTCGTACTTGTAGATTCTTGGCACGAGATCGAGTCCGGTCTGGTCATGCCAGTCAGTATTAACCGCATAAATCTCCAACTTGCCGTCGCCGTCAATATCCACACCGGAGACAATATGTCCGAAACCGCCGATATCATCCGGTGCTGCCGGAATCGTTGCAACACGATCAAAGCGTTGTTGAGCGTGGAGAGAAAAAATTAAAGAAATAATAAACAGGGGTAAAAATATTTTTTTCATCGTTAACCTCCGAGATGATTAGTTAAATAAGTAAAAAGATCAGAATAGGGGAGGATATACCTCACGGAAAATGCAAAGAATGGTTTTGCGTCATAAAACCTCCTTTCAGACCTTAACCTTTTAACATTAATAAAAGAGAATTAAACGTTGAAAATTTTTAGAAAATCCGACGTCAAAATGAAATGATAAAATAGAACAATTTGATATGAAATAAATCAGAAAGGGTTTACGCTTGAAGGTTGATGATAAACCCTTTAAAACGTATCAAATGTAAGAAAACTAATATCTTATTGCAAATGAAACAAATTTCACATTACTCAAGCGGCCGTAGTCTGCCCAGCCAAAATCAAAACGCAAGTTCGTGCCGACTTTGTCATATTTAATCCCGGCGCCAAAGGTTGCACCCTCTTCGCTGTCATTCAGAAACAGCGATTTATACCCACCTCGCAAAAAGAGAATGTTTTTGAAACCAATCTCCAAACCGGTGTTTACTGATTCGCTGTTATCATTGGGCTGAACGCCATCCGCGACGGCAGTCACGGTTACTTCTTCCTGGTTTATCATCTTCCAGGCCAAGCCAAATTTCAAATTTACGGGCATGTCAAAGTCATCGGTGCGGTACTTTGCCGGGACCTGATCAACGGAGCCAACATCCGATGAAGGATCATCGTTGAAGAACAGATCGCGACCGTCTAAACGCATTTTTGAGCCAAAGTTGGCTATGGTTGCACCCAGCGTCAGATTTTTGAACGGCGTATCATAAATAATACCGAGGTCAAAGGCTGCGCCGCGTGCACTCAGGTTAAACAGGCTTTCCTGAACAAATTTTGCGGAAAACCCAATCGAAAATTGATCGGTAAGCCGCTTGGCATACGTCAGACC
>Ga0114931_10010449_pt1 | contig 11051 bp, 11 predicted proteins | sample 2SBtaG_FD_89579 | JGI IMG/M metagenome (GOLD analysis project Ga0114931, IMG submission 89579) | Deep subsurface microbial communities from Kolumbo volcano to uncover new lineages of life (NeLLi) - 2SBTROV14_V59a metaG | ecosystem: Environmental > Aquatic > Marine > Volcanic | place: Kolumbo...
CGGCCCGGGCCCGGCGGGCGGCGAGGAAGCCGACGAAGTTGGCGGCGTTGCCGCCGCTGGTGAAGAGCCCGCCGCCGGCCGGATAGCCGAGAAGCTCGCCCACCCAGCGCACCGCCTGGCACTCGATCTCGGTCGCCATCGGCGCCGAGGCCCAGGCCACCGGGTTGGTGTTGACGGTGGCGGCGATCAGATCGGCGAGCGCGCCCGCCGGTGCCGCCGCACCGATGATGTAGCCCCACTGGCGGGGGTGCGCGGTGAGCCGGTTGTAGCCGACGAGAAGGGCGAGCGCGCGCTCGAGCAGCGGCCCGGCGTCGCCGCCGGTCTCGGGAAGGCCCGCCTCGCCCAGCGCCTCGCGCACTTGCGCCGGGCTCACGTCGGGGGCGACCGGCAGGCGGGGAAGCGCGCCGAGGTAGTCGGCGAGGCGATCGATCAGGCGGTGGCCGAGGGCGCGGAAGTCCTCGGGCGCCAGGTCGAGCGGGGCGGCGGCTGGCGGATCGGCGCTCATTGGGGCACCCGGAAGGGGGTCTCCTCGGCGAAGCGGAAGTAGAGCTCGCGGGCGCGGGCGAAGACCGGCCCGGGCTGGAGCTCGCGATCCTCGATCCGGGTCACCGGCTTGACCTTGGCGAAGTTGCCGGTGGAGAACACCTCGTCGGCGGCGGCGACCTCGGCGAAGCCGATGCAGCGCTCCTCGACCCGCACCCCATCCTCGCGCAGGAGTGCGATCACCCGCTGGCGGGTGATGCCGTTGAGGAAGGTGCCGTTCCACGCCGGGGTCGCCGCCACCCCGTCCTTGACGATCCAGAGGTTCGAGGTGGCGAACTCGGCGACATGGCCGAGCGGATCCAGCATGACCGTGTTGTCGAAGCCCTTCTCGGTCGCTTCCTTGACCGCCATCCCCGAGGTCGGATAGAGGCAGGCGGCCTTGGCCAGCGTCGGCGCGCTCTCGGGCAAGGGTCGGCGAAAGCGCGCCAGGCAGGCCGAGAAGCCGGTCGGCGGCGGCAGCGGCTCCTCGTGGACGCACAGCATGAACCGCGCCGAGTCGGGGTCGGGATAGAGGAAGCCGCCGCCGGGGAAGAAGATCGGGCGGATATAGAGCTCGGCGCCGGGCGGGAAATGGGCGCAGCCGGCGAGGGCGATCTCGATCAGCGCCTCGGCGGTCTGGGTGGGCGCCAGCCCCATGTGGCGGGCCGAGCGCAGGGCGCGGGCGCAGTGGCGGTCGAGGTCGGGGGCGAGGCCGGCGAAGGCGCGGGCGCCGTCGAACACCGTGGTCGCGAACCAGAAGGGCTGGTCCATAACCCCGAGCACCTTGGGGTTGCCCTCGACCCACTCGCCGTCGATGTAGGTGATCGCTTTCATCGCCTTCGTGCGTCCCTCGTTGTCCCACTGAGGCCCGGCAGCTTAGGGGCTCGAACCGGGCGTGCCAAGCGGGCCCGAGTCGAGGAAGCCGTAGCGCGAGGTTGGGGGGCCGGCGGCGTCGGTCATCCGGGCGCGGGCGATCAGGGCGGCGATGAGATCGGCTGTCCCCCAGTCCGGGTTGGCGAGCGCGAGCCGGGCCGCCAGCGCGGCGAGCCTCGGGGCGGCGAAGCTCGCCCCGGACGCCGTGCCGGGGCTGCCGTCGAAGCGGGTCACCGGGATGCGCTCGCCGGGAACCAGCAGATCGACGGTGCTTTTCCCCCAGTTGGCGCCCGGGGCCGGGTTGCCGAGGCCGTCGGCCGAGCTCACCACCAGCATGTTGGCAAGGCGGAACGACGCCGGGTAGACCGGCTCGCGGTCGATATCGCGGCCTTCGTTGCCGGCGCTCACCACGAAGAGTACCTCGGGGTGCGCCGTCACCGCCTCGGCGACGCGGCCCCAGGGGGCGCGGGTGCGACTTCCCATGGGAAGAACGACGATCCGCGCTCCCTTGGCGGCGGCGTCGGCGATCAGCGCCGCCCAGCGGGCGGGAGCGGGCCGCGGATAGCGATAGGGGATCAGCCGCACCGCCGGCCCCTCGCGCAGCAAGACGCTCGCCACCCGGGTGCCGTGGCGGCGCGGGAAGAAGGGCGAGCGCGACGGATCGGCGTCGAACGGGCGCGGGTCGAGGTCCCAGAAATCATAGCCGAGCGCGCGGCCGTCGGAATCGCGGGCGAGCGCGGCGGCGATCGCCGGCAGCCGGTAGTTGACCCCGGAATCCACCAGCGCCACCGTCACCCCGCCGGGGTCGCGGCCCGCGGGCACCGGCGGATCGAGCGGCTCGACCGCCACGGGCGCGAGGTCGGGGCCGAGGATCTCGATGGCCTCGGCCCGGCCGTCGGCGCCATAGCGGAGCCTGCGGGCGGCGATCGGCGTGCAGTCGGGACCGGCGACGAGAAGGGCCTCGGGGCGCGGCGGGGTGGTGTCGCGGCGCTCGACCTCGACCCGACGCAAGGTGCCGAAGGGGGCGATCCGGGTCACCACGAGGCCCCCGTCGGCGAGCCCGAGCCGGCGCCGCCAGCCGAGCGTGACGCCACCGAAGGCGAGCGCCTCGTCGGTCTCGATGTGGGCATCGAGCGCCTGCGCGAGGGCCGCCGCCCCGGCGTCCTCGCAGGCGAGCGCCAGTGCCCGGCGAAGCGGGGCCTCCTCGGCGAACGCCGCGCCGGCGACGACGAGAACGAGCAGAGCCAAGGCACGCATGGCCGCACTATGGCGCCTCCGGCCGGCCCCGCCCAGCCCCCGCTACACCGCGGCGCAGCGATCGGATAGCCTGCGGGCGGGGTATGGGAGAGGCGGATGGCGGTGGATTTCTCTGGGCTGGCGACACGGGTGCTTCGCCTGCTGCCGCCCGAGCGCGCCCATGCGGTAGCGCTTCGCGCGCTCGCCACAGGGATCGTCCGCCGGCGACCGCCCGCGGTGCCGCCGGGGCTGGCGATCCGGCTGTTGGGGTGCGACTTCGCCAACCCGCTCGGGCTCGCCGCCGGCTTCGACAAGGACGCGGTGGCGATGGCCGGGCTCCTCGGGCTCGGCTTCGGCTTCGTCGAGGTCGGCACGGTGACCCCGCGGCCCCAGCCCGGCAACCCCCGCCCGCGCCTCTTCCGCATCCCCGAGGCCGAGGCCCTGATCAACCGGATGGGGCTCAACAACCGGGGGATCGAGGCGCTGCGGGCACGGCTCGAAGCCCGCCCGGCGCGCGGTATCGTCGGGGTCAACGTCGGCTGCAACCGCGATTCGCCCGACCGGATCGCCGATTACGAGGCCGGGGTAGCGCGCCTCGGCGGGCTCGCCGACTATCTGGTGATCAACGTCTCCTCGCCCAACACCCCGGGGCTGCGCGCGCTCGAGCGGGCGCGGGCGCTCGCCGATCTCCTCGCCCGGGTGCTCGCCGCCCGGCCCATTGAGGCGCGACGGGCGCCGCTTCTGGTCAAGATCTCGCCCGACCTCGAAGGGCCCGAGCTCGCCGATCTGGTGGCGGTGGCGCGCGACGCTGGGATCGACGGCCTCGTCGTCGGCAACACCACCACCGCGCGTGAGGGCCTGCCCGGGCGCTGGCGCGAGGTGGCCGGGGGCTTGAGCGGGCGGCCGCTCTTCGCCCGTTCGACCGCGGTCCTCGCCGAGACCTATCGGCTGAGCGGCGGGCGGCTGCCCCTGATCGGGGTCGGCGGGGTGCTCGACGGCGACGACGCCTATGCCAAGGTCCGCGCCGGGGCCTCGCTGATCCAGATATTCACCGCCTTCGTCTATCGCGGCCCCGGGGTCATCGACGCCATCCTCGAAGGGCTCGCCCGGCGGCTCGCGGCCGACGGCTTCGCCACCCTGGCCGAGGCCGTCGGCACCGGGGTCGAGGCGGTCGAGAGCCGCTAGCCGCCGCCGAGCGCCCGGGCGAGGCCGTGGAGGAAGCGCACCACGGGAACGGCGAAGGCGATCAGCCACAGCACCTGGGCGGCGACGCCGATCACCACGATCACCGCCATCAAGGCACGCCTGAGCCGGCGCCGCACGGGCGCCGCTCCCTCGCCTTTCCGCTCCGACGATGCCGTAACCGTCATCCCCCTGGGGCCGCCTTATAGCGGGGCGCCGCGCCGGCGTTAACCGTCTTTCAAGGGCACCGGGGCAGGCTCGCGCCTTGGGGGTCGGCCGCGCGAGGCGCATCGGATGTCGTCTTTTCTCCACGGGCTCATCGCCATCGCCTATGTCGTCGCCGGGCTGGCGGTCGCGATCGTCCTCGCCCTCGGCGGGCCGGGGGTGGCGCCGGCGGTCGCCGGGCTGACCGGCTTCGCGGTCGCGATCGCGGGCGCCTTCGTCCACCTCGGGCTCGTCCAGGCCCGCAATCAGCGGGCGCTGGCGGCGACCCTCGGCGGCCTCGGCACCGCCTACGAGCGGCTGGACACAGGGCTCGCTGGCTCGCGCGCCGAGGTCCGCCGGCTCGTCGCCGCCTTCGAGGAGGCGACCCGCCAGCTTCCCGAGCAGGCCTGCGGCGAGCTGGTCTCCGAGATGCGACTTCTCCAATCGGTTCTCCAGCAGCTCGCCCCGCCGAGCGCGGTCGCCCAGGCGATGCCCATCGCCGACGCACCGCCGGCGCCTCCGGCCGAGGGCTACGACGACTCCATGCTGGCGCTGATCCGCCACTGCCTGCACGACAACCGGGTCGACATCTACCTCCAGCCGGTGGTCAGCCTGCCCAGCGCAAGACCGCCTTCTACGAGGCCTTCACCCGCTTGCGCGGCCCCGAGGACGCGGTCATCGAGCCCGCCCAGTACCTCGAGGTCGCCGAGCGCGCCGGGCTGATGACCGCGATCGACAACAACCTCCTCTTCCGCTCGATCCAGCTCGCCCGCAAGACCCATCGGCACAAGCTCAACTACGGGCTGTTCTGCAACATCTCGCCCTATACGCTGCGCGACACCTCTTTCTTCCCCGAGTTCATCGACTTCATGGCCCACAACGCGCGGCTCGCGGCGAGCCTGATCTTCGAGTTCAGCCAGGCCGATCTCGCCGCCCACGACGCCGACATCGCCCGCAATCTCGCCCGCCTCGCCGCCATGGGCTTTCGCTTCGCCATCGACCAGGTGAGCTCGCTCGACCTCGACTTCGAGGAGCTGCGCGCCCGCGACGTCTCCTTCGTCAAGATCGAGGCCGCCGTCCTGCTCGCCAAGTTCGGCGATCCCCAGGCCGAGATCGATCTGGTGCGGATGAAGCGGACCCTGGATCGCGCCCGGATCGCGCTGATCGTCGAGAAGGTCGAGAGCGAGCAGCAGCTCGTCGAGCTTCTCGACCTCAGCGTCGACTTCGGCCAGGGTTATCTGTTCGGCGAGCCCCGCCTCAGCCGGGCCGGCGCCTGAGCCCTTCCCCGGCGGGCGCGGCCGTGGCACAAGGCGGGCCATGGACGCCGCCCCCCGCGCCATCCCCGGCCTCGCCTCCCTCGCCCGATCTTACGATGGCTTCCTGGTCGATCTCTGGGGGGTGATCCACGACGGCGCCGCCGCCTTTCCCGAGGCGGTCGCGACCCTCGCCCAGCTCGCCGCGGCGGGCAAGCGGGTGGTCATCCTCTCCAACGCCCCCAGGCTTTCGGGTGCGGCCCGGGCCCGGCTTCGCGCCCTCGGGGTCGAGGACCGGCTCTACGCCACCCTGATCACCTCGGGCGATGCCGTGCGCGCCGCGCTTCGGCACCGCGATACGCCTTTCTACGCCGCCCTCGGCCGGCGCTATCGCTTCCTCGGCAAGCCCGAGGACGAGGCCGTCCTCGCCGGCCTCGGCTATTCGTCGGTACCGACGGTCGCGGACGCCGACTTCGTGCTCGCGAGCGGCCTCGCGGTGGGCCCGCACGGGCCGCGCTCGGTCGCCGACTACGAGGGCGTGCTCGAGGCCGCGGCGGCGCAGCGAGAACCGCGCGCCAACGACGGGAGCGTACCGGCGGCGGCGGCGCGGGGGCTGCCGATGGTCTGCGCCAACCCCGACCTCGCGGTGGTCCACGGCGGGGCTCGCGAGGATTGCGCCGGGACGCTCGCCGCCCGCTATGCCGCGCTCGGCGGCCGCGTCGCCTATGAGGGCAAGCCGTGGCCCCGGGTCTATCGAATGGCGCTCGCCGCGCTCGGGGTCGCCGACCGCCGCCGGGTGCTCGCGGTCGGCGACGGCCTCGCCACCGACATCGCCGGCGCCGCCGCCGCCGGCCTCCCCTCGCTGCTCGTCACCGGCGGCCTCCTCGCCGCCCGCTGGGCCACCCCGCGCGCCGCCCCGCCCGACCCCGCGCTGCTCGCCGCGGCGCTGGCCGAGGCCGCCGTCACCCCCACCTTCACCGCCCCCACCTTCGCGTGGTGAGGCGGGGTGTGGATGACGCGTCAAGTTTCCGGTTGAGCGAGCGCATGAAATGACCGCTGTGCTGGTGGTTGGCCCCCAGGGCGGCGCGGCGACGCGGTCATTCACGCCGCACGGGTGATGGTGGCGCCGCCGGCGGCGTCGGCCGGAAAGTCGGCGACACGATGCCGCCCCAGGTCCTCGAACGGGCGCGGGGAACCTTGCGCGGGGTGATTGGGGGGGCCGTGGGACGCGCCGGCCGGGACGCCCGGAACCCTTGCGCCATGTCGGCGGCGATGACGGCGCGCGCGCGAGCGCCTAAATAGGGCGGTGAACCGAAAGCCTGGAGGGAGAACGCCGGTGATCATCGAGCAGATCTGGACTGGCAATGCCTATCGCAACTTCAACTACCTGATCGTCTGCCCCGAGACCGGCGAGGCGCTCGCCGTCGATCCCCTCGACCACGAGAAGTGCCTGGGGCTCGCCAAGGCCAAGGGCTATGAGATCACCCAGGTCCTCAACACCCACGAGCACGGCGACCACACCGGCGGCAACCGGGCCGTGATCGCCGCCACCGGCGCCAGGCTGCTCGCCCATGCGGCGGCCAAGGGCAAGATTCGCGGGATCGACGTGGGGCTTTCGGCCGGCGACGTGATCCGGGTGGGCAAGACGGTCGAGCTCGAGGTGCTGGACACCCCGGGCCACACCATGAGCCACGTCTGCCTCTTGGCGCATACGGACGAGCCGGCGCTGATCTCGGGCGACACGCTGTTCAACGCCGGCGCCGGCAACTGCCACAACGGCGGCCATCCCAACGAGCTTTACCACACCTTCGCCGAGCAACTCGCGCGGCTTCCCGAGGCGACCCGCATCTACCCGGGCCACGACTACATCGCCAACAACCTCCGCTTCACCCTCGACCGCGAGCCCGACAACGCCCGCGCCCGGGCTCTCCTGGAGCGTGTCGCCGATCAGGACCCGGCGCAGCCCTTGGTGACCACGCTGGCGCTGGAGAAGGAGATCAACGCCTTCTTCCGCCTCCATAGCCCGAGCGTCATCGCCCGGCTGCGCGAGGCCTTCCCCGAGCTGCCCGAGAACCCCGACCCGAAGACCGTGTTCCTCAAGCTCCGCGCGCTCAGGAACCGCTGGTAGGGCCTCGGCGCGCGCTCTTCTCGAGCTCTTCGAGAAGCCCGAGCACGGTGGCCGAGGCCTCGTCGACCCGGGCGATCTCGGCGAGCGTCGCCTCGAGCTCGCCGGCGGCATAGTGGCGGGCGGCCTCGCGCCCGTGGTGGTGGATCCGGCGGTGCGGGTCCTCGAGCGCCTCGAAGCAGGCGAGGTGGCCAAAGGCGGCGGCGCCCTCGCCATAGTACCACTTGCCCAGGCGGCACGAGCGATGGTCGGCGAGCTCGTCGGCGGCGAGCTTGGCCCGGCCGACCACCATGTCGGCGAGACGCTTCTTCCACACCACGTGATCGGCCTTGGCCAGGCGGACGATCTTGTCCGGGATGTTGCGCTCGGCGAGGCGGCCGAGCTGCTCGCTGATCAGGGCGTCGGTCTCGTCGAGGGTGGCGACGTTGGCGGTGATCTGCTCGACGTTTCGGGTGGCCATCCGGGCGACCGCCGAGACCCCTTGCGCGACCTCGTTGCAGGCCGTCGACTGCTGGTCGAGCACGCCCGCGATCTGGTCGATCCGCTCGGTGGTGAGGACCACCCGCTCGTGGACCGTGGCGATCTCGTCGCCGAGCCCGGCGATCACCTCGCGACCGCCGTCGACCGCCTGGTTCACGTCGCGCATCGAGCCGACGATGGTCTCCATCTCGCCGCACAGGCTGCCGATCCGGCCGCGGATCTCCTCGGTCGCCCGGGCGGTCTGCTGGGCCAGTGCCTTGACCTCGCCCGCGACCACGGCGAAGCCCTTGCCGGCCTCGCCGGCGCGCGCCGCCTCGATGGTGGCGTTGAGCGCCAGAAGCCGGGTCTGGGCGGCGATCTCCTCGATCGACTTGACGATGTCGCCGATCTGGACCGAGGCCTCGGAAAGCTCGTCGACCTGGGTCATGGCGACCCCGAGGGCCTGGGCGATCTGCTCCATGGTGGCGGTGACGTTGCCGACCGCCTGGGCGCCCCCCTCGGCGGCCTCGCTCACCGCCCGGGCCTCACCCGCCGCTTCCTGGCCCGAGCGGTTGATCTCCTCGATCGAGGCCAGCATCTGCTCGACCGCCGACGCCATGCCCTGGCTGCGGTCGTCGACGTCGCGCAGCGCCGACAGCATGGTGGCGTTGGCGATTCCCGTCCGGTTGGCCTGGATCGACATCCCCACCAGGCGGTCGAGGTCGTCGCTCGCGTCCTCGCGCAGCCGCACCGCGAGGGCGGCCACCGCCCGGCTCAGGGGGTCCGCCCCCTCGGGCTCGACCAGATAGTCGCCGGCGGCGAGCGCCCCGATACAGCGGATCGGCTCGTCGGTGTCCGCCTCGGGCGCGGCCGGCTCGATCGCTGCCGTCGTCTTCTCCTTGCGGAAAGCGAAGGCCATGGTGACGCGCTCCCGTATTCGGTGGCATGCGATGGCACCGGCCTACGCTAGCGTGCCAGGGTAACCGCGACGTTAACGAAACCGCGGCGTGGCGATGGCAACGACGATGGCGCGGAAGACGCCGCAGTCGTCTCGGCTCAGGATGCCTCGCGCTCGAGCGCGCCGAGGAGCCGCATCACGTCGACCGAGGCCCGCTCGACCTTCTCGATCTCGGCGATGGCGGCGGCGAGGTCGTCGGCGGCATAGTGCCGGGCGGCCTCGCGGCCATGGTGATGGACCAGCCGATGGGGCTCCTCGAGGGCACGATAGGCCGGCGCCGCGCGGCAGGTGCGCGAGCCTTCGCCATAGTACCACTTGCCGAGCCGGCACGAGCGGTGATCGACCAGCTCGTCGTGCTCGAGCGAGGTGTGGCCCACCACCATGTTGACCAGGCGCTTCTTCCAGATGACGTGGTCGGCCTTGGCGAGGCGGACGATCCTGTTGGCGAGGTTGCAGGCGGCGATCTCGGCGAGTTGGCCGCCGATCAGGTCGTCGGCGTCCTCGACGTTGGCCATGTTGGCCTTGATCTACTCGACGTTGCGCGCGGTCATGTCAGTGAGGCTGGTGACGGCGCGGCCGACCTCGTTGCAGGCCTCGGACTGCTGCGCGAGGATCTCGGAGATCTGCTCGATCCGGCTGGCGACCAGGGCGATATGGTCCTCGACGCGCGCGGTCTCGTGGCCCACCGAGGCGACGGCGGTGCGCCCGGTGTCCACCGTCTCGGCGACCGATGTCATGGAGGAGACGATCGATTGCATGTCCGCGCGCAGGTTGCCGATGCGCTCCCGGATCTCGTCGGTGGCCCGCGCCGTCTGCTTGGCCAGGCCCTTGACCTCGGAGGCGACCACGGCGAAGCCCTTGCCGGCCTCGCCGGCGCGCGCCGCCTCGATGGTCGCGTTCAGCGCCAAGAGGTTGGTCTGGGCGGCGATCTCCTCGATCGAGGTGACGATATCGCCGATCTTGACCGAGGCCTCGGCGAGCCCGTCGACCCCGGCCACCGCCCGGTCGACGGCGGTCGCGATCCCTTCCGAGACCGCGACCGCGTCCCTAGCGGCGGTGTTTCCGGCCACCGCCGCCTGGCGCACGCTCGCGACCTCCTCGGTCGATTCCGCCCCGAAGCGGCTGATCTGCGCGATCGAGGCGATCATCTCCTCGACCGCGGCGGCCATGGTGTGACTGTAGCCGTCGACCTTGGCGAGCTCCGAGAGCAGCCTGGCATTGCCGATCCCACAGTGGTTGGCGTGGATCGAGGTGTTCACCAGGTGGTCCAGCGTCGCGTCGGCCTTCCCTCGCAGGGTCTCGATGAGCGTGGCTAGGGCTCGGCTCACCCGGTCGTCACCGCGTGGTGATATCATGTAGTCGCCGGATTGGAGAGCCGCGATGCAGCGAACGAGGTCGTCGTCCCGTGCCGAACCGTCGGTTTGACGAGGTTCTACGATGTCTAGTCGGGCCATAACACCCCCAGGGAGTTCGGTTGCGGTCGTATCGCGGTATGCCTGGTGGTGCGTATGGGGTACCGCGATCGTCGTGATATCGCCAACCATGCCCTCGTACGCCGGCGAGGGTGAACACGCGGTTAACCGTTTGGCGGCCACTCGCACGCGACCGACGGGTAGGCTTTGGTGACCGTGCCCTCGTTTGCCCGATCGCTGGCCGGCTCGCGGCTTCTTGCCGCCATCGGGGCGCATGACGCGCTCGGCGCCCGGCTCGCCGAGGAGGCCGGGTTCGATGCCGTCTGGGCCAGCGGCTTCGAGCTCTCGGCCGCCCATGCCGTGCCCGATGCCTCGATCGTCACCATGACCCAGCAACTCGAGGCCGTGCGGGCGATGGCGGCGGCGGTCACCGTCCCGATCATCGCCGACCTCGACACCGGCTATGGCAACGCGGTCAACGCAATCCACGCGGTCACCGCCTTCGAGGCCGCGGGCGCGGCGGCCGTGGTCATCGAGGACAAGCGCTTCCCCAAGGACACCAGCCTTCTCCCCGGCGGTCGCCAAGTGCTGGAGGAGACGCCCGTCTTCGCCGGCAAGATACGGGCCGCCTGCGACGCCCGCCGCGCCCCCGACTTGGTGGTCATCGCCCGCACCGAGGCGCTGATCGCGGGCCGCGGCCGGGACGAGGCGCTGGCCCGGGCCGAGGCCTACGTCGCCGCCGGGGCGGATGCGGTGCTGGTCCACGCCAAGGACCCCGACCCCGGCGAGGTCTTCGCCGTCGCCCGGGCCTGGCAGGGCACCGCGCC
>Ga0114931_10010450_pt1 | contig 11050 bp, 6 predicted proteins | sample 2SBtaG_FD_89579 | JGI IMG/M metagenome (GOLD analysis project Ga0114931, IMG submission 89579) | Deep subsurface microbial communities from Kolumbo volcano to uncover new lineages of life (NeLLi) - 2SBTROV14_V59a metaG | ecosystem: Environmental > Aquatic > Marine > Volcanic | place: Kolumbo...
CCACGCCACGCGCGGTAACTGAGGGCGTGAGGATGTGGGCCGGCCTGGCGGTGCCGACCAGCATCGGCCCGACCGGCAGTGCATCGGCCATCACCTTGATCAGCTGATAGGCGATATTGGCCGCATCCAGGTTCGGCATGATCAGTATGTTGGCCTCGCCCTTGAGCCGCGAGCGCGGGAAAATGCGTTCGCGCAGGGCTTCACTCAGCGCCGCATCGCCATGCATTTCCCCTTCAACCTCAAGGTCGGGCGCGCGCGCGAGAATAAGGCCGAATGCCTCGCGCATCTTGATCGCGCTCTCGGTATCCGCGCTGCCGAAACTTGAATGGGACAGCAGGGCGATCTTCGGCTCGATGCCGAACCGGCGCACCTGTTCGCCCGCAAGCAGCGCCATCTCGGCAATTTCCTCCGCCGACGGGACCGGCGTGACATAGGTGTCGGCGAGAAAATACGCACCCTTTGGCAGGATCACCAGCGACAGCGCGGAAAAATCATGGACGCCCGGGACCAGGCCGATGACTTCACGAATGTGGCGCAGATGGCGGTGGAAATTGCCCTCCACGCCACAGATCATGGCATCGGCCTCACCGCGATGAACAGCCAGCGCCGCAATCAGGGTCGGCCGGGTTCGCACCAGCGTGCGCGCCCGGTCCGGCGTCACACCCTTGCGGCAGGTCAGATCAATATAACTGTCGACAAAATCCCGGTAGCGGGGATCATCCTGCGGATCGATCAGTTCGAAGTCCTTGCCCGGCCTGATCGACAAACCATATCGTTCAATGCGGTGCTCAACGACACCCGGACGTCCGATCAGGATCGGCACCGCCAGCCCCTCCTCAAGCGACACCTGGGCGGCGCGCAGAATGCGCTCGTCTTCACCTTCAGCATATATCACCCGCTGCGGTGCCTGGGTCGCGCTGGCAAATACCGGCTTCATGATCAGACCGGAGCGGAACACGAACCGGTTGAGCTGCTCGTCATAGGCATCAAAATCCTCAATCGGCCGGGTCGCGACGCCGCTCTCCATTGCCGCGCGCGCGACCGCCGGAGCGATTCGCTGGATCAGACGCGGATCGAACGGATTGGGGATCAGGTTGTCGGCGCCGAACGTCTTGACCTCGCCGCCATAGGCTTTGGCCGCAACCTCGGAGGTCGCTTCGTGGGCCAGTCGCGCAATCGCGCTCACTGCGGCATGTTTCATTTCCTCGTTGATCGCGGTCGCCCCGACGTCGAGCGCGCCACGAAAAATATGCGGGAAACACAGCACGTTGTTGACCTGATTGGGATAGTCCGAACGCCCGGTGCAGATCATCGCGTCCTTGCACACGGCGCGGGCTTCTTCCGGCATGATCTCAGGTATCGGATTGGCGAGCGCCATGATCAGCGGTTTGTCAGCCATGGTCTTGACCATCTCGGGCTTGACCACACCGCCGGCCGAGAGCCCGAGAAACACATCGGCACCGACGATCACATCGGCCAGGGTCCTGTGGTCGCTCTTTTGCGCAAACGCGCCTTTCCAGCGGTCCATGTTCTTCTTGCGGCCGTCATAAACCAGACCATCGATACCGCAGACCCAGATGTTCCTGCGGTCAACACCCAGGGATACCATCAGATTAAGACAGGCGAGCGCGGCGGCGCCCGCGCCTGACGCCACGACCTTGATATCGGCCAGTTGCTTGCCGGCGAGCTTCATGGCGTTGAGCACCGCCGCGCCGACGATGATGGCAGTGCCGTGCTGGTCGTCATGAAAGACCGGGATGCCCATGCGGGTCTTGAGACAGGCCTCAATTTCGAAACACTCCGGCGCCCTGATATCCTCCAGGTTTATGCCGCCAAAGGTCGGTTCAAGGGCCGCCACCACGTCGCAAAACTTTTCCGGGTCGGTGGCATCAACCTCGATATCGAACACATCGATGCCGGAGAACTTCTTGAACAGCACCGCCTTTCCTTCCATCACCGGCTTTGAGGCGAGCGGGCCGATGGCGCCAAGCCCCAACACGGCTGTTCCGTTGGTGATGACCGCGACCAGATTGCTGCGTATCGTCAGCGCCGCCGCTTCGGCGGGATCATCGACAATTGCCTCGCAGGCAACTGCGACTCCGGGTGAATAGGCAAGCGCAAGATCACGCTGATTGCCAAGCGGCTTGGTCGCCTGGATCGCCAGCTTGCCCGGCTGGGGCTGGCGGTGATAAATTAGCGCACCGGTGCGCAGGTCATCGGAAATCTTTTCAGTCATATCGCCGCATTCCCTTCGTGGACGCTACGAATCGATGGTTTGAGATCATAACGTGGTCCGACCGCAAAAGCATGGCCACCAGACTGAATAACCGTTGCGGAATATTTTGTTCCTGATATGTTCTCGTATCGCCCCTTTCCCGCCCACCCTCATGCCGAGAGGCTCCAGAATGATTACCCTCTACCAGTACCCGCCCGCTTTCGGCATTCCGAGCGCCAGTCCGTTCTGCGTCAAGGCGGAAGTCCTGCTCAAGATGGCCGGCGTCGGCTACAGGAGCAGATTGCTGAGCGACCCGCGCAAGGCAGCGAAGAAAAAGCTTCCCTATATCGACGATGATGGCACGATCATCGCTGATTCGGCCTTTATCCGCTGGCATCTCGAAGAACGCCACGGCGCCGATTTCGATGGTCGCCTGACAGCAAGAGACAGGGCCGCCTCGGACGCGTTCGTACGCATGATCGAGGAGCATCTTTACTGGATTCTGGTTTACTCGCGCTGGATCGAGCCGGACAACTGGGCGCGCCTGAGAACGGAGTTTTTCGCTGAATTGCCAGGACTGCTGCGGCCGCTCATCACCCGTATCATTCAAAAGAAGGTGGTCCGCAATCTCGACGGTCAGGGCATCGGCAGGCACAGCCGGGAGGAAATTTACCGGCTCGGCGCCGCGGACCTCGACACATTGGCGACCTGGCTTGCCGACAAACCGTTTTTCATGGGCGAGCAGCCCAGCGCGGCGGACGCGACCGTTTATGGCTTTCTCGCGAGCATCATCCGTCCCGGTGAGTTGCCGTCGCCGCTACGCGATGCCGCCATCGCGAAACCGGCCTTCATGGGCTACTGCGAACGCATGGAACAGCGGTATTTTGCTTGACCTGGGGGCCGGAATTCGGGTCATGCAAAGAACGACGCTTCCGTTCCCGGCAGCATCCCGATATACAGCAGCAATATGCAGCTCATGCGACAGCGCATCCCGGATTGCGATCTCCGGACGCGATATTACGGTACCAGGATATGACCGCTTCGAGTTCAACATCTTGCGTTCAGTGCCGCCACATCGCAACACCGCGATGGCGCATTGCGGCCAGATTGCTGGCCGTGCTTCTGGCGACGCTGGTCGTCGCCGCAAGCCCGGCAGCACAGGCCCAGACCGAGCCGCAATCGCAGCCGGCGGCACAGAAAAGCGACAACGTCAAGGTGCTCGAGGATCAACTCAGTGCCCAGCGCAAAGCGATCATCGCCATCAAGAAGGAACTCACCGAAACCACTGTTCCGGACCAGCGGCTCACCAAGCTGGAAAAGCAGTTGCGGGGCTATCGCAAGAACCTACTTGACATATCGAAGGCGATGCGCGGCGCCTGGAATGTCAATCTCAAGGCGATCAAGGATCTTGGGCCGGCGCCGAAGAAGGATGGCCCGCCTGAAGCCGAGGCGATCGCCAAGCAGCGTCAGCAGCTCAGCGAACAACAAAAACGCCTCGACAATCTGGTGCGCGGCTCGGAGATTTTTGCCAGTCAGGCGTCGCGTCTGATCGACGTTGCCATTTCGCTCAAACGCGAACGGTTTTTCGAACAGGCCTTCACCCGTCAACGGCCGCCATTTTCGCTGTTCCTGTGGCAACAGGCCGCCAATTCGTTTGATGCCGGTGTCATCCGAATCTGGGGGGAAATCCGGCAATGGGCGGACGCCGGCCGGAAATCAGGCGATCTGCAGCTCATCGCCATTTTTCTCGCAGTCGCGTTGCTGATCGCAGGGATCGTGTTTCGCATCATCCGGCAATGGCTGTTACCGCGCATCGATCGTTCTTTTGGCGGTGACGCAGAGCGTGTCGCCCATGCCGGCTTGCGGGTGGTCGCAAGAATCGGCCCGCTTGCGCTCGCCGGCGTCATTCTGCTGGCGGCGCTGCGTATGGAAGATCTGCTGGGCGGCACGCCGGGCTGGTTCGGCTGGGCCATTCTCGGAGGTCTGCTGGTCGTTCCGCTGGCAACAACGGTTCGCCGCAATGTGATCGCCAATAACATCGATGTTCCGGGCCTGCCACCGGCCGGGATTCTGGCGAGACCTGCCGGCAGTGTCGCGTGGCTGGCAATCGCAATCGCCGTCAGTCTCGACATCCTGCTGCTCACGATCAGTTCCCTGCTTGGCACGTCGCTCTATTTCGCGTTCGCGCAGAGCTTTGTCTTCGCCTTGACGGTGGCGCTGATGGTTCTCGTGCTGGCATGGCGGCATCCAGCCGCAAAAACCTCGCGGCACGCGAGCCGCTGGGCTGCGGATTTCTGGCCACGAGCGCGGCTCATCTTGCTGGCAGCGGCGGCACTCACTATCGCCGCCGAACTGGTCGGATATCTCGCCTTCGGGCGCTTCCTGATCCGGACCGTAGTTTTTCTGGCGATGATCGCCGCCCTCTTCACATTGCTGCGCGCCGGTGCCAAGGCGCTGATCCAGCGTGCCGAGATGGTACTCTTTGACGGCACGGCACAGGGCGATGGCACGGCCAAGGGTCCCCATCTGATGTTCGCCTTCTGGGGCGGCCTGCTGGTCGACATCGTGCTGCTGCTGATTGCGGCGATCACCGTGCTGCTGAATTTCCATGTCGGCTGGCGTGAAATCCGCGACTGGCTGATCCTCACGTTTCACGGCTTCAAGGTCGGCTCGGTCAACATCTCGCTGATCGATATCGGCACGGCGATCGCGGTTTTCCTGATCTTTGTCGCCGGCACCCGCTTCATCCAGCGGTTTTTCCGGCGTGAGCTGCTTCCGCGCACCCGACTGGACGGCGGCGTCCAGGATTCGCTGATCCGCTTTATCGGCTATACCGGCCTGCTGATCGCGACACTGAGCGGTTTTGCAACCCTCGGCATCGACTTGTCGAATCTCGCGATCATTGCCGGCGCCCTGTCGGTCGGCGTCGGTTTCGGCCTCCAGAGCATTGTCAATAATTTTGTCTCCGGCCTGATCCTGCTGTTCGAGCGCCCGATCAAGGTCGGTGACTGGATCGTCACTGATTCAGGGGAAGGCAATGTGCGCCAGATCGGTGTGCGTTCGACGATCATCGAAACATTCGATCGCACGGCGCTGATCATTCCCAACTCCGAGCTTGTGGTTTCGACGGTCAAGAACTGGACCCTGAACGATCAGATCGGGCGCTATATCATCACGCTCGGAGTGGGATATGACACCGACCCGAAGGCGCTTGAGGCCATCCTCTATGACTGCGCCGCGAATGATCCGGACGTCTTGAAGGAGCCGGCACCGTTCGTCGTCTTCAAGGACTATGGAGACAGCGCGCTCATGTTTGAGCTGCGGGTCTATCTGGGCAATATCCGCAACGTTCTGACCGTTTCCACCCGGCTCAGAATGGAAATATTCACGCGTCTCAAGGCCGCCGGCATCGAGATCCCGTTTCCCCAACGTGACTTGCATATCAGGAATATCGACACCCTTGAGGATGCGCTGTCGAAACCGAAGAGCACACACCGCGGGAAATAGTCCGGAGCCCGCCAGCCGCGCGATAACGTAATTGTGATAGAGCGGTCCACAGGGCGATCGTTTAGAGTTAGTCTCCGTTGCCGGGGCACGTCGGCAATATCGAATGTCCGGCACCATGCGACGCTTTGCAATTACGTTTCTGGCCATCTTGGTCCTCGTGATCATGCCGGGTGCACGGGTGGGCAGCGGTTTACCGCTGACCCTTGGTCAGTGGCAATCTGGCGATATATTGCGTGACGGCGTTGTAAATCCGGGCGCATCGGATGTAGTCGCGGCCAACTGGATTGCGGTCCTCGAAGGCGTCCGCAAACATGTGCCCGGCCCGAGCCCGCTGTGCTCGAAATCGTCAAAAGATCTGAAGATTCTCCCGAATCGCGATGTCGATATCTCGCCGGCTTTGCCGCAGATGACGGCCCTGTTGCCGCATCTCGTTTCCCCGATGCTGATCGGGCAGGACCGCCCCTTCCGTCAGGTTTCAAATCTCTATGGTCTGCCGCCTTCCGGCGCCAGGAACCGCTACCGACGAACTCTCGCAACGACCGGCCGCCTGCTCCCGGGGCAGATCAGGAATGCGCCATCGGCGATTTTCTTGGTTTTTCGGGGCGGGCGGCCGGTCTGTTTTTATTCTGGCCGGTTCCCCCAGCCCTGCCCGAAATCTGTTGCACCAAAGACACAGTTGCGACAATTCGACTTTGCCCATGGCGAAATTGATCGGCCGCATATTGACGAAGCACCGTTGGATGTTGAATCAATGTCACAACCTTGGGAGACCCAAAAGATGCTGAAAATTTCTTTCATGGCTGCGGCGGTTGCAGCTCTTGCTCTGGTTGCCGGCGGACATCCGTCACAGGCTGAACAGCGCAAAGCGTCGTACAATTTTACGCCGGCCAGATACGCGCCTGACTACAAGGGCAAGCGCACCGTATCATTCACGGAAAATTACAAGCCCGGCATGATCGTCATCAAGACGTCGGAGCGCAAGCTGTACTACGTGCTCAAAGGTGGCAAGGCCATCGAATATGGCGTCGGCGTTGGTCGCCAGGGCTTCTCATGGTCAGGCAGCGCCAATGTCGGCCGCAAGGCGGTCTGGCCGACCTGGACACCACCGCCAGAAATGCGCGAGCGCGAGCCGCATCTGCCTATCTCCATGAAAGGCGGCCCGAAAAACCCGCTTGGCGCAAGGGCTATCTATCTTTACCAGGGCGGGCGCGACACGCTCTATCGCATTCACGGCACGAATGCGGCCCAGACCATAGGCATGGCGGTGTCGAGCGGCTGCATCAGGCTGCTGAACGAAGAAGTGATCGATCTGTATAAGAAGGTGAAGGTCGGCGCCAAGGTGGTCGTGATGTAGCGCCGCTGCAAGCCTCTTTGAGACAACCATCGGCCGGCGCTCGCGCCGGCCTTTTCTTGTCCGCCAGCCCGCCGAAACTCTACTGAGCGGGCTTGATCCAGACATGATTGTCATGGAACGCCGCGCCGCCGAACGGCGCGGGCTGGTCAGCACCGGTCAGAACATTGACCCCCTGCCCGCCGTCATGCGCGTGATTGGGAAAAATTCCCTCGGCAATCAGGACGCCGCGACAGACGCCGTCGAACAGGGTGGCGTGCAACCGTACCTCGCCGCGCTCATTGCCCAGCACCACCAGAGCGCCATCATCCACCCCAAACTCTGTTGCGTCATCGGGATGAATCTTCACCTCCGGCCGGCCTTCGCGCTTCATCGAGCTCGGTGTTTCTGTAAAGCTCGAATTGAGGAAGGTGCGCGCCGGGCTGGTGGCAAGCCGGAACGGATGGCCGTTATCGGCGCTTTCGATCACGTCCCAGTAGTCGGGCAGCGCCGGCATGTCATCTATCGGCCCCATCGGACCGCAATTCGGATAACGCACCGCATGCCAATCCGGACTGAACCGGAACTTGCCGTCCTCGTGACCGAAACCATTCAGATAATGGGCCTTCTCGAACGGCGGCTGACAGTCGATCCAGTTGGTTTTTTCGAGCTCTTCAAGGGTGCCCCAGCCGGAATTCCGCAGCGTCCAGTCGATCATCTCGCGCGCGCTCATCTCAAAGCCCGGATGCTCGGCGCCAAGCCGCTTCGCCAGCGCGCACACCACGTCATGATTGGACCGGCATTCGCCCGCCGGCTCGATCACCTTGAGCCCCAATGAAAGATGCTGGTGGCCGCCACCCTGATAGAGATCATCATGTTCGAGAAACATCGTCGCCGGCAGCACGATATCGGCCATCCGGGCGGTCTCGGTCATGAACTGCTCATGGACGCAGACAAACAGATCATCGCGCGCAAACCCGGCGCGCACCCTTGTCTGTTCCGGTGCGACCGACACCGGGTTGGTATTCTGGATGAAAAGGGCGTTAACCGGCGGTCCCTCACCCAGATCAATACGATTACCGGTCAACACCGCACCAATGCGTGACTGGTCCAGGACGCGGATCGCGGGATCGCGCACATCGTGCCCCTCGATCATCGATTTGTTCCAGTGGTAGATCCCGCCGTTGCTGTGAAACGCGCCGCCGCCTTCATGGGCCCAGGCCCCTGTCACGGTTGCGATGCAGCTTGCCGCATGCATGTTGAAAGCGCCGTTGCGCGAGCGGGTAAAGCCAAAGCCAAGCCGCAGATAGGTCCTCTTGCGGGTGCCGATCAGGGACGCGAATTCGACGATACTGTCGGCGCTCAGTCCGGTGATCGCGCTCGCCCACTCGGGGGTCTTGTCGGCAAGGTGCGCTTCCAGCCGGTCGGGGCAATCGGCAAATTTCGCCAGATAGTCCCGATCGGCGTGACCGTCGCGAAACAGAACATGCATCACGGCCGCCGCAAGCGCGCCGTCAGTACCGGGTTTCAGGCAGAGGCCCAGATCGGCCTTGGCCATCGACCCGTTCCGGTAAACGTCAACCACCACGTCCTTCGCGCCACGCTCCTTGCGTGCCTTCATGACGTGGGTCATGACATTGACCTGGGTGTTAACCGGGTTGGTGCCCCAGATCACGACCACATCGGCCTTTGCCATCTCGCGCGGATCAGGGCCGCGCAGCTTGCCGGTCCCGGCGATAAACCCGGCACTCGACAGGGTCGAACAGATGGTGCCGTATTCGCCCGAATAACGCTTGGCATGGCGCAACCGGTTGATGCCATCACGCATCACCAGACCCATGGTGCCGGCATAGTAATAGGGCCAGACCGCTTCGCTGCCGTCAGCCTGTTCAGTCTTCAGGAGTGCCTCGGCGACTTCGTCAAGCGCCTGATCCCAGGTGACTGGCGCGAATTCACCCGATCCTTTCGGCCCGGTGCGCCGCAACGGCTGGAGCAACCGGTCGGGATGGTGAATGCGCTCGGCATAGCGCGCAACCTTTTCGCAGACGACGCCGAGCGTATAGCTGTTGCCGCTGGCGCCGCGGACCCGCCCGATGGTGTGGCGATCCAGCCGTTCCACCTCGAGCGAACAGGTTGACGGACAGTCGTGAGGACAGGTCGAGCGCAGGATTTCGGGCTCGATCTCCGGTTTGACGGTCATGCCTCTTCACCTCACGTCAGAATGGCGATGCGGGATCATAGCAAAGCGGCCTGCCCTGTCGAGAAAAGAACGGCTGCAACCGACCGCTCAACCGACGATTTCATCGTCCCTGAAACACATCGAAATTTCCAGAGCCGCGTTGTCCGGACTGTCGGAGCCGTGCACGGAGTTGGCCTCGATCGATTCGGCGAACTCCGCGCGGATCGTGCCCGGATCGGCGTCCGCCGGATTGGTCGCCCCCATCACCTCGCGATTGCGGGCGACGGCATTATCGCCTTCCAGCACCTGCATCACGATCGGTCCGGATGTCATGAACGTCACCAGATCGTTGAAAAACGGCCGTTCCCTGTGCACCGCGTAGAACGCCTCGGCCTGCGCTTTGGTCCAGCGCATCCGCTTTTGGGCGACGACCCTCAGGCCGGCCTCTTCGAGCTTGGCGATAATCTTGCCGGTGATGTTGCGCCGGGTCGCGTCGGGCTTGATGATTGAGAATGTGCGTTCCATCGACATGAGGTTTCGTTTTCCTTTTGAGGGGTTCTGGAGGACATCTGGGATTTGGCGCTGCTTATAGCCGTGCCCGGGCGCCGCGGCAAGACGCACAAATCGCGTCGGCCAAGGCAGTCAACCTTTGCGTCGGCTGCCGCTCGGGGCTATCTTGCCGCCGCAGTGAGACGACGGAGAAGCCCACATGAAACCGATCAACTATGAAGATGCGCCCGAGCCGGTGCGTGCCGTGTTTGACGATATCAAATCAGCCCGCGGTGTCGGCGACGTCAACAACTTCTGGAAGTATCTCGCCAACGAGCCGCGGATGCTCGCTCATACCTGGCAGGCGCTGAAAGACGTGATGGGCTCGGGCAGCCTTGATCCGCTGACCAAGGAGTTCATCTACCTGGCGGTCTCGATCACCAATGACTGCACCTACTGCAAGGCAAGCCACGGCGCCCAGGCCCGCGCCAGAGGGGCAAGCGAGGAAATGATGGCGGAGCTTTATTCGGTCGTCGCCCTCGCCAATCTCACCAACCGGCTGGCGATCGCCTATGACGTCCCCGTTGATGAGGCTCTCAAGGATCGCGATTAGGGTATCGCGTTGTCGTTCCGGATCAGCCAGGGCCGCCTTGCCCTTGCCGGATCTGTTCGGGACATAACGGGCCGACAAAGGTGTGAACAGCCATCATGCTGAGCATCAACGATCTCACTTTCCGGATGGCCGGGCGCGTGCTGCTTGAAGGCGCGACCGCGACCATTCCGACCGGCCACAAGGTCGGGCTGGTCGGGCGCAACGGCGCCGGCAAGACGACCCTGTTGCGCGTGATCCTCGGGGAACTGGCCGCCGATGAGGGGTCCGTCACCCTGTCACGTAATGCCCGTATCGGTACTGTCGCCCAGCATGCGCCATCCGGTGAGGGCAGCCTGATCGACACCGTGCTTGCCGCCGATACCGAGCGCTCGACACTCTTGCGGCGCGCCGAAACCGCGAGCGACCCTGCCGAAATTGCCGAAATTCAGCTGCGCCTGGCTGATATCGGCGCCCATTCGGCGCCCGCCCGCGCCGCCGCCATCCTCTCCGGCCTCGGCTTTGACGAAATCACACAGAACGAACCCTGCGCCAAACTTTCCGGCGGCTGGCGCATGCGCGTCGCGCTGGCGGCCGTGCTGTTTTCGGCGCCTGACATCCTGCTGCTTGACGAGCCGACCAACTACCTCGATCTGGAAGGCACGCTGTGGCTCGAAGGTTATCTGAAACGCTATCCTCATACGGTATTGATCGTCAGCCACGACCGCGATCTTCTGAACC
>Ga0114931_10010451_pt1 | contig 11049 bp, 9 predicted proteins | sample 2SBtaG_FD_89579 | JGI IMG/M metagenome (GOLD analysis project Ga0114931, IMG submission 89579) | Deep subsurface microbial communities from Kolumbo volcano to uncover new lineages of life (NeLLi) - 2SBTROV14_V59a metaG | ecosystem: Environmental > Aquatic > Marine > Volcanic | place: Kolumbo...
CGCCAATCGGTCTGCGTCATGGACGCCGCGGCGCTGGCCGCCGACGACACGACGACCACGGCCCGATTCGATTTCGGGGCCGCCCTGCCGGGAAACTTCGTGTTCACTCCGGACGGTTCGGCCCTGTACGGATCCACCTACTACACCGGGGTCTCGAACATTTTTCGCTACACGTTCCGGGATTCCAGTCTGGATTGCATGAGCAACTGTGAGACCGGCCTCTTTCGCCCCATTCCGGCCGGCGAGGATTCGATGGTCGTGTTCCGGTACTCCGGTGACGGGTTCATCCCGGCCATCATTCACCCTCGGCCCCTCGAGGACGTCAGCCCCATCCGCTTCTTAGGCCAGGAAGTGGTGGAGAAACATCCGGTCGTCCGCCGGTGGATGGCGGGATCTCCGGGGGACATAGACATCGAATCGCGCATCGTCGGTCGGGGAAGCTATCACGGCCTCGAACATCTGGCTCTGGAATCCGTCTACCCGGTCGTGGAGGGCTACAAGAGCGCGGCGGCTTACGGACTGCGCATCAACGTATCCGATCCGATCTCGATGCACGTAATGGACTTGACCACGCTGTATTCCCCCGCCGGGAGTCTACCCGCGGATGAGCGGCTCCATGTGAAGTTTCGGTATCACAGGTATAACTTGTCGGTCCGGCTCCTGCACAACGGAAGCGATTTCTACGATCTGGTCGGGCCCACCAAGACGGGGAGGAAGGGATCGTCGGCCGCGGTGAACTACACGAAGGTCCTGTTCGACGATGCTCCGAAGAAGATGACCTTCCGGGCTGGAACCGCCGGCTACATGGACCTGGAGCGGCTTCCGGACGCCCAGAACGTCGCCTCGTCCTTCGACAAGCTCTTGAGCGGCCACGTCGGCCTGTCCTATCAGGATCGGCGGTTTTCCCTGGGGGCGGTGGAATACGAGAAGGGATACCTCTGGAACCTCGACGGCAGCGCCAACTACGTCAACGGGAGGCTCTATCCTGCGGTGCGGGCGGAACTCGGCCTCGGCATTCCCCTCCCGATCCCCCACGCCTCCCTGTGGCTTCGTCCCGGGGGAGGCCTGTCCCCCGGGGACCGCTCCGAGCCGTTCGCCAACTTCTATTTCGGAGGATTCGGGAACAACTGGGTGGATCACGGACAACCGAAGCAGTATCGCGAATACTACAGCTTTCCCGGCGTGGAATTGAACGAGCTCTCGGGCCGGAATTTCGGACGCTTCCTGGCCGAGTTGAACCTGCCGCCGTGGCGCTTCCGGCGCATGGGGCGGGCTTCCCTCTTCGCCAAGTGGCTCCGTCCGACCTTGTTCGCCACCGGTCTGGTCACCGACATCGACGCCGGAAACGCCCGCCGGTGGGCCGGAAACGCCGGGGCCCAGGTCGACATTCGTCTGCGGATGCTCTCCCACCTGAACATGACCCTCTCCTTCGGGTACGCGGGCGCCTTCCGGAAGCACGAACGCCCGAGCGGGGAGACCATGGCGTCTCTGAAGATCCTGTGACGATGCTTCCGAGCATCCTGGTCGGCCTGACCCCCGTCCTTTCGTTCCTGGCGCTTCTGGTCGTGATGGACAGCTACAAACTTGTTGGGCCGGGAGCGGTCCTTCGCGCCATCCTGGCCGGCGGCGTCGCCGCATTGGTCGGCATGGTGCTGAATCCGTTCCTGCTGCACCGCTCAGGCCTCGACTACCCGGTGTTTTCCCGGTACATGGCGCCGATAGTGGAGGAATCCTTGAAGGCGGTCTATGTCGTCTTCCTGCTGCGGGCCAACCGGGTTGGGTTCCTGGTGGACGCGGGCATCTACGGGTTCGCCGTCGGGGCCGGATTCGCCCTCGTGGAAAACCTCTATTACCTGGCGACTTTGGAAGACGCTCCGGTCTATCTCTGGGCGGTCCGGGGCCTGGGGACCGCGATCATGCACGGGTGCGGCACGGCCATCGCGGGAATTCTCGCCAAGGGTCTGACGGATCGGCACGGCGGCCTCACGATTCGTACAGCTCTCCTCGCCCTAGCTCCGGCAGTCGCCGTCCATTCCCTGTTCAACCACTTCATTCTGCCTCCGGTCGCTTCTACCGCGGCCCTGTTCGTCGTTCTCCCGCCGTTGGTCATTCTGGTATTTCGACGAAGCGAAACAGCGACACGGAAGTGGTTGGGGGTGGGCTTCGACGCCGACGCGGAGCTCCTCGAGGAGCTTCTGGGGGATCGTCTGCCCGAGACCCCGATCGGGCGGTTTCTGACGTCGCTCAAGGACCGATTCCCCGGTCCGGTGGTCGCGGATCTGCTCTGCTACGTGCGGATCCACATGGAATTGTCGATCCGGGCCAAAGGCATTCTTCTGGCACGCGAGGCGGGGTTGGAGGTTCCGGTGGACGAATCGGTACGAGAGAATCTCCGGGAGTTGAAGTTCCTGGAGGACTCGATCGGAGCGACCGGCCGGCTGGCCATCCATCCCTTCCTCCGCCGATCCACCCGGGATCTCTGGCAACTCTACATGCTGGATCGGTGACCGGAGAGGGTCATTCGACGGTCAGGATCTTGTCCAGCCCCGAGTAATAGAAGACGTTGGTGATTCTCTGGTTCAGGTTCCTGAGCTTGAGCGTGCCCCCGGAGGCGGTGAGGCGCTGGTAGGTCTTCAGGAGGACGGCGATTCCGGCGCTGGAGATGTAGTCCAACCCGGAGAGATCCGCCACGGTCGTCCCGGTGGCCGTGTCCAGGACGGCGGCCGCGGCCTCGATCTGCGAGGCGTCGAGTCGTCCGGAGAGAAACACAACCCCTTCGTCGTCGAGTCGAATCTTGAACACGTCAGTCCTCCGGCCGGGTCCGTACGGTGATCGTGCTGCGACGGTCCCGGTAATCGTAACGTATTTCGGAAGCCAGGCGACGAATGAGGTGGATCCCGAGTCCGCCCGGGGTTCTCTCTTCCGGGGAGCGTTGGATGTCCGCTTCGGGAGCCTTGGTGATGTCGAAAGGCTCCACCTCGAAATCCGTCATGGAAACCGTAACCCCTCCCTTGTCATGGGAGAGATCGAGAACGATGTTTTCGCCCCCACCCCGACCGTGGGCGAGCGCGTTCACGAACAGTTCCTCGACGATCAAGTTCACGGTGTTGCCGCTCCCGGGAATCCCGTTCGCGGCCAGGTAGTCGTTCACGAATTCGGTCAGGGCCCCGAGGGAGGCCAAGGTCCGGGGAAACAGCTTTTCCATGGCGACAGTCGATCACTCTCTCAGAGCGGCGCTCGATCATGCGGGTCACGAAACCATAGTATACCAGAGTCACGAGATCCGGCCGGTCGGGTTCTTCGTCACGCCGAAGCGACAAGACGCCGTCTTGGCCTCGACGGATCAAGGGTCGTTCCCGAAGAAATCAGCGGGTCTCGAAGCCGAACCCGAGTTTCTGCCGCGCCTCTTCGAGGAGGGGATCCCGGCCGTCCAGGAACCGCGCCCGCAGGAGGGCATCGGTCCAGGGAATCCGTATGTCCGGGGGTATCCCGCCGGTGAGACCGCGGTCGGAGGCCACCTGAATCCGTCCCCGGCCGTCGCGTGAACGAGCGGCGGGAATCTCGACCCGGAGCCCCTCCGGCAGTCGGTACGCCAGCCGTTCCCCGCCGCCGCTGATCGAAGCGCCGGTACCCTCGAAGCCCAGCACATGAGCCACTGGGTCGTGGCGGAGGACGAGCAGGAGTGTTTCTCCGGGGCCGAAACATTCACCGTCCACCAGCACGGCCACGGGTTGATCCCAGTGAGGGGTCTGCGGCGTCACGGTGCGGGGCGAGGGCTCGGCCTCGAAGGCCGCGAGAGATTCGTTCCAGGCCACGACGGTTTCATAGCTCGTCTCCTCGGTCAGGAAGTGGCCCCCGATCCTGAGCACCGTCTCCAAGGAGCCCTCGTGAAAACCGCGCAGGTCGAGAACGAGCCCGGTGGCCCCGGCCTCGCCGGCCGCCATCAGGGCGTCGCGCATCTCTTTCGCGCCTCGGCGGTCGAAGTCGGCGCCGCCGGTCAGACGCAGGTAGAGGTGACCGCCGCTCAGCATACGGGCGGTGACCCCTTTCGCGGGGGAGGTCTCGACCGGCGACGGGGGGGCCGGCCGGGCGGTCAGCAGTACCGTGCGGGGCTCGACCTCTCCGAGGTTACGATAGGTGACCGTCACGGTGGAATCCACCGGCACGCGAGTCAGCATCGCGAGTTGCAGGGTCCGCCGGCGCTCCCGGGTCGCGGCGGGATGCGCCGTTCCAGCGAGGGACACGGCCGCCAGAGCGGTATCGATGGGGACTCCGTTCCAGCGGCGGATCTCGGCCTCGTTCCTGATGCCGGCGGCGCCCGCCGCGCTCCCGGGCCGAACACGAACCGCGATCACCCGCCCGCGATCGGTGCGGCGGACGTCCAACCCGAACCCCCCGCCGCGGGCCCGGCGCGCGATCTCTGGATCCCCGCCGTCCAGGCGCACCAGGGCGTCGGGGATGGAGAACAGATAGGAGCGCAGGGCTTGCTCGTAGGCGGCCCGGTCGCCCCCGGCATCGGCGGCGGCCACCGCGGGGGCGGTTGCCGTGCGGAGCTGTTCCCAGTCGATGCCTTTCCACGCGGTATACGGGTAGCGTTGTGCCAAGTCCTCGTGCAACGCGGCGAAAGCCTCGGTCCAACCGAGGCGGTGCAGGTCGCGGGTCGGGGTCTCGGGAGGGGCCGAACAGCCGGCCAAGAGTGCTAGGGCGAGTAGGAGCGTGGTCCCGGGAAGATCCATGCCCGCGACTCTAGCGGTCGAAGCGCACCGCATAGATTGGTGGAAGATGCGGGCTCACGAGCTTCCAGGTCTCGCCGCCGTTTTCGCTCACCCAGAGCGATCCGGTGGAGGAACCGAGAACGAGCGTCTCGCCGGTCTCGTCCACGTCCAGGCCGTGGCGAAAGACCAGGTCGTAGGCCGGCCCTTCGGGCAGCCCCTCGCGAAGGATCTCGAAGGTCCGGCCACCGTCGCGGGTGCGGCTCACCACGAAGCGGCCGTCCACCGGGATGCGGCGGGAGTCCTTGACCGCGGGGATGAACCAGGCCGTTTCGGGGTCGCGCGGATGGGACGCCACCGCGAAGCCGAAGGCCGAAGGAGCGGCGGCGGGGCCGAGATCGTCCCAGGTCTCTCCGTAGTCGGCGCTCCGGAAGATGCCGTTGTGGTGCTGAACCCAGAGGACCCGGGAGTCGGTCCGGCATTGGACCAGGCGGTGGGGATCCTGAATGCCCGGTTCCTCGCGTTTGGCCGCGGGCATGTAGTCGGCGAACATGCCGCGGGTCTTGAGGGTCCAGGTCTCGCCGTCGTTCTCGGAGAACCACACCCCGCCGCAGGAGACAGCCACCGCCACCCGGCGGGGGTTCTCCGGGTCGACGCAGACGGAGTGGATTCCCGGATCGTCGTACCCGCCGCCGAACCAGTCCCGCCGTTCCGGAGCCTCCCACAGGGCGCGGTTGAGATTCCAGGTGTTCCCGCCGTCTCCGGAGCGGAACAGGCCGCCCGGAATCGTCCCCGCCCAGAGCGCCCCCGAAACGGAGCCCCCTTCCAGACACCAGATCTGGGAGAGGCTCTTCGGATTCTCGGGGTCCTTGGGGTAGGCGGGGACGGCGCATTCCTCCCAGGTGGCGCCGTCGTCGCCGGAGCGATGGAGCTTGGTCCCGAAGTGGCCGAGGTTCAAAGCCGCGAAGAGGGGACGGTCGTCGGTCGCGGGGAGCACCATGCTCACGGGGTCTCCGGGAAAGGCGATCAACGCCGCCGTCCATCGGCCCGACGATTCGCGGGTGAGGCGGAAGAGTCCCTTGCGGGTGGCGACGAGGGCACGACGGGTCATTGAATCATCCTCCGGAAAGAGCCTGCATGACGTAGATCTCGCCGGTCTCCCCGACCGGGTCGCTCAGGGCGAGGCGGTCCCGAACCAGATCGCCGTCCACGAACACGGCCACGTGTTTGCGCAACCGGCCTTGGTCGTCCACCAGGTAGCCGGCGAGCCTGGGGTTTTCGGCGAACACCGCCTCCAATACCTCGCTCACCGTGGTGCCGGGGACCGTCGTCGGGGGCGTACTCAGGAAACGACGGAGATGGGGGGTAAAGTGAACTTGGGCCATCGAGGGCTCTCTCCAGGCTTCGGGGTGAGCGAACCGTGCCCGCCGCCGTCGGAGATGTCAAGGCCGCAGGGGGGGGCAGCACCGCCACCATGAGCGGGTTGAAACCCACCGCGGCACGCCCGTGCCCGGGAAGCGGAGGATTCCGTTATGCGTCCGAAAGGACCGGACGGCTTGATCCTAGCTGAATCCCTCCAGGATTTCCCGTGATGGATCGAGACGGTCCCAGAGTCCGCCCGCGTAGCGCAGGAGGATCCAGGCCTCGCCCGCCAAGGGGAGGGCGGCCAGGAGTCCGAGCAGAGGAAATTCCCAGGCGGTGATCGAGAGTCCGAGTAGATGCTGTCCGAAGAGAAGGATCGCCACCGACAGGGCTCCCGGCAGGATGCCGAAGAGCATGACGAAACCGAAGGCCAGGATCGTGAGGATTCTTTGCCCGAAAGCGGCCGGGTCGCCTCGCTGCTTGTCGAGGACCAAGAGCCACCCGGGGAAAAGAAGTCCCCCCAGACATTCCAGGATCGACGAAAGCGCTCCCAGCCCGGCCAAGACGGGGAGCGCACCGAGGATGATCCATCCGAGAAGGATCGGCTCGGGAACCCCAAGCGAGGACGCCCAACTCTCGGGGAAGACCCCGCCGCCTTCCCCGAGACCGAGGACTCCGGCGATTCGGGAGCCGAGGTCGGTCGCGATGAGCAAGCCGAGTCCTCCCGCCACGGCGACCATGGTCTGGGTCAGGGGCGCCAGGAGTTCCCCCAGCACCAACTTCCGGCCGGAGACGGGCCAGGTGCGGAGCGTCTCGAAGTACCTCAGGTCCCGGCGAAATCCGTTGGCCCAGAACACGCCGGTGAGCGGGGGAACGAAGCCAACCGCCATGAAACCGACCGAGGTCATGGGCACGATCAGCTTCTCCGGGGCCCCCAGGATGACCACCGCCGCCAGGACGATCGCGAAGAGTCCGAGCCCCAGCAGCCCCCAGAACCGGGCGTTCTTGCGGGTGAGGACGAGAAGATCCTTCCAATAGATCGCGATCTCCGGCCGACCGATCGGACCGAGACGAAAGACGTGGGAGCGACGCGCCGCCTGGGAATGGTGTCGGGGATCCCGCCGTCGCCGCAGGCCCCGGGCGCGCGACCGCTCTCTGGCGATTACGGTGTCCTCGTAGCGCGCTTCGGCCCAGAGGACCCAGACGAAGTGGAGGACCAGAACCGCCATGAGAAAGAACCAAGGGCCGCCCCCGATTCGACCGCGGGCGAAGAACGGCTCCGTGATCCAGAGCAGGGGAGCGAGCAACACGTGCAGAGGCCCGCGGCGGACACCTTCCCCGATCGCGCCCAGCACCGAAGTGACCGTGTCGCGGTCCACCGTTCCCGCGTCGTGGAGGACCGCGATCACGCTCTTTCCGATGGCGAGGATCGCTCCCACCGCCACCGCCCAGAACAGGGCGACGACCAGCATCATCAGGACCCGTCGGGAAAGCGCCCGGGTTCGGGGCATTTCCCGGAGCCTGGCCTTCCACAGGTTGCGTCCCTTCCCGTGGAGATCCCAGAGGAGAAAGAGTGCGAAGACGTTGACGGCCTGGACGGTCCGCATGAGAAGCGAGCCGCTGGAAACGAAGAGCATGACCACGAAAACGCCGACCAGCATCCCCGGAATCGTGCGAACCATGCCGTAGACGATGATCTCCCTCCGGCGGAGGGGCGCGGGCAGGAGAAGGTTCATCTCCGAGGGGCGCAACCGCAGGGGAGGTTTGACCGGCATGAGCACCCAGCTGAGGCTCAGGTAGAGCGCGATTCCCAGGGCGGCGAAGACATGGATTCCCTGGAAGAGTACCAGGGAGAGGGCGTCCAGGTGCGCCACCATGTGGGTGTCTCCCTGGAGGAGCGGGCGAAAGACCATGAACACGAAGTAGGCGATTCCGACCACCGACCCGAGCAGGTAGCGCGGCTGGCGGGTGAGCCGCAGGCTGCGCCGGATCCGTCCCCGGAACCCGAGCCGAATCAGGAGCCAGAGGGCGCCGTTCACGGAGCGGTCCCCCGGTCCGGAACGGCGGCGCGGTGGAGGCCGCTCACTTGCCGCTCTCCCCCTCGTCCTCGGTGGCGCGCAGGAAGACGTCCTCCAGGTCGGCCCCCGCGTCGAGATCCGGGATCCCACCTCGGATCTCGTCGAGGGTGCCGTCCAGGATCACCTTGCCCCGGCGGATGATCGCCACCCGGTCGCAGATCTCCTCCACCAGACGCAGCATGTGGGAGGAAACGATGACCGACGCCCCGCTCCGGGCCGCTTCCACGATGGTGTCCTTCATGTGGCGCATGGCGCGCGGGTCGAGGCCGGTGAGAGGTTCGTCCAAGACCAGGACCGTCGGTCGGTGGAGAAGGCCCCCCACGATCATCAGCTTCTGTTTCATGCCCCGGGAGAGCTCGCCGGGAAAGGAATCTCCACGATCCTCCAGGCCGAAGTGCCGGAGCAGCGACTCGCTCCGTGCGCGGCCGTCGGCCACCCCGTAAAGGCGGCTCACGACGGCGAGGTAGTCCCGGGAGGTGAGATGGTCGAAGAGGCGGGGTTCGTCGGGAATAAAGGCCAGGCATCCCTTGGCTCCGACGGGGTCGCTCGCCAGGTCGTGGCCGTCAAGAACGACGGTTCCCTCGGTCGGAGGAATGATGCCCGAGAGGCAGCGCAGGGTCGTCGTCTTGCCGGCGCCGTTGGGGCCGACCAGGCCGAGGATTTCTCCCGGGGCCACCCGGAGGCTTAGTCCGTCCACCGCCCGGAAATCGTCGTAGATCTTGACCAGGTTCCGGATGTCAATCATGAGATCCCTTTCGGGTGCCGGAGTAGATTGCGTAGCGTAGGAACCGCAGCTCCAAGGGACCGCTCTCCACCGCCTGCCGCCGTTCCGGACGCAGGCCGACCGCGTGCTCGAGGTCCCCGCGGGGAAGCACCAGGCCGAGGGTGGAACCGACCGCGTGGTGCTTGACGCGGTGGACAAAGGCGCCGACCAGGCGTGCCGCGGTCTCTCGGGTCTCCAGGCGCTCGCCGTAGGGCAGGTTGCTCACCACGAAGGAGTCCGGCGCCTCCAGGTGGAGGGCGTCGGCTTCCTCGAACCGCACCCGGTCGTTCACTCCCGCCAGGACGGCGTTGCTTCGGGCCACGGCGAGGGATTCGGGAGAGAGGTCCGAGCCTCGAATGGAAGCGGGAGCCTCGTCGCGGCGCTCCCCGGCGGCGGCGGCCCGCTCGGTTTCCAGCACCTCCCGGGTCGCGGGAAAGAGCCGCACCAGGGCGAAGCGATCGAGGTCCCGGAGGAGCCCGGGCGCGGTGCGGGTCGCGATCAGGGCGCCTTCGATGGGAAGGGTGCCGCTTCCGCAGAAGGGGTCGACCAGGGGGCGCGAACCGTCGTAGCCGCAAAAGAGCAGCAGGGCGGCGGCGCGGTTCTCGCGCAGGGGAGCCTCGGCCCCCTCGGCCCGGTAGCCGCGGCGGTGGAGCGGGGCGCCGCAGAGGTCCACCGAGAGCTCGCATCGCCCCCGGTGAAAATGGGCGTGGACGCGCACGTCGGGGTCCCGCCGGTCCACGTCGGGGCGCGGCAAGCCATACTTGCGGAATTCGTCGCAGAGGGCGTCCTTGATCCGAAGCGGGGCGTAGGAGAGCACGAAGTCGGTGGGGGGAATTGAGCCCTGGGCGGTGACGGCCACGGTGAGCTCCGGTGAGAAGACCGCCGGCCAGTTCACCCGGCGTACCTGGTCGTAGAGCATGGCCTTGGTGCGGGCGGAGAACCGCCTCAAGGAGAGCGCCACCCGCGAGGCGACTCGGGAGCGGGTGAGGATCCGCGCCGCCGCGACCCACTCTCCCTCGACCACGACCGCGCCCGACGGTTCCCGCCGTCCGGTCACCCCCAGGGTTCGCAGTTCCTCTACCAGAATGTCTTCCAGGCCCGGGGCAGAGGTGACGAGGTAGCGGTTGGTCATGGGATCTCTAGAACAGGTCCGTCATCATCGGGGCCGGTCCGGCGAAGATCGCCGACGCCCGTCGCAGGTGCGCTTCGTCCCCGGCGATCGCTCCGGCGAGGCGGAGAGCGGTCGGGGAGAGAAAGCCCGAGTAGAGCGCCGCCAGGGCGCGCACGTCGAGTTCCAGGGCGCCGGATCCGCCGGGGACGACCTCACCGGTGCCGTCGGCGACCCGCAGCACGATGTTTCCCGCGTTGCCGGGAACGATCTCGTCACGCACCGCCAGGTGGAGCTCGGTCTCGAGACCGGCGGGGTAGCCCCGGGCGGCCAGGGCCGCCGGGACGTGGGTGAGACGCAACATCCAGACGTAGCGCAGCTCCACCCGGACGCGCGGCTCGGGGAGGAGATGAACCGCCACGTCGGCGGGTTCCCCGAACCAGCGGATCTCGCGGGCGAGGGAATGATGGTCCCCCAGAAACGTCAGAAGGCGCCGCGCCGCCGCCGGGGTGCGATAGACGAAGTCGGTGAGAAGGAGATCGTAGCCGCTTTCCTCGCGGCGGCGCTGGAGGAGATAGAGGTAGCCCGCGAGGTGCTCGCCGTCGAAGACGCCGTAACCGCGCGCTCGCTCGCCTCGCGGCTCGGTGACACGATCCCAGATGTAGGGGCCTCGGTCGAGGGCGCCGTTTCGCCCGGAGGCGCTCGCACGATAGGTCTCCCGGACGGCGGTCTCGTCCCCCGGACCGAGTGGACGCAGGGCCAGAGCGCGATCGCGCAAGAGAACGTCCTCGGCGTCGAGGCGAATCGCGTAGTATCCGCCGGCCCGCTCGTAGCCGGACTTGCGGTAAAGGGTGTGCGTCGCGGGGTAGAGGGCGGACAGCGCGATTCCCCGGTCGTGGAGTTCGTTCACGGAGCGGGTCATGAGGGTGTGAGCGGCGCCTCGTCCTCGCGCGGCGGCAGCCACGCCGACCGCGGCCACGCCGGTCATGGGCACCGTCTTCCCGCCGAACCACTGTCCCATGGGAA
>Ga0114931_10010452_pt1 | contig 11049 bp, 8 predicted proteins | sample 2SBtaG_FD_89579 | JGI IMG/M metagenome (GOLD analysis project Ga0114931, IMG submission 89579) | Deep subsurface microbial communities from Kolumbo volcano to uncover new lineages of life (NeLLi) - 2SBTROV14_V59a metaG | ecosystem: Environmental > Aquatic > Marine > Volcanic | place: Kolumbo...
AGGGCCAGCGCGATCGCGGCGGTCCAGGCCCACGCGTGCGCGGTGGAGGCAGCCAGACTTGCGAGCCACAGCACCGGCAGCGCGATCCCCCAGAACGCGATGCTCCGGACGGCCCGCACGTTGTGGCGCAAGCGGCTGCGTCCCTGGAGCGCGGCCCCTTCGGCATAGGCGTGGCCGGCGCGTCGGGCGCGCTGCCACCACTGCGAGAAGCGCGTCATCGCGGCGTCGTGCAGCGTCATCGGCCGGTCGAGCCGCACGATCTCGCCCCCTCCGAGCCGCAGCCGCACGCACAGTTCCGGCTCCTCGCCCGCGATCATCTCCGCCCGGAACCCCCCGACCGCCTCGAAGGCCGCCCGCCGGATCAGCACGTCGCCGCCGCACGAGGCGACGACGCCCACCGGCCCCCGCCATTCGAGGTCGACGATGCGATTCCAGACCGAGGCCTCGGGAAAGCGCTCGCGGCGGAAGCCGGTGACCGCGACGCACGACGGATGCTGGGCGAGGTGGGAAGCGCCGGCCTCGATCCAGCCCGGCTCGACCTCGCAGTCGCCGTCGACGAATTGCACGGCCTCGACGTCGGGCGCCAGGCGGCAGAGCGTCTCGAAGCCCGCGTTGCGGGCACGGGCCATCGTGAAGGGGCGGTCGGTGTCGAGCTCGACCACGGCCACACCGAGCGCGCGCGCGAACCCGACGCTGCCGTCCCCGGAGCCGGAGTCCACGTAGACGACGGGCCGCCCGCCGGAGACGACCGAGCGCAGGCAGCGCTCGAGGCGCTCGCCCTCGTCGCGCCCGATCGCGACGACGCCGACCGCAAGCGTCACGGGGCAGCCCACTCGAGCGCCCGGTCCGCGACCTGCTCGCGGAATCTGGCGCACGAGAGCGGCACGCCCAACCACCCGCCGAGTTCCGCGAGGTCTTCGTCGAAGCGGGCTTCGAGCGCCCGGCGCAGCGCGTCGCCCACCTCCGGGCGCTCGGAGATGCGCCAGCGCGCCTTGATGCGTTCGCGCACCCGCTCGGGCAGCAGCGTACGGCGCAGCCAGGTGGCGGCCGGCAGCTCCTGCAGGAACTCCCGCGGCCTGCTCCGGCGGAGGCGCTGGCTCGAGACGTTCGAGCGCTGCGCCAACACCGCCTCGTTCACCGGACCCGGGTGGCCCAGGAAGCGCAGCACGCGCGCGAGTTCCTCCCGCGGGTGGCGCGCGTGCCGTTCGAGGAAGACCGGCAGGATCCGCGCGCGCCCGAAGGTTTCGAGATACGGCCGCAGCTGGTAGGCATAGCGTCCGTGGTCGACGAGTTCCGGATGCCGCTCGACCGCGGCTTCGAGCGGCTCGCGCACGGTGCCCTCGGTCCACTCGTGGACGTAGTGCGAGACGAGCCGTTCGATCGGGTGCCGCATCATGTAGACGAGCCGGACGTCGGGCAGGGTCTCGGCGATCCGGCCGACGCTGTCGGGCAGCTGGGGCCGCTTCGTGTAGTGCGTGCTCGACTCCCCGCACAGGTCGTCCGGGGCCGCCGCTGCGAAGAGTGCCTCGTACCACGCGAGGCCCCGCGCCCAGACGTCGGCGTCGCTGAAGAAGCAGGGTTCCTTGGGCACGGAGAGGAAGAGACCCTGGTGCGCCGCGAGTTGATCGTGGAGCGTGCTCGTGCCGGCCTTCATCGCGCCGATGATCAGGAAGTCGGGGTGGCGTCCCATCACCGGGGCCCATTCGTGCCCGGGCGCCACGGCGCGAGCGGGTAGCGCAGGTGGCGCCAGGAGTCCGCGGCCTCGCGCTCGCACAGGTGCGGCTGCTTGCCCCCGAACGTTTCCCGGCCCCACGCCACGAGCTGCCCCAGTTGGAAGGCGAGGTTGGCGAGCAGCAACCCGACGCGGCCGTGGTGCTTCGCGAAGTAGCGCGCGCGTGCGGCGTAGTAGAAGTCGGGGCGGCGCGCGCGAGCGCGGGTGAGGGCCGCGACCGACGACGTCCCGCCCTTCAGGTGGACGACGCGGGCGTCCTCGACCCACACCAGCGGAAGACCCGCTTCGAGGGCGCGCCGGCAGTAGTCCATGTCCTCGAAGTACAGGAAGAAGCCCTCGTCGAGCAAGCCGATCCGCTCGATCACGTCGCGGTGGATCGCGAGACAGGCGCCGCTGGCCCAGCTGTCGCGCGGGAGCGTGGGCAGATGAGCGACCGAGGACGACGTCCGGCCGAGGGCACGCGAGAGCGGCGCGGTCCGGGCGGCCCGCGCGAGTTCGCCGAGCGGCGTGGCCCAGCGCCGCAGGTTGGGTTGCGCGCTGCCGTCGGGCCACTCGAGCCGGGCGGCGGCCAGGCCCCGATGGGCCCGCACGGCGTCCTCGAGGCGATCGATCGCGCCCGCGCGCACCAGCGTGTCGCTATTCAACAGCAGGTAGGCGTCGGCCTCGACCGCGTTGATTCCCAGGTTGTTTCCCGCGGAGAAGCCGTCGTTGCGCCCGGCCAGGATCAGGCGCGCCCAGCCCCCCCATCCGTGGCGCCCGATCGCGTCCGCGATCCGCGCAGCGGAGTCGTCCGGGCTCGCGTTGTCGATGACGAGCACGCAGCGCCGCGCGCCATCCACCGCGTGCGCGAGGGTGCCGAGGCAATCCTCCACCAGCTCGGCCGTGCCGTAGTTCAACACCAGGATGGCGAGGGCCGGACGCGTGCCGGCCTCTGTCTGCGGATTCGCGCTCACCGGGGGAGCCCCCCGCGACGGCCACCGATCAGGTCCGCCATCCGCGCGCCGGCCGCCTCGTCCGGCCCGGGCGGCTGGTCTCCCACCTCGGGTTCGTCGGGCTCGCCGGGCTTCTGCGCCGGGGGTTGCAGCGTCCGGATCGCCGAGGTCCCGAGCAGGGTATTGAGGCCTCCCATCGCGAAGATGTACATCGGGTTGATGAACGCGTTGGACAGGCAGTCGATCCAGTAGACGGCCAGCATCACGCCGAGCGCGGCAACGGGCGCGACGGCGGGTTCGCCCCAGCGGCGTGGCCGGACGCGGCGGAGCAACAGCGAGATCGGAGCCGCGAACAGGCCCATCAGCGCGATCAACGAGACGAAGCCGAACTTCCCGAAGGTGATGATCCAGAGCCCGTCGATGGCGCCAGAGGTATCGGTCCGGTTGCGCGCCCAGCCGCCCCAGCCGAAGAAGGGCCGCTCCAACGCCCGCTGGATGAACTTGTCCTCGTTCTTCACGCGGTAGTCGAGCGAGGCCACCCGCGGCGCCGGAAAGATCGGGGTGACGACGCCGATCACCATGTCGCGCTCGAGGATCTGGGTGGTCCGGAGGATCGGGTAGCTCATGAACCCGGCCATGATCGCCACCACGAAGAGCGTGGTGCGGAAGAGGCGGCTCGCCCACAGCAGCCCGATGCCGATCAGGAAGATCGTGATCGCGGCCATCGTCTTGCCCAGCAGCAGCGCGGCGACCGGCAGGAGGGCCCAGCGGGAGAGGGGAAAGCCCAGGATGCGCTCCTTCGGGCAGCGCATCGCGATCCACACGACGAGGATCGACGTCGCCGACATCCACATGCCGAGCATCAGCGGGCTGTCCATGAACACGATCGGTCGGAAGCCGCCGAAGCGGCGGAAGAGCACGAAGCGGATCGTCTGATAGCCGTAGACCCAGTAGTGGAGCTGCGGCGACATGCGCACCTCGAACAGCGAGAGCGGCGCGTAGAGCAGCCCCCCCATCACGATCGCGAGCGCGACGTCCTTCGCGGCGCTGGCACCGGTGACGTAGATCCGCCCGTAGAAGTACGGGAAGCCGTAGAAGATCGCCTGGCGCAGCGCCTGCGAGAGGCCGTCGTACACGCCGAAGCCGTTCAGGACCGAGGTGACGATCGGGGCGAAGACGATCACGAAGATCGGCAGGTCGAACCAGCGCGGCTGGATGCGGAACAGGCGGCCGCTGTCGAAGAGGAGGATGCCCACGAACGACGAGAGCGCGAAGGCGGAATAGCGGTTCCAGCCCCCGGGAACCCCCGGAACGTCGATGGCGCCGCTCGGCAGGAACAGGATCGCGCCGATGGCGCTGAACATCACGGCCCGACGCGCCGGGAAGATGGCGAACAGCGCGATCGTGGCCGGAAACCATCCGTAGAGGGCGAGCTGTGCGACCACGGATCAGGCGTTCCAGGGGGCGAGATCGCGGCCCAGGAAGGAGGCGAGACGCGCGTTGTCGTCCCGGAGCGTGGCCACGAGACGTGCGCGCGTCTCGGGCCGCAGGGGACCGATCGCGGCGCCGTGCGCGCGGGCGCCCGCGCCCATCACCCGACGGGCCACGCGCAGGTCCGTAAGTCGGCGGCGCACCCGCGCGCGCAGCCCGGGTGCGAAGAGGGGAACCAGCGGCGCGAACCACGGAGACCGGCTCACCCGAGTGAGCCAGCGATGCATGTCGCGGATCGCGAGCTTGTCGCCGAACCGGTTGGAGTGGACCGGCCCCGACGCGACGAGATCTCGGACCGGCACGCCGAGGAAGCGCTGCAACTCGCCGAGCGTATGGTCGGGTTCGCGCTCGAGATCCTCGAGCAACAGGAAGAAGAAGCGCTCGCGCGGGTAGTGGGCCAGGAAGCGCTCGATCTGTTGCATGTAGCGGCTGGCGTCCAGGATTTCGGCGTCCTCTTCGAGCATCTCCTCGAACGAGGGCAGGTCGCCGACGTCGCGCGCGATGCGTTCCTGCATCAGGTGTCGATAGTGGGAGTAGGCGCGCTCGACCGGGTGACGCATCTGGTAGATCAGGCGGACGTCCGGAAGATGGGCCGCGATCCGCTCTGCGACCTCGCCGTGGTGGGGCCAGCGCGAATAACACGTCGACGACTCGCCGCAGGGGCGCTCGCCCGCGGCCTCGAAGAGTCCCTCGTACCAGGCGAAGCCGCGGGCGAAGACCTCGTCGCGGCTGAAGAACTGGGGCTCCTTCGGCGTCGAGAGGAAGAGGCCGGGGTGGCGCGCGAGGGTGTCGTGGAGCGTGGAGGTCCCCGCCTTCATCGCGCCGATGAGCAGGAAATCCGGCCGCCGGCCCGGCTGCTGCGCCTCGCTCCCGTCCTGCATCCACAAGGTTTCGCCATTCCCCCGGTCCCGCTTGAGGATGCCCGCCGCTGGCCGGCTCGCCAACTACCGGCCGGTGGCGTCGGCGCGGAGCGCTGGGGGTGCGCCTCAAGGCCACACGGACGCGATCCGATCCAGACCGGGATTGCTATCCATTCCCCGGACACGGGTGGACCATGACCGAGCGCTCGATCTGGAACGACATCAACGCGATCGACGTGGCGGGGGCGGCCGCTGCGTTCCGGACCAGCGGCGAGACCCGGTACCTGTGCATCGACGACTTCCTGCGCGCGGATTTCGCCCGCGATGTGGCGGGCGCGTATCCCGCCTTCGAGGAGGCGGTGGGGCAGGGCAAGAGCTACAGCGCCCTGCACGAGTCCGGCAAGGTCCAGCTGACCGAGGCCTCGCGCTTTCCGGCGCCGGTCGTCCGCCTGCATCAGGTGCTCTCGTCCGACGCGTTCGTGCAGACCCTGGTCGAGATCACGAGCATTGGTGGGCTGCTCGGCGACCCGACCCTTCGCGGAGGCGGCATGCACCTGATGGGGCCCGGGGGCAGGCTGGACGTGCACGTCGACTTCAACGCGATCCGCGAGGCCGACCTGTTCCGGCGCCTCAACCTGCTGGTCTTCCTGACGCCGGGTTGGGAGGACGCCTGGGGCGGGCGGTTCGAGTTGTGGGACCCCGCCGTCGAGGAGCGCTGGGCGGCCTTCTCGCCGCGCTTCAATCGCTGCGTGCTCTTTGCCACCGGCGAGAAGAGCTTCCACGGCGTCGAGCCCGTCCGATGTCCGCGCGGCGAGTCCCGCCGCTCGTTCGCCGCGTACTACTACACACGCGATGCCCCGGCGGGCTGGTCCGGCGATGCCCACAGCACGGTGTTCCGGCATCGTCCGGGCGAGCGCTGGCGTGCGATCCTGGGGATCCCGGCCGACGTGCGCCGGGCGATGTGGTCCGCGGCCCGCCGCGCGCGCGACCGGTTCCGAACGCGCTGACCGTGCCCGACGCACCCTCCGTCGCACTGCCGACGCTGCGAGACCGCGTGATCGGAGGTCTGAGCTGGACCGTGGTGGGCTTCGCGGCCGCCCAGGCGATCCGCCTCGGCACGAATCTCCTGCTCACACGGCTGCTCTTCCCCGAGGCCTTCGGGATCATGGCCCTCGTCCAGATCGTGCTGCAGGGCATCGAGATGTTCTCGGACGCCGGTCTCCGCGGCAGCGTCGTCAACCACGAACGCGGCGAGGATCCGGCCTTCCTCGACACCGTCTTCAGCTTCCAGGCGATCCGGGGGGGCGTGCTGTGGCTGATCACGTGCCTCGCGGCCTGGCCCACCGCGCAGTTCTTCGCGGTGCCGGAACTCGTCTGGTTGATCCCGGCCGCAGGTCTCCGGGCGCTCTTCCGGGGGTTCTCGTCGACGTCGCTGCTGGTCCTGGTGCGCCGCGTCCTGCCGGCGCAGCGCGTGCTTCTCGACCTCGGCGGGCAGCTGGTCGGACTCCTCGCGATGGTGGGGATGGCGCTCTTCATCACGCGCTCTGTCTGGGTGCTGGTTGCTGGCGCCCTCGTGGCGAACCTGTTCTCTGCGGTGGGGAGCCACTTCGTTCCGCGCGAGCAGCGCCGGCCCCGTTTCGGCTGGGAACCCGAGGCCGCGCGGGCCCTGGTCGGCTTCGGCCGTTGGATCCTGATCAGCACCGCGCTGACCTTCCTGCTGTCGCAGGCCGAGCGCGGCGTGCTGGGCCGGCTGCTGTCGATGGCCGACCTGGGACGGTTCAGCATCGCGTTCCTGATCGTGCAGACCTTCACGGGCGCGGTGCAGAGGCTGTCGGGCAACCTGCTGTTCCCGATCTACGCGGAACTCGCCCGCGACGGCCCGCAGCGTCTGCGCTCCCGGATGTGGCGGGTCCGCGCCGCGCTCCTCGCCGCGTTGCTCCCGCCGCTGTGGGGCCTCACCGTGTTCGGCCCTCGGGTCGTGGAACTGCTCTACGACGATCGCTACCACGAGGCGGGGTGGATGGTCCAGGTCCTCGCCGCCGGCGCGGCGGCGCAACTCGTCGCCGCCTCGGCCGAACGTGTGATCCTGGCACACGGCGACTCCTGGCGGCACATGTGGCTCCAGGTGGTTCGGGCCGCGCTGCTGGTGGCCGGCATCGCCACCGGCGGCCTCCTCGCGGGCCCCGAGGGCGTGATCGTGGGCGCCGCGGTCTCCCGCTGGATCGCGTACGCCCCGTTCGCATGGGCCGTCCGTCCCTACGGGATCTGGATGCCGGGAATGGACGGCGTGGCACTCGCGCTCTCGGCCGCGGTCGCTGCGTTCGCGTTGTCGACGGCGGCGCCCGGAGCATGAGCGTCCCCGCTGCGCCGCCGGATCAAGGCAGCAGCACCGGCGGATCCGGCGGCACCGCGGCCGGGGGAGAGGTCGGAGGCGGCGAGGTCGAGGGCGGTGGAACCGTCGGCACGGAACCCGCGATCGGGGTGCCGCCGAACTCCCAGGCACCGGCATCCGGACGCGCGTCCGCTAGCGCCTGGAACCCGTAGTCGATCAGGCTGCTCGCCACCGTGGACTGCGGCGTGTAGTCGACCGCGACCGATCCGGCCTTCAGCTGGTACTGGGCCGGCGAGAAGGTCGCGAAGCCCGAACTCGGGACTGCGGTCACGAAGGGGCTCGTGCCGCCGTCGACGAACAGGTTGTTCTCGTCCACCGCGGGACTCAGGCTCTGGAACATGCCCTTGGTGACACCGCTCCGGGTCCGCCCGATATGGAACAGGTTGCCGCGCGCGATGACGCCGGTCTGCCCGAAGCCCTGGATGCAGACGGCCCATGTCTTGGTCGTCGCGACGTCGGCCTCGTAGCAGGTGTTGTTCGTCACGCGCGTGCGGCCGTCTGGCGTCAGCAGCTTGATCGCTGTCGTGCCGACGCCGCGGACGTCGTTCGTCATGTCGAAGATGTTGCGCCGGACACTCAGACCGAAGGTGGGCTGCTTCGCGTTCATGAAGACCTTGTTGTCGGCCTGCGGCAGCTTGTTGAACGCGTTGCGCTCGACCACGATGTCCTGGCATTCCACCGTGAACTCCTGGCGCACGTTGGAGCAGTACTCGAGGGCCATGCCATAGACGTGGAACTCGCTGTCCTGGACCACGGCGAAACGAACGCGCGAATCGCATTGCACGAGCTGGCTGCGCCCCGCGCAACCGTTCTGGTTGGTCGGGTCGCCGCCGGCGATGTTCAGGCCCCGCATCGTCAACGCGTGCTTCTGGTGGCCCGGGTTCTCCCGCGCGTAGTAGTTGTGCGCGAAGACGAGGTTCTCCCACCAGGGGAGGCGCGTGAGGTGCTCGCCGTCTTCGGCGTCGACGACGCGGTTGCCCATGATCACCATGTGGCTGGCCGACACGTAGATGTTGTTCTGGTCGGAGTCTTCCCAGTCGTTGTCGATCATGAAGACGCCGTCCGGGACGTTCTCGCCCGACTTCACGTACCAGCCCGCGTCGATCGAGACGGCCTCGCGCATGTTTCCGCCGGCCGGGATGCGGGTGTTGTAGATCAGCAGATTGCGGAAGAAGTGCGTGCCGTCGCCGATGCCGTTCGGGAGCGGGCTGAACAGGAAGTTCTGCGTGTGCAGCGTGTTCCAGCGCACCTCGAAGTCCGTCAGCCGGGTGCCGGTGGGGTTCACGCCCGACGCATTCTCGTCGAACAGGGTCCCGACGCTGGTGAAGGTCACCTTCACCCGGTTCGACGGGGCGCATCCGACGCCGCCGATGCCGTACCCGCCGACGTGGCTGTTCGTCTCGATGCTGGTGGTCCGGTCCGCCGAGAAGCGGTTGCCGCACTTGAAGAGCACGCGGCGACCCGGCGCGTAGTAGGTCTGGAGGACGCCGTCCCAGTCAGTCGAGTTGACGTGGGCGGACACAGACGCCACCGGGCAGCCACTGAAGTCGGCGTCCCCGGCCTGGTTCACGCACACGGTCGCGCCGTTGGCCCAGGTCGCGTCGGGGTCGTCGACGACCACGTTCAGCGTCGTTGCGGCGCTGGTCCCGGTGGCGGGGTCGCGCACGGTCAGGCGGACCGCATAGCTTCCCGGCCTCTCGAATACGTGCGCGTTGATGAACCCGGTCGCGGTGTTTCGGCTCTCCCCGGCGATGTTCGTCCCGGGGATCGTCCAGGTCCCGGAGCCGGGATCGGCGAAGTCCCACAGGTATTCGAGCTCGTGGAGGCGGGGGTTGGGGTCGCCCGGAAGCGCAGCGCTGCATCCGACGCAGGAGGTGGCGCGCGCATCGACGAAGACCGCCAGCGGTGCGGCGCCCCGGACGACGGTGCTGCACGCGGTGGTCGGCCCGCCCGTGCCGCAGGCCGCCGGCGAGATCGTGCCGACGGCGCCAAGGGAGGGCAGGGGGACGGCCAGGAAGCAGCAGACCCCGAGGATCCAGCGCACCAGGGCATTGTTCGACATGTTTCTCGCTCCATCCCGACATCGCGGCCGCGCCCCGGGAAGGGACGCGCGCGGGCAATCCGGGAGAACATCGGGTGGTCCCACCCGCTCCGATGTGACATCCCTCACGCGCCGGCCGGGTCGTCCGCGGCGCCGGGGACACCCCGGTCCTCCAGCAGGAACCTGCGCGTCCATCCGACTCGGCGTTCGATCCAGATTTCCTGAGTGTTTTCACGGGCGAATCGCAGTGCCTGCCGACTCATCCGGACGAGTGTCGCGCGCTCGCGCTCGAGCTCCGCGAGCCGGTCCGCCAGGGCCTCGACCGAGGGCCATGGCACCGCCGTGGCCGCCCCCGCCGCGGCGAGTTGCCGATAGTAGTACGTATCGAACGCCACGATCGGGAGGCCGCAGGCGAAGCCGTCAAGGGCGGCCCGCGGCGTGTCCTCGGCCAGCGGGGTGGCGAGCTGCAGGTGGCAGTTCCGCAGCAGCGCGAACAGCGCCGGCCCGTACGCCAAGGGCTCGACGAAGTGGACGAGCGCGCCGAGATCTCGATCGGCTACCAGGCGTTCGAGCGCCGGGCGCTCCGGGCCGAGCCCGACGAGATCGAGATGCACGTTCGTGAGGCCCCGGTCGCGCAGACACGCGATCGCCCGGATCGAGCGGTCGAGGCCCTTGTAGGCGACGAAGCGACCGAAGAACACCGTCCGCAGCGGGGTCCCGGGGTCGAGCAGTCGCGCCAGCTTCTCTTCGAGCTCCGCCTCCGGGACCAGGTGGGTCTCGGAATGGGCCGCATCCAGGATCTCGCGGACGTGCGGTTGCCCGCGCCCGTAGTCCTCGCACAGGCTCCGGCTCTTCAGCAGCACCAGGGAGCAGCGGCGCACCGCGAAGCGCAGCTGGAAGTGGCGCGACCGGTCGTGGATCCAGCGGTTCACGAACGCCTCGCGGCGCGACCAGAGGCCGGATGCCTGGAGCATCGCGGCCGAGCGGCGATGGTCGATGTCGACGACGAAGATCGAGGGCACCCGGTGGCGCACGGCCAGCGCGATCGCGGCGAAGTTCACGGGCCGCCACGAGTTGTGGGAGATGCCCGCGTGCACCGCGTCGGCGGCCCGGACCTCGCGGTCGAGCGTCCGGAAGACCCGCAAGGCGTCCTTGCGCCAGAAGGCGGCATTCCCGCGTTCGGCGCGGTGGAGCGGGACCCAGCGGATCCCGGTCTCCGCCCGATCGACCTCGACCAGGCCTTCGCGGCGACGCTCGTGGTCGGCCGGGGACAGCACCGGAGCCGCCACCGCGAATTCGTCGAAATCCGGCTGGAGGGCGGCACGCAGCAGCTTCAGGTGCTCGAGGAAGGGGCCCTCGACCGCGGACCGGTCCGGCGAGAGCGGAAAGTACGGCGCGCCGACGACCATGAGGTACCGCATCGTCGGACACTAGGAGGTGGGTCTGGCAGCGGCCAGCGATCCGGCCCGCGCACCGCCGCGGGTCGGCCGGTTCCCGTGGGGATGGGGGATTCGATGGACTTCTGCCGGCCGGCGCGGTAACGAGTCCCTCAGGGGAACCCGGGGGATCTGCCCACGGCACGAACCGGCATCGCTCCGGCG
>Ga0114931_10010453_pt1 | contig 11048 bp, 10 predicted proteins | sample 2SBtaG_FD_89579 | JGI IMG/M metagenome (GOLD analysis project Ga0114931, IMG submission 89579) | Deep subsurface microbial communities from Kolumbo volcano to uncover new lineages of life (NeLLi) - 2SBTROV14_V59a metaG | ecosystem: Environmental > Aquatic > Marine > Volcanic | place: Kolumbo...
AGGCTATATCCATAATCTCTCAACTTTTAAACAGTCAAGATATAGCGTGTGTGATCCTGCGGCAAAGCAGTATCGGCCGCGCAATCCTGAGGCTTCGCCTTTTTACAAACTGGTGCGCGACCATTGTGACGAGATCGAGCGCCTTTTCGACGAGCGGTTTCAGCCGCAATAGGACCATTGGCGGCCGGTCATCCGGGCGGCTATGGACAACTTTCTCAAATGCGGGGACCTGCGGGAGGGGTTTGCGCGGGTGCGCTGTCCTGATTGTTATAAAGAATTTTTCGTGGCGTTTTCGTGCAAGTCCCGCACTGCGGGACTGTCCGTCCTGTGATCAAAAGCGGGCGTTGTTGCTGGGAATGCGGCTGACGGAGGCGGTCTTTGCTCCGGTTGGCCACCGGCGTGGGTTTTGACCATGCCAAAGCGGTTGCGCCTAATTTTTCCGGCTTGTGGCGGAACGATGCGGATTATTGGTTTTATCGATAAATGTCAGTAACTGTTCAGCCGTCCACTTTATTGGACTCAATATTAAAACGCGGAGGCGAAAAGAGTGCAAAGGCCCGCAGAGAAAAATTTATTTTGTTTATTATCTACAATGAAGCAAAACAGGTGTATGAATAGTGCATCCATATTATCCGGCGCTGCATCCCTGATTCATTTTTGGGCAGGAACATGCGCGTAAGGATTGTTTAGAGAACAATAAAATAATGAACAATTCGGGTGAGGTTTTTTGCCGCATCAGCGCACTGTATCAGACAACCTTAAATGCTGTGGTCGCTATTTAATGATAAAGATGGCTGTCTGGTTTTCTCTGCGTATACTTTGCGTCCTCCGCATCTCCGCGTTAAGTACTAACGACACATTCAGAACAGCTGAATAGTTACAAATGTCAACCGCAGGTGGTTGAAAAGATTTTGCGGCACTGTGGATTGTGGAAAACAGCGGAAACGCGGCCGCGGCGAGTGAAAAGCACAGTTGCATAACCAGAGCCTTATTACGACTCTGGCGCCTTTGACCGCGTCTGCATATAAATAGTCCTTCCATGATTGGATTGCTGCCTGGTTCGACAGCGATACCGCCTGGTTATATGCTTTTTAACAATTTTGTTTGATTTTCAGGTTTATGTTGGATAATTTTCCGGCAGGTTACACGCTATGATGATGCTGGATATGGCAGGGCGCTCTGAAAACGGAAAATGGCTGGAGGACAGAGGATGATGTCCTCGATTTTTTTGATTCCTTGAAAAAACAAAATTCCTATCAGTAATGAATGACCAGGCCGATGACAATGCTGAACAGCACCGAGGCAATAATCCTCGCCAGCCCGATCTCAATCCCCAGAATCCGAATGGTCAAAATAATCGAGAGCACATTGATGGCCGGACCGGCGTACAAAAAGGTGATCGCCGGTCCCAGACCGGCGCCCCATTTATAGATGCCGGCAAACAGCGACAAAACGGTACAACTGCACACGGCCAGGACCGACCCGGCGACGGCTGAGACTCCATAAGCAATGATCTTTTTCGCTTCACCGCCCAGATACTTGACCACCGCACCCTGGCTGATGAACACGGCAATAAACCCGGCTATAAAAAAAGCGGGCAGGAGGCAGAGATCAAGATGCTGCCGGGCGTATCACTTTGTCAGAAAAAGCCCATCCAATACTGCAGCATTGAACCGTTCCTGGCCGATCGGCAGTAGATAATCTGCTATCATCAGGAACAACAGCAGGAATTTTATTTCAGTCCCTCTTTATTGCCCATGATGCTTCCCGGTAATAATTTCTTGCGTAATATTACCGCTAAGCAGGGTTTTATGCAATGGTTATCCTTGCCGTTCACGCAAACTGCAACAGATTACAAGGGAAAATCGGGTGCAGAGACAAAAATCAATCAAAAGATGAAATAAATGATGTTAAAACGTGATTATCATTATAACAGCTCAAATTAAAGGACATTACATTGTATCGAAAATTCATTTTCTTATTCCTGTCAGGAATTATCGGAGCCCATGCGGGAGAAATCAGCGGCACAATCCACTTTGCATCAGTGCAACAGCAGCAACGCCCGGCGCTGAAGCGCTATGGTTATCACACACCGGGCGGTGCAATGACGGCCGGGTGGGAGAACGACATCAGAGCGGTGGTGTACATTGCAGAGAATGTACCCGATTCGACCTTCAGGCTGCCATCCACAAATCCAATACTTGACCAACGGAATGAGCAGTTTCACCCCTACATTCTGCCGGTTTTGGTCGGCACCACCGTCGAGTTCCCCAATAATGACAAGGTATTTCACAATGTCTTTTCCTTCTCCAAAACAAAAACCTTTGACCTTGGTAAATACCCGACCAAAACGAGCAAAACAGTCACCTTTGACAAAACCGGTATTGTCAGCGTCTATTGCGAGATACATTCTCACATGAACGCATTTATACTGGTTTTGCCAAATCCCTGGTTTTGCCAGGTACGGGGAGATGGAGAGTTTCGGCTTTCAAATGTTCCGGCCGGCACATGGACTGTGAAGGCTTTTTTCGGCCGGGGCAAACAATTGTCTCAAAAAGTCACTCTGAAAGAGAACCAGAAGCTTGAACTGAATTTTTATCAATAGGAATTTACGATGAAAAGAATTTTTGTCACGATATGGCTGCTGGCGGGGATACAAATATTGCTTGGGCAAATGACCACCAACGGCCGGGTCGAAGTGGTATATATCGATGCGCAGGACGGCGCACCGCTTGAATCCTCAAACAACTTTATCAACCAGGGAAATTCCACATTCTTGTGGAGATTTCGGGGCTACCTGGACATGCAGGTATCGGAGCGCTCATCCATCTTTACCGATTTTCGGCTGCAGCCGAACGGTCTGGAGCTCGATTTTGCCGCCGTCCGCCTCCTGTTTAATGATCAGGGAACCGCCGGCATTCAGACCGGTGTTCTGGGCACGCTCATCGGAAACGTCACCGCCCGGCGCTCCTCAAAATACAACCCAATGATTCATCTGCCGATCATGTATGACTATTTTACCAACGTTCAGGACAACGCTTATCTTGATCAGGCAGGGCTTTTTCAGAACCGGGGCAAAGGTACGGGCCTGCGGATTCTGAATCTGGGCGTTTACAGTCCGGGGGTGGAGCTGTTTTTCACCTTTGCGGATAAAGTGGATTTGAATGTCGCCCTGTACAACAGTTCACCCTCCAATCCTTACATGGTGAACGAAGCCCAGCAGCTCAATTACGCCGGCCGGATCGGATTCCGACCGTTTATGGGCCTGAACGTCGGGATGTCCCTCAGCCATGGGCCGTTCATGGGAGATCACGGAAACCGCTCAATAGACCTGAAGGATACGATGCAATCCATGATCGACGTTGACTTTTCCTTTGAAAGGGAGCATTTCAGTTTGTTTGGTGAAATAGTGCGCAACAGCTGGCGGCTGCCCAGGGTGAAAAGTGATCTGTCGGTGAGCGGTTACTATATCGAGCCAAAATACAAGTTCCACCCCCGCTGGTACGGTGCGGTCCGAATCGGGCAACTGTACTTCGACAAACTGGGCAGCGGCGAGCGGTGGGATGATGATATTTTCCGAACGGAATTTTCTATCGGCTATTATGTAGAACGGGAGACCCTGGCAAAGCTGGTGTTCCAGCGCAACCGCACTGACCGTATTGATCCGGAAGATGATTATGTTGCACTACAGTTGTCCGCGGGATTTTGAGAGGCTTGTTTGAAAATCCGGAAAAAAATATTTCTTCTTTTCGGCGGATTGGTTTTTGCCTCCATTCTCCTCATCCTTGTTGGAACCAGTTTTCAGGTTCGGCGCAATCTCAAAAACGTTCTGATCAATGATTTAAAAGGCGTTAACAAAACGCTGCTGGAATATGAAAAGGCCCGACTTGAATTGCTGAGGACAAAAACCGCTCTCCTCGCCGAAGAACCCCGGCTTAAGGCGGCGCTGGATACGGGCGATCCCGCCACTGTCGCACAGGAGGCGGAAAAGTTTGTCGCCGTGATCGGCTCGGACATTTTGATTATGACCGACCCCTACGGGGTAGTGCTGGCAAGCATTGGCGATTCCCTGACGATGCCGTTGGAAAACTGGAACATGCTTCAAAAGGCCCTTTCTCTGGAACCCTCTGACGGAATCGCAAGCAGTGGGAAAACCTTTTATCACATTCTCTCATCTCCGGTTACCATTCTGCAACCCAACGGATTGCCGGCACTGCTGGGAACGGTCTCCATCGGCATTAAAATCGATGAAACATTTTTGGCGAATCTGGAGTCGATGACAGACTGCAAGGTCAATTTCGGCGCCACACTCCGGGGTGAGGCCGTTTCCCTTGTCCTTTCCCATCCCGAGGATGGTTTATCTCCCGAGGACAGACAAGAGATTGAACAGGCGCTTCTGACACCGTCAAGCGTCCACGAAGTGAACCTGGTCGGGGAAAAACAGCTGGTTCTCGTTTCTCCCTACGCTGATGGCCATGATGCCTATTTTGTGCTGATGCGATCGTTGGACGCAGCCCTGGCGCCCATCCTGAGGCCGACCCTGCAGTTTCTGCTCCTCGTCGGCCTGACTGCTTTGCTGATTACCTTGCTGATCAGCTACATCATTTCCCGGGGTATCTCAACGCCGATCACCAGTCTGTTGGATGCCATAAGTCTGGTCAGCAAGGGCAACCTGGATAAACCGGTGCCCTCCTCAGGCAGCGATGAAATCGGCCGGCTGGGCACAGCCTTCGAAAAGATGCGGCTGTCGCTGAAAGAAAATCTCGCCAATCTTGAAAAAACCTATTCCCGCCTTGTGGTCTCGGAAAAACTGGCCACAACCGGCAAGTTGCTGGCCCATCTTTCCCACGAGCTCAACAATCCCATTCACAATATCCGCAGCGCATTGGAAACGGTTCTCGCCAAAAGCGATGATCTATCCACAAAAGCAACAGTAGAAATCGCCTACGACGAGATCAAGCGCTTGCAAAAGCTGGTGCATCAAACCCTCAATTTTTACCGCCCCGGCGGGAAGGAACAACAACCGACAAACATTAATGATATATTAACCGACATATTGACATTGTCCCGGCGAACTTTTTCGAAAAAGGGGATAACCCTGGAGGAAAGGCTGCAAAAAATGCTGCCCAAGGTGCATTGCAACAGCGACCAAATCAGGCAGGTATTGCTTAACTTGATTCTGAATGCGCAAGAGGCCATGACCGGGGGAGGCCTGCTTGTCATCTGTAGCTATGCCGACGAAAGCAGCGTGACCGTGGAAGTTCAGGACACCGGCCCCGGCATTCCGCCCGAAAATCAGGACCGGATATTCGATGCTTTTTTCACCACCAAGTCGCAGGTCAGTGGTGTGGGTCTGGGGCTGTCGGTCAGCTATGAAATTATCCAGCAGCATGGCGGCGAATTGCTGCTGGATTCCACCTACAAAGAGGGGGCCAGATTTATTGTCAGGCTTCCAAAAAGTCAGGACTTAAAATGAACACACATAAAACCGTCAACTCTATCCTGCTTGTTGATGATGACAGGGCTTTTCGCACCCTGACCGGCCAGCTTTTGGAAGATCATGGATACGCTGTCACCGCCTGCGCTGGCGCAGCGGAAGGACTGGAAAAGCTCCGGGAGAACTATTATGATCTGGTATTGAGCGATCTCATGATGGAAGGCATGAGCGGCCTTGATTTCCTCGCGAAAATCAAAGCCGCCTATCCGCAGAAAATGGTCTTGATGATAACCGGTTATGCCTCCATTGATTCAGCCATTCAGGCCATGAAGCAGGGCGCATACGATTATGTCACCAAACCGGTGAGCAATGATGGCCTGCTTCTCAAGGTCAGAAAAGCGCTTGATGAAAAATCAAGGCAGGATGAGCTGATATGGCTGCGGGATCAGGTGGTCAACCAATATTCCTTTGCAAACATTATCGGAAAAAGTCCGTCCATGCAAAAGGTATTCAGCCTCATTCGCCTGGTAGCCGATTCGAATACCACCGTACTGCTGACCGGCGAAACAGGCACCGGCAAGGAGTTGGTCGCCAAAGCTGTTCATTTTAACAGCAGCCGCAAGGACAAACCCTTTGTTGCAGTCAACTGCGCCGCCCTGCCGCAGACGCTGTTGGAAAGCGAGTTGTTTGGCCACGAAAAAGGGGCTTTTTCCGGCGCCATCAAACAAAAGGCCGGCCGATTTGAGCTGGCAAACGGCGGAACACTGTTCCTCGATGAAATCGGCGATATTCCCCCGGAGACCCAGGTTAAACTGCTGCGTGTCCTCGAGGAACGCGAATTTGAACGCATCGGCGGAACCGAAACCATTCAAACCGACATTCGCATTATTTCCGCCACAAACAAAAATTTGACGCAGGAAATTGAACAGGGAAATTTTCGCCAGGACCTCTACTTCCGCCTCAATGTCATGCCGATTCACCTGCCGCCGCTGCGTGATCGGCTGGAGGATATTCCGCTGCTGGTGGATTCATTTATCAAACGCTTTTCTGAAGAAAAAAACAAAAAGGTGGATTCGATCTCGCCGACTGCGATGAATATGCTCCTCAGCTACCACTGGCCGGGTAATGTTCGTGAACTGCTGAACGTGATAGAACGGGCTGTCCTGTTGACTCGTTCCAACCAGATTGAACTGGACAACCTGATGTTCCAGCAGAACAGCCCCGAGTTCACCCTTGTTCAACAGGCGGTCTCCGCCAGAATGACGGAGCAGCAGCTTTTATCCATTTATGCCAAAGAGGTTCTGCGAGAAATGGGGTACAACAAAAAAAAGACCTGCGAGATTTTAGGAATCAACTTTAAAACCCTTCAAAGCCGACTTGCCGACTGATTGTAATATTTCCCATTATTGCTTTTGAAAAAATTGTAAAAATTACAATCCGACAAATCACCCTACAACTCTTCAGAATTTCTTTCTTTTAAAAATCAACAACTTGGAGACCATGTTTGTCATTTTCAATGGTGGCACATTTATTGGTTAAACAATAGTAAACCAAAAGAGGCTACTATGAAAATACCGCACATTTTCTTGATAACAACAATTCTTGCTTTACCGCTGTTCGCCGTTGAGCTGAACGTTGATCGGGAGGCGAAAAACCAGGTCAAATTTGTATCCAATGCGCCGGTGGAGAGTTTTGAAGGCGTGACCGAAAATATTGACGGATATGTGCTTTGGGATGGAGAAAAACTGACACAGAACAGCGAGATTTACTTTGAAGCGGACCTCGCATCGCTGGACACAGGCATAGGTCTCCGCAATCGCCACATGCGGGAGAATTACCTGGAAACGGATAGATATCCTTACGCCACTTTTAAGGGCCATGTTGTTGAAGCGGATATGGGCGAAGACAGCACAATAGTAAAAGCAAAAGGCAGTATGACCATTCACGGTGTTTCCCGGGATATAGAAGTAAAAGGTGTCGTTGCTGTGCAGGACGACCTTTACAACCTGCAGGCCCGGTTTAATGTGGCCCTTTCGGATTACAACATCAAGATACCCAAGCTGATGTTTCTGAAAATTGACGAAAACATGAAAATAATAATAAATATCAACATGAAAAAAGTAAACTAACCAAGGAGGTTTCCATGAAAAAAATGTACCTGACAATGGCAATGGTTTTAACGTTGACGTTCGTCCTGACAAATGACACCTTTTCTCGAAACTATCGAGTGAATGAGATTCCTAACGGCTCAGTCAATCGCTGTCAGAACTGCCACATCAACCCCAATGGAGGCGGGCCACGAAATGATTTTGCCAAACAGCTCTTTATCAACGGATTTGTTCAGCCGCCGGATGCTTCCGGCCATGTTCAGTGGGGACCCGTCATAGCAGCAATGGATGCCGATAATGACGGCGTGACCAATGGCGAAGAGCTTCAGGATCCTTTCGGATTTTGGAAGGTGGGTGAAGCTGCCCCCGGCAACGCAGCATTTGTTACCTTGCCCGCAGATTCGCAGAGCGCCCCTCTGACCAAACTGAAAATCGATTTTATAGGCATGAATCCCCACGTTGGCCAGCAATTTGGCGTCCGGGTGGTTGACAAAGCAACCGGCACTGAAGTGGCTCGAAGCGTACTCCCATCCATCATGAATCACGACTTTGATGTCGAGTTTGAGGATGTTGTTCTTCTTGGCCATAGCTATCAAATCGACTTTTACGCCGACCTGAACCAAAACGGTGTCTACGATGCGCCACCGGTCGATCATGCCTGGAGGATGGATGCCGACAATCTGGCCGGCGAAACCCAATTGACTTTTAACCACAATACGGGCTTTACCGACATCCAATGGCCCTATAATCTCCAGATTGTTTTCCAGGGAATGAATCCACATGTCGGGCAGCTCCTGGAGATTCGGGTAAAAGACACGGAAATGGACAAAGAGGTCGGACGTGCGCGGGTGGAAAGCATTTCCGCTCCTGCGTTCACAGTCAACCTTCCTGTGCTCATGCTGAACAAAAATTACCAGGTGGACATGTACGCCGATCTCAACAAAAACGGTTTATACGACGCTCCCGGCACAGATCACGCGTGGCGGGAAATAGTGTCAAATCCAAATGGTGATGCCACCCTCACCTTCAGCCACAACACTTCATTTGTTGATGTACAGTGGAACTATGAGTTGAAATTTCAACTCGGCAAAATGAATCCCCATGTGGGCGAGATGATGGATTTCAGGCTGGTGGATGCCTCGGACCAATCGGAAGTGAGCCGCAAAAAGGTTCCTGTTGTCCCCGGTCCGGAATTTGCATTGGCGCTGCCCGGATTGCAGATCGGCCACAGCTATTTTGTCGATTTCTATGCTGACCATAACAAGAATGGGACTTATGATGCCCCGCCCACGGACCATGCGTGGCATGTCAGTGTTGAAAATGTGGCTGGAAATACCATCGCGAACTTTTCCCACAACACAAACTTTACCGACATACAATTCCCGACGGGCGTTCGTCTGGTTGGTGCGGATAATGGCGACATACCTCGGGCCTTTGCCCTGCATCAGAACTATCCCAATCCCTTTAATCCCGAAACGGTTATTAACTTTGATATTCACGAGCCGACAAACGTAAAGCTGACCGTTTTCAACACCCTCGGTCAGCATGTCAAAACACTGGTGGATCAATCGATGGCTCCGGGAGCATTCCAGGCCGTCTGGAACGGTTTGAACGAGCTTAACGAACCGGTTAACTCGGGCATGTACCTGTACGTTATAGAAGCAAATGGCCTCAGGGAAACGCGACGAATGTTGCTTTTGAAATAATTGCAAAACTCGCTGCCCGGCTAATGCCGGGCGGCATTTAACCAGGAGATAGAAAAATGAAAAAGAACATCGGAAAAACAGAAAGAACGATTCGTTTTGTGCTTGGTTTTATCATCATCATTGTGGGCATACTGGCAAAAAGCTGGTGGGGGCTCATTGGCTTGATCCCGTTGGTAACCGCCGGTATTAGCTTTTGCCCACTGTGGGCTGTTCTGGGAATATCAACAAACAAGGAGTAGCCATGAAAAACAACGACCTTTCTCGCAGGCGATTTCAGAAAAACCTTGGGACTTTTGTGCTTGGTTCGGCAGGGTTAGTTTTTTTCACAAGCATTAGCGGTTGCTCGAACGATGGGAATCCTGCGGCCCCAGCCAAACCGACATCGAGCGGGCCGTTTGAGATTGCCCTGAGTTCGCAGCCCGCGCTGCAGAATGTCGGCGGCGCCGCCAATGTCTCACTCGGCGGTGTCCCGGCGACTATTTTTCGGGTAGCGGAAACAACGTTCAAAACATTGTCCAGGGTCTGCACCCACCAGGGCTGCACAACCAACTGGCAGAGCGGCAGCAAGAAATTCCACTGCAACTGCCACGGCTCGGAATTCGATGAAAACGGCAAGGTGCTCCGTGGCCCGGCTACGTCCAGCCTGAGCGAATTTAATACCGTTTATGATGCTTCTGCAGAAAAGCTAATCATTACCTTATAGTCCCCGGTCGGCCTCCGGCTCCTTTTAAAAGTGCAAAAGAGGCCGGCCCTCCTTTTTCACCTGTCATTCGTAAAACCTCACTCTCGGGTGAAGAACATCATCGGAAAGTGAGATAATACCGTCATTCCCCAAAAACATTTCGAAATTTATCTCGAAATTGATATATTGCTAAAATAATTCACTATCAAATTGACGGAGCAATTGATGGATCTGGAATTTGGCAATCAGGTGAAGAAGCAGGCAGAAGAACTGGCGGCTCTGGGCAAAGATGCCAATCAGACCGCGGGAATACTATATGGTCAGGATTCCCAGGGTTATAATTATGGAATCGGAATCATTCTCAAAGGTGACGGCTCGCCGATAGAGAGTTCGGCGGTTTTGACAGAATACCTGAAAAAGGAACTGGCAGCATGCGCCAAAGGTTCTTATATGAATTCCGCCAAACTAATGGAGCCGCTCAAGGAGTCGGTGCTGCGCTGGCAAAAAATACCGGAATCATACTGGCCCGACATCAGACTGGTGATCCCATCGGACGCCGGTACCGGTGCGCTTCGACACTAAAGTTGAAGGCGGCGAGCGCATCAGCTTGAACGTCGACCATTCCTTTTCCAGAGTGTAAGTGTAGAAAAACTTTAGGGGGTGGGATAATTTATTGCATTATTTTGCCAACGAGCCCCAATATTATCCCACCCCCTGAATACCGCACGCTTGTCCCTGCGAAGGCAGGGATGGCCTGGGTTGAAGCGCTGCGGAAAAAGTGTTTGACTTTCATGAGATAGATGAAATAGTCGCGCAGTTCTTCTTCCGTGATTTGATCGGGTGGTTTGTCAAAATATTCGGAATAATTTTGCACCGCGCGCAATTAACTAAATTGGGTGGATTCCGATTCACCCCGTTGGATAGTAAGCAATAAGTTTAAAATAACATTATTGCTAAAGTTAACCGCTCTGATTGTAAATAGTGTTTATCCAACGGGGCAAGTCCCCCTGAGTTGCAGGTCTTGCTCCATGCGATGGAGCAGTTCTTCGAGAGTCATGGTAAACCTCCTTGTTTTAGTTAATAGTGGCCAAATTCTATAACAAGGAGGTTACCTC
>Ga0114931_10010454_pt1 | contig 11047 bp, 12 predicted proteins | sample 2SBtaG_FD_89579 | JGI IMG/M metagenome (GOLD analysis project Ga0114931, IMG submission 89579) | Deep subsurface microbial communities from Kolumbo volcano to uncover new lineages of life (NeLLi) - 2SBTROV14_V59a metaG | ecosystem: Environmental > Aquatic > Marine > Volcanic | place: Kolumbo...
TACCGTCACCATTCACCTGACCCTAATTCCCTATCTGAAGGCTTCGGAAGAGCTCAAAACCAAGCCCACGCAACATAGTGTAAAAGAATTGCTTGAGAACGGTATACAACCCGATGTACTGGTCTGCCGAACCGAGAAAAACCTCACCAAAGAAATAAGGAGAAAACTGGCTCTCTTTTGCAATGTAAATATCAATGCAGTCATCGAATCTATTGATGTGCCGAGCATCTATGAAGTGCCCATTCGCATGATGGAAGAAAATCTGGATAAGATCGTTCTGAGCAAGCTTAAACTCAATACGGGCAACCCGGCCGATATGACCCGCTGGATAGATTTTCTGGAAAAAATGAAAGATCCCAAAGATGAAGTGGAGATTGCACTCGTAGGCAAATACACGGAGCTGCCGGATGCCTATAAGTCTATTCATGAATCCTTTATCCATGCCGGCACGGCCAATCAGGTAAAGGTAAATTTGAATTATATCCACTCCGAATCATTGAACGCCCGCAACATAAAAAGCAGGCTAAAGGGCATGCATGGGATTCTGGTAGCCCCCGGTTTTGGGAATCGCGGGGTAGATGGCAAACTAGAAGCGGTGCGCTTTGCCCGCGAAAACCATACCCCGTTCTTTGGCATCTGCCTGGGTATGCAAATCGCAGTCATTGAGTTTGCACGTCATGTATTGGGTCTGAAGACAGCCAACTCCACAGAGATAGATGAGCTGACGCCCTACCCCGTTATTGATTTGATGGAAGAGCAAAAATTGATCACCGCAAAGGGCGGTACCATGCGGCTCGGGGCCTATTCTTGCCGTCTCGACAAGAAATCAAAAGCATACTCGATCTATGGCAAAGAGACGATCAGCGAAAGACACCGGCACCGTTATGAATTCAACAATGATTTTTTGGAGAACTTTGAAAAAAACGGAATGAAAGCGGCCGGTATCAATCCCGACAACAACTTGGTAGAGATTATGGAGATTCCCAATCATCCGTGGTTTATAGGTGTTCAATTTCATCCCGAGTTAAAAAGTACGGTCATGCATCCCCATCCACTCTTTGTACATTTCGTGCAGGCAGCCATCCTTCAAAAAGAGCGAAATACCGAAGAATCACAAAAAGTAGCTTCCGTTTCCTAATTTTGGGGGCTGCCGTAAAAAACTAAGAAAAGAAGAAATGGATAGAAATTCAATCACAGGCTTCATACTCATATTTGTATTGGTATTTGTATATATCATATACAACCAGAAAGAGGCCGAGAAAACGCTGGAAAAACAGGGTGTAGCTATCGACTCGGTAGAAGCTCCTTCAGGCAAAACAGCCGATGAAACCCCCGTCATTAGTAATGAACAGCCTGCTCCTGCTCAAGGTGAAGTACCGGCAGACAGCACGGTGCCCGATATGCCGGTGCTGAAACCACTTGAAAAACTGATGCAGGGGGAACTGGAACTCGACACCATTGAAAATGACAAGATTCGGGTGGTTCTCAGCAATAAAGGAGGAAGCATCTATAGCGTAGAAGTGAAAGGATATAAAACCTTTTATGGTGATCCGCTTGTCCTCTTCGGTGATGGCAACAATAAATTTGGATTCGGACTGCCCGGTAAGGAAAACTATTATCAAACAGATACCTTTTTCTTTGAAAAGGAAGGACGGGGCTTCCATGTAAGCGGAAACGACAGCAACAGCATCAGCTATACCCTACATCTTGGTGACGGCCAGGATATCCATTTTACTTACAGTCTGAGCGGCAATGATGATTTTCTTCACTTCACTCCCGAATTCAAGGGAATCGACCGCTTTTTGGCAAGCAGACAGACAAAAATTACACTCCACTGGCAGACAAAACTCAGACTACAGGAACGGGAATACAAACAGGAAAGAAGATATACGGAGATTTACTACCGCCTGGCCAATTCGGAGGATGTAGAATACATCAGTGGAGATGAAGTGAAAGAAGAAGCTATAAAATTTCCGATTCGTTGGGCTGCCTTTAAGCAGCAGTTCTTTAATTCCACCCTGATAGCCGATGAACCTTTCTTTATGAGCGGAAGCTTCTCCATGCTCACTCCGGCCGAGGACAGCTATCTGAAGTACATGTCTACCAAACTTTATCTGCCATTTACCGGGGAAGATGATTTGAGTTATCATTTTCGATTTTACTTCGGCCCCAATGGCTACTCCCATCTGAAGAATTTAAATCTCGGTATGGAAGAGATGGTGCCACTTGGCTCCTGGGGGCTTGACATCGTCAACAAATGGCTGATTATCCCGGTCTTTGAATTCTTCAGCGGCTTCATCCATAATTACGGTATCATCATTCTCTTGCTGGCCATCTTTATCAAGATTATTCTTTCGCCCCTGACATACAAGTCGTTCAAGTCGAGCGCTGCCATGCGGGTACTCAAGCCCGAGATACAGGAGATACAGGAAAAGTACAAGGGGGATGCCCAGAAAATACAGATGGAGCAGATGAAGCTCTATCAAAAGACCGGAGTCAGCATGTTTGGCGGCTGTCTGCCTATGCTCCTACAGATGCCGATACTTATTGCTATGTATCGCTTCTTCCCTGCTTCAATCCATCTGCGGCAGGCCAAGTTTTTATGGGCTAGCGATTTGTCCACCTACGATTCCATTTATCAGATCGGGCAGAGCATCCCCTTCTATGGTGATCACGTGAGTCTTTTTACCATTCTCATGGCTGCTTCATCCATTCTCTATGCCCGCTTCAACCAACAGATGACACCCCAGGCAGGTGCCAATCCCACGATGAAGTATATGCCCTATATTATGCCGGTCTTTTTGATTTTTATCTTCAACAGCCTTCCGGCCGGCCTGACCTATTATTACTTCCTTTATAACATCCTCTCTTTTGTTCAGCAGATACTCTTCAATAAATTCCTGATTGACGAGGATAAGATCAGAGCCAAGCTGGAAGAACGAAAGCGTAAACCCAAGAAAAAATCGAAATGGCAGCAACGCCTGGAAGAAATGCAACAGATGCAACAGGAACAGAAAAAGAAAGGGCGCAAACGCTAACAACCAACAAAAATTGGGTTTCTAGAAATAGGCAAAGCGATTTGCACATCTCCTTTGCTTGAACTTAAACGCTAATAGCTTGGCGGCTTGAATGCCTATGCCTTTTGATCGAAAGACAAGAAAAATACAGTTAAGCATGCGAAAAAATTCAATTGCGAAAAAGAAAAGACAAAAAAATCCGGAGCTAAACATTAACTCCGGATATTACTCATTTTCTCCAGGATGATTGGTTCCGTGTATTAAGCCTGCCCTTTCTTCAACCCGAAACGGGAAACGACCTAAAACGTATTAGACCGTGCGTAACCCGAAAAATTTTTATTTGCAATCTTTTTCAAACTTGGCACGAACCATTATCTCTACATCCGGCCAGGTCTTGCTCACGCCATCGGCTCCTTTGTGAAGATCAAAACATGCCTTATTTAGCGATACCAGTGCCTCATCAGCCATAAACTGATCTGTGGTGATGCTACCCGACAAAATCAGGGTTCCATCCTCACCGGCACTCATATCCATGGACACCTCCTGCTCTACATCATTCATCTTAATCTTCAGAGTGGCACTTTGATTGTCTTTGTCTATGGCCGTCACATTGGCTGTGATCACATCCGTGTTGGCCATTTTCTTAAAAAATTCATTGATGATCTTTTGATCCCGGTCGGGGTTGCCTGTGTTTGTCGATGAAACATCAATGATAATTTTGGCATTGACAATTGTGGCAGATAAATCTTCGGAAGATTCCACACCTTCAATCATAAATTTGGTAAACTTTCCGCCTACCCCTACTTTGTCTGTGGTCTTGAAAGCCGTCCACGAGACAGTCGTAGAATCGGGGTTGAACACCCAGTTGCAGGTGGCTTTGGCTTCTTTGTTCTCTTTCTTTTCTTTATTGCCCTCATTATTGCATGCGATGAGCAATGTAATCAGCAACGGCAGTAAGAATAATTTTTTCATAATCACATTTTTTTTCTTACGATAAAATTAACAAACATTGATTTATGTCATTGTCAATGATAGGCGATATTAAGAATTATACCAAGAATTGTCGCATACTTAACATTCATTTCACTTATGCCGGAAAAGAAAGTAAAGGGCACATGCATCGATCTGGGTAGGAAGACAGCACTCATCACCGGAGCCGCCAATGGCATTGGAAAAGCTCTCTGCAAAGTGTTTTCGGGTGCCGGTGCCCGGATTATTGCGGTTGACATCGATCGCAAATCATTGGATCGTTTGAGTAAGGAAATCGAGCGCTAGGGAGACGCAGTGCTTTGCCATCCGTTGGATATCAGCCGTAAAGAGGAGATTGACCGGCTCTGGGCTGAGTTGGAGCACAAAGAGGTAGATGTGTTGATCAACAATGCCGGGGTGTATCCATTTAAGAATTTTCTCGATCTTGATGAAGCGCTGCTCGAGCAAGTCATGAACCTCAATCTATATTCTGTCATCTGGATGTGCCAACATTTTATCCGAAAAAATAAAGGCCGGGGCGGAATCATTGTCAATATCGGCTCCATTGAAGCCATCATGCCCTTTAAAAAAGGGCTTTCACAATATTCTCTGTCCAAGGTGGGGGTCATTGCACTTACTCGTGATCTGGCCAGGGAATTTGCTTCCCGGGGATTTCGCATCAATGCCCTCATTCCGGGGGGCATATTGACCCATGGCACCCGATCTGCAGCCTGGAAAGGTCTTTGGCGTTTTGAATTTGGCCTCGTACGCGATGCCGTCAATTTCAGTCAACGTATACCGGCTGGTCGCCTGGGCAAGGCCGAAGAAGTAGCCAACATGGCCCTTGTCCTTGCTTCAGATCTGGCAAGTTATGTTCATGGTGCATTGCTTCCTGTCGATGGCGGATTTCTCTCTAATTAGTTATCTAATCTCCTTTATAAAAGAGGTCGATCAATGTTTATGAAGATAGATTAAGGATGCCCCGATATTTATTTTTTATGTTACGTTATGACCTGTATCATAAAATTTCTAAATGTCTTATTTTATTTTTTCAATATTATTAAATCATTAAAGCCATTCGCCATGAAAAAAGCATTTATCCTCCTCTTTTCTTTTATTGCAATTTTCTTTCATGATCTATATGGGCAAAGTTGTAATAGCCTTTATGCCATATTCTCACCCGATGGCAGTTACATTTATTTCGTCTCTGATCGCGACAGCAGCGACTGGGAAATTTACCGAATGGACAGCCTTGGTCAAAAGATAGAAAGACTCACTTATAGTGATAACCCCGCTGTACTACCGGAAGTCAGTCCGGATGGCAGGAAAGTGGTCTTCGCAGAAAACCACTATGGCAGCGAGTCCGAGATATTTATTATGAATTCGGATGGAAGCCATAAAAAACAATTAACCGATAATCAGATCTATGATGGCAATCCTTCTTTCTCTCCTGATGGGAAACATATCATTTTCGATGCATGGGATGAGGATGATTATCCGGAGATTTTTATTATGGATACATCAGGAAATAATCGAAGACAAATAACTAAAACAAGCGGAGCCTGGTGGAATTCAGACCCCAGTTATAGCAAGGACGGCCTGAAGGTTTATTATTCAATCGGATATAATGCCGATAATCACATTGCAGTGATGGACAGCAATGGTTTGAACAGCACGGATATTACTGATCCAAATACCTTTGGAACCTCTGAAGGCGGATTTCACCTCAACCCTGATAACACCAAACTTATTTTTCATACCACAGAATGGAAAGGTTACAGCAATGGCAGTGATATAGTCGAAAGCGATGTAGATGGTAGAAACTGGAGTCGTCTGAGCCAGGCACCTGACAATGTATATTTTTACTATCCGGTATACCATCCGACATCAGGACACATCTATTTTTCTTATAAGAATAATGCCAAAACCTGGCAGATATACCGAATGAACGCGGATGGCAGCGATACCGTACGTATTAATACATGTCGTGTCAATACCGGAATAAAGGCTTCTGCAAGGAATTATCCCATTCGTATTTATCCCAATCCGGCAGAAAATGAAATAAGAATTCTTGCAGATCAAGCTATCAGTATCCGTCTTTACGATGTCGATGGGCGCCTTAGGCTCAATAGCAATAAAACATTGATTAATACATCTCAACTATCTCCGGGCATCTATTTTATAGAAGTTCGGAGCGATAGCGGAGCACTTTTGAAAATCAAAGAGATATTTATCCGGTAAAAAATGTCCTATTTATGAAAGAATCTTTTGACTTCTTCTTTCAGCTGATCCAAAAAATGATCGTGAAAGCGGGGTTTAATTTCTCTTTTAAGTTGGGTGCGAAGTAGCGCCTCGCTTAAAAAGGACAATACAATCAGCCCTAAATAGAAGACCACAATCATTAGTGACGCAGCACTCAGGTGATAGAGGGCCAGCACAATTACCGGAAATTCAGTCAGTACAGCCAGCGCCACGAGCCAGGGAGAGGCTCCGGTTTTATGAATGACTTTGAAATGGCCCAGATGAACAAATAAATAAAGGGTCAAAATGGCCAGAGAGCCGACAGCGGCAATTTGCGACAGATCCAGAAATAAGGTAAGGATGATAATAAGGAGAAGACTAATGAGCAGGCCTTCGCGGCTCTGACCGAGAGGTTTCCCGTATGCAGTGGGCAGCTCCCCGTTTTTGGCCAGTTCATAAGTAATGTTGGTCACTGAAAAAAGGGTCGCATTGATGGCTGAAGAAGTGGAAAAAAGGGCAGCCACAGCTACAATCGTGAAACCCACCATCCCAAATACCGGTTTGGCAGCCTCAGCAAGGGCATATTCGTTGGCCTTTACCACTTCTTCTACTGTAAGATTGCCGTACACTGCCAACGCCACTCCGGTATATAGCAATATCACTGTAACGATAGCAAGAAACATAGCCCGGGGAAGGGTTTTAGCCGGATTTTTCACATCTTCGGCTGCATTGGTGATCACACTAAATCCGGAATAAGCAAAAAAGGTGATGGCCAGACTGAAAAGAATGGGCCGGATGCCGGGGTAGAGAGCGGGAGCCAGCAGATCGGGCCGCATGGTAATGAGACCCGCTACAAGAAAAAGAAAAAGAACCGCCACTTTGATGCCTACTACCATATTTTCAAATTCCGCGACTCTTCGAACGCCTCTGAAATTGACAAGACCGAGGAAAAGAAGAATGGCTACAGCATAAGCATTGACCGCCTGCACAGAGGCTCCGAAACCGGTAAGGGCTGACGCATATGCTCCGAATGCCTTGGCAACAAGTGACAATCCCACAAGAGAAGCGTAATATAGCATCACACTCAGCCCACCTGAGAAAAGGTTGACACCATATATCTGAGTGAGATATTCCACCAATCCTCCTGCAGCCGGGAACCTCGCCCCCAGTTTTGCCAATGAATAACCACTCAACAAGGCCACCACCCCACCTATCAGAAATGAAATATAAGTGGCCGGACCCGCCAAAAGACCTGCCTCACCCAGAAGCGCAAAAATGCCTGCCCCTACCATCGAACCGATACCCATGGCGGCAAGGGATAATACTCCTAAATATCTTTTCCCCGGTTTCTTTCCTTTACCTCTGGCGCTCATAGATTTCGTTTGTAACTCTTCGGGCAAAGATAAACCACAAACCCGCATCAACCCAAGAGAAGAATGAGTCCTCAAGGACAATGAGGCTCTTTCCACAACACATTTCCCTCAAGGCTGAAGGGGACTTCAAACCCGAATGTGTACCTTTGACTTTGATAAATAGGAACTATGAAACTGGATGTCTATAGCTGGAATATAAACGGACTGAGAGCCATACTCAGGCGCGGAGAATTGATGGAATTTATTAAAGCCCGGAAACCGGCTTACCTGGCTTTGCAGGAGACCAAACTTCAAAATCAGCAGTTGGAGAGCGATTCGGATGTGCAAAAATTTATGCATGAGATTGATGAGCTGGGCTATGAACTCTCACATGCCGAAGCAAGCACAAAGAAAGGATGGAGCGGTGTTATGACACTTACGCTTAAGTCGCTCAAGGCCAAGTGCCGAACCGGCATTGGAGTAGGCGCTATGGATGAAGAAGGCCGCATTATCCAAACCCGCTTCGAGCATGAAGCACTAAAAGGACTCAGCCTATACAATGTCTACTTTCCGAATGGAAAAAGCAGCGAGGAACGGCTTCAATATAAACTATGGTTTTATGATCGCTTTTTGGAGCATCTGCTTCATGAGCGGCAGGCATATGCTTTCTCACAAATTTTTGTGGGAGATGTAAATACGGCTCATCAAGAGATTGACCTGGCACGACCCAAAGAGAATGAGAAAAAATCGGGTTTCCTTCCCATTTAGCGGGCCTGGATGGATAAGATGGAAGAATCCGGCTATGTGGATACATTTCGCCTATGTCACCCGCAAGAAGTGAAATATTCATGGTGGTCAATGAGAACGAGGGCCCGGGAACGAAACATAGGCTGGCGCATCGACTACATCTATATTTCCGAAGATCTGAAAGGGCGCGTGAAAGAAGCGGACATTCTCACGGAAGTACAGGGGAGCGACCATTGTCCGATTGTAGCAGTGTTTGACATCTAAGCATCTATGGGTTCCAGCTCGCCATTCTCCGAAAGAAGTACGGCAATATCTCTTGTCGACTTAAATTGCGACATTACAATGACCAGTACAGAAGTAACGGGGACTGCTATTATCATCCCGAGCAAGCCCCAGACATAACCCCAGAAGACCAGGCAAACCATCACGACCAACGGGCTCAAATTTAGGGTTCGCCCCACCATTCTCGGTTCCACCACATTGGCCACCAGCAGTTGTACGGCTTCAATCAACAAAAAGACGATCACAAATTCCATAAAATGTCCATATTGAATCGCGGCAAAAACGGCCGGTAAAAGAGTTGCGATAAATGAGCCGATGTAAGGAATAAAATTGAGAATAAATAAAAGAAAGGTCCAGAGAAAAAGATAATTCACATTAAATATAAGCAATACGATCATTCCCAGAAAAGCGGTGAGAAGACTGACATAAATTTTGACAACCACATATTTCCTAATAGAAACACTGATTCGTTTGAGCACCCGTCTTTCGCGTATTTCCTTGGGGCTGTCACTGAGGATGATCTGCATCTTCCGGGCAAACATAGAATCCTCAAAAATCATAAAGGCCGTATAAAAAATAATCACAAAAATCTGACCCATCGTGAATGTAAAGGAGTTGAGTACTCCAGCCAGGATAGGCTGCAGCTCACTAACCGAAGGTATTTTATCCTTGAATCCCGATATCAGATCGCTGCCAAGAAAGGGCTCGGCTTTTGAAATTAGCTCCTCGAAGTTGAAATTATAACCGGGAAGGTCTGCAATAATCTCCTGAATATTAAAAATCAGCATTTCCACCGTCAGATATAAAATGGCAAAAATGATAATGGCAGAGACAAGATTTTGCATCCATCCCGGCATCGCCACTTTTCCAATCCGGATGCGACTTACCATATTTTTTACCAATTTGATAAAGTACCAAATAATGGCCGCAATCATTAGAGGCTGAAGCAGGGTCTTGAAATACATCAAAATGAAGATAATTCCCGTAACGAGAATCAGCCACATGGCCGGTTTGGCCACGGCATAAAAATCGCGTTGTACTTTTTCGAAGTTTTTCATTTCCCGGATCAAAAATACTTTTAATTATTAAAAGCATGCAAAAGCCGGCTGAAGAGAAAAGGATGGATGAAAAGAAAAGGAATGGGCAGGCGGAGGCAGCCTTTTTGAGCTTACTGTATCCTTACAAAAGTGCGAAGCTTTGCGTCATCGCATTGCCATTTGCATTTTCATCACCAATTTATCACAGAAAGAAAGGGTTGAAATAAAAACGCCCGGATGTGTATACATCCGGGCGTTCTAAGTAGCGGGGGCAGGACTCGAACCTGCGACCTTTGGGTTATGAGCCCAACGAGCTACCAGCTGCTCCACCCCGCGATATTAAATTCTTGCTATTTCTTTTTTAAAGAACATTTATCAAAAAAACATGCCTATCACGCAGTTCTTTCAATAAGGAGTGCAAATTTAATGATAATTTTGCAAATCATAAAAATTTAAAAGGAAAGAATGTCTAAAAATCATCGGGCCGGTTATGTAAATATTATTGGTATGCCCAATGCTGGCAAGTCGACCCTGATGAACCGCCTTGTAGGAGAGCCCCTGGCCATTGCCACAGCAAAGGCTCAAACCACCCGTCATCGCATTTTAGGGATGGTAAATGACGAGCAGAGCCAGATTATTTTTTCCGATACACCGGGTTATCTGAAGCCCAGTTATCAGCTACAGAAAAAAATGCAGGCCAAGGTAGAAGAAGCCCTGGAGGATGCCGATGTATTGGTTCTACTCATAGATGCAAAACATTCTGAATTGACGGAGGAATTTGCAGAAAGGATAAAAAGTTCGTCCGGAAAACTGATTGTAGCTATCAATAAAATTGATCTCAGCGATCAGCAAAAGCTGGAAACCCTGGTTGAAAAGGTAAAAACCGAATTTAAGCCCGAAAGCATTATTCCCATTTCTGCTATCTACGGAGCCAATTTGGATCAATTGTTAAAAGCCATTCGTGAAAGGCTGCCGGAGAGTCCTCCCTATTTTCCTAAAGACCAATTAACGGATAAACCGGAGAAATTCTTTGTAGCAGAGATAATCAGAGAAAAAATATTTAAGCTTTATAAACAAGAAATCCCCTATAGTTGTGAGGTAAAGGTGGATAGCTTTAAAGAAGACGGCTGCCTGATCCGTATAGCTGCAATCATATTCGTGAACCGAAAAAGCCAGAAACCCATTCTCATTGGCCAGAATGGAACAGCCATAAAGCGATTGGGCACGGAAAGCCGGATGAAAATCGAAGAGTTTCTGAGCTCAAAGATCTTTCTTGAATTGCATGTTAAAGTAAGAGAGCACTGGCGGGAAAATGAAGAACAACTAAAGAATTTCGGCTACGAATAATCAAAAAAAGAAAATTAGAAGTGAGTGCAACAGTAGCAATAGTAGGGAGACCCAA
>Ga0114931_10010455_pt1 | contig 11045 bp, 10 predicted proteins | sample 2SBtaG_FD_89579 | JGI IMG/M metagenome (GOLD analysis project Ga0114931, IMG submission 89579) | Deep subsurface microbial communities from Kolumbo volcano to uncover new lineages of life (NeLLi) - 2SBTROV14_V59a metaG | ecosystem: Environmental > Aquatic > Marine > Volcanic | place: Kolumbo...
ATTACGTGAGATAGGGGAACTTATGAATGTCAATCAGGGTCTTCTTGATTCAATTGGAGTCAGCCATAAAGTACTCGATCGCTACATCAGTGTCGCTCGAGAGACTGGAGCATTAGGTGCAAAGCTTACTGGAGCTGGCGGTGGTGGATGTATTATTGCTCTCGCAGAAAGCTCCGCACATGCATCTGAGATTGCAGAAGCATTGGAAAAAGAGGGAGCTCAAGTGATAAATACCAGTATTTCTCCAAATGGTGTTGAATGATGGAAGCAATGAAAATATCTATTGTGAAACTCGGTGGTTCGGTTATTACGAACAAGAGTGAGATAGAGGAGATAAACGAGGAGAATATCAGATCTCTTATGAAACAACTTGCCAAGAGTAATTCACATATTGTACTTATTCATGGTGCAGGTTCATTTGGGCATCCTATCGCTAAAAAATATGGTCTAATCCATGGAGACTCTGAACCTACGGGCGAAAAGCTCCTTGCTGTATCTCGAACCCACCACAAGGTTCAGATTCTGAATAGTGAACTCATACGGATTGGGAACGAAGAAGGTCTTCCTCTCTTTCCTCTCGCACCATCTGCATTTGTGATAGGAACTAAGGAAGGGGAATATGATTATTCAAGAACGATAGTTAATGATGTGGTCAAGCAAGGTTTTATTCCAGTTCTTTACGGTGATATGATCCTGAGCCAATCTCGATCATTTACAGTTCTTTCTGGTGATGTTACCATGCACAAAATAGCATTCATTCTCCAAGAGAATGGATTCGATGTGAAGCATGTCGTTTATGTCTCAGATGTAAACGGATTATACACCAGTGATCCAAAAATAGACCCTAATGCTGAGATGATTGAAGATGTAGCTGCAGAGGAATTTGACAAGTATTTAGTATTAGCCTCAGGATCTTCTAGTACAGATGTGACCAAGGGGATGTACGGGAAACTTATAGAAATCAAAGAGTTTGTGAAAAGGGGAATAAACGTCTCAATAGTAAATGTCGAAGGTAAGCAGCTTCAGAATTGCCTCAATGGACTTAATTATATAGGGACGACTTTCCGAGCGTAATCGAAATCTATCGTATCCCTTATAATAACAAAATCGCCTGATAGGTTACCAAATGATGGTAAGTACCCTTTGGGTACAATACCGGAGGAATCAAAATGAGCGATTTTCCCGAAGAATTAATACAAGATGCATTAGAACTGTTACAGAAAACCACTGAATCCGGAAAGATCAGAAGGGGTACCAATGAGGTAACCAAGGCAATTGAGAGGGGTAAAGCTCTTCTCGTCTATATCAGCGAGGATGTGAGTCCTTCTGAGATTGTCAGACACTTGCCTATTCTTGCAAAAGAAAAGAATATCCCCTATGTTGTGATCCCCAGTGCTGAGGCACTCGGCTCCGCCTCAGGACTAGATGTCCCAACTGCTTCATCAGCAATTGTTGACATTGGAAACCTTTCCAGCACCCTGAGTAGCATTGCTGATAAGGCTAAAGAGTTCAATTAGGTGATATTTGATGAGCTCAGCTGAAGGAACAGGAATGAACGAGTCCGAGGACGGAATTCCCGCAGAAGTAATTCAAGTCGTGGGAAGAGCCTCAGTTGTCGGAGAGGTCATTCAGGTCAGAGTAAAAGTACTTGAAGGTAGGGACAAAGGCCGTATCCTTACCCGCAACGTCAAAGGACCCATCATGATGGGTGATATTCTCATGCTCAAGGACACTGAACGTGAGGCAAGGAACATGAGGAGGAAGTAAGAATGATCAGAAGATACAAGTGCAGCTTTTGTTCCCACTATATTCCCAGAACTACTGGACAAATGTATGTCAAAGCAGATGGGTCTATCTTAAGATTCTGCTCGAAGAAGTGCAGAATTTCACTTCTGGAACACAAGAGAAATCCCAGAAAACTCAAGTGGACTACAAAATACGAGAAGAAATTCTAGAGAAAGAAAGCAATAACATACAATATTGTAATGAGTATTAGCATATTTCTATTCCTGTAAGAGATGGCTTTATACTCGGTGAACAAGGTGTAAATTCCAAGGTGGAGCATTGCCATCCCTACCATTCTAGATGATAGTATGATGTAACTCAACTCTGGAATTGTTGCAATGAAGATGCTAGGGAGAACTATGGAAAATGTAAACCAGAACCCTAATACAGCGAAGGCAGATTGTGTCGCAACATTATAGGTATTTTTAATATTTTCTGCAGACAGCATCACAAAGAAGCCTGGAATAAATATCGCAAAGAAATTACTATTGAATACTCCTGAGATCAGACTTAGCAGTAGAGTGATGAGGACAAAAAGCTTTGAAAAATAAAATTGGTTGGATATCCCATTTGAAATTGATATCCGCTCCCTCACGTACAAGAGTGACATGAAACCAATAATTCCCAATAACAGGGATGACACAAGTAGAAGAACAGCAGTTTCAATTGCTATTGTAAAGCCTCTAAGACTGAACAACACTGTTCTGAATGCCACTATCAATGCAAGGTACACCATGTCATATCTCTTGTCACCACTCGACCAAAAATCAGTATTCCCTCCAAAAAATGAACCGCGTGTGGTACCTGAAAATCGGTCTCCACTCTTCCATGAAATCTTTCGATTTGGTGTTACATTGGACTGCATATATTCATCTCTCATTGTGCTCTTGAACTTCCTATAGTCATCTGTGTTATAGGAAAAGAGATTTGGACACTCATGATTCTCAGGTAATCTATGACGTTCACAATATTGTAGTAAGCAGAGCTTACATTTGAACGGCATCGCAACTTGAGCATCACAATAGGCACATTTAGCCATCTAGTCCTTCCCCATTCTTTTTCCAATAAATTCTTTTGCTTTTCTAGTAGCAAACTCTTTGGTCTTATCTATTAATACATCTGTGAGTTTCTTCTCTCCTTCAGAAAAAATTCCAACATATTGTTGGAGTCTCCTAGATGGTTTAATATGTTTAACTACTTCTCTAGCCATGTCCTTCAGTTCGTCGGGTGTACATCCGTATCCAAGATATATAGTACGCGAATTCTTGGAGTCCAACATGAGAAATGCCGTGTTTCTGCCAAAAACCTTGGTGGATTGAATATCTGCTCTTATGAAATTGTCATAGGTCTCTCTAACTTTTGTCTTTAGAATTCCATACTTCAATGGTTGAATAGAGTCAATTTCAATAAACTCATCATCAATTGAGACCCTCATAGAATGATTAAGATTCACTATTCGAATTACTTGGAAGATGACGACAATCGCACTCACAGAAAAAAGTACATAGCTTGCTGTAGTAAGCATAAATGTTGTATAGCTATACAAAGCAACAAGGATAAAGAACAATATGGATACAAATGAGAGTGTCAACTCAGTTGTTTTGTGGGGAATATGCTCTGAACTCCACGTAAAAGACATGATACTATACCAAAGATGATGTATGAGAACTTAAGGATATTCCTTAACGTTAAAACCCTTAAGTAATTTAAGAGAAAATTCACATCAACGATTAAAAGGTATATATCATTGGTCGTTCCGGTTGATATGGTGGCTATGAAAGAAGAAATGGAGAGCCAACTTGGAATTCTTAAGAGAAAATCCACTGAGATAAAGGAAGAGTTCAATCGCATGGCTAATTTGATTAATAATAAAGCTAATGAGATTGAATCTCAAACACTCGAAAAGATCGAGAAACTCGGTGCATTGATAGACAACAACAAGGAGTTAGATTCCAATTTAGCAAACCTAGATTCAGAAATACAAACTTTGAATCAATCAATTGCTGATACAAAAAAGGAAATTGAGAATCTAGGCCAAGCAAAGAATCAGATGGTCAGTAAGACCACTCAACTCTCGACAGAGATCGAGGAACTAAGGAACAAAAAAACCTCGTTAGAACAGCAGTTGGATAAGCTCACGAATGATTTGAATACCACAAATATTCAGATCACTGAAATAGGTTCTAAACTCGTGAATGTAGAGCAAGAGCACAAGGAGAAGGTTGGTGTTCACATCTCAAAAGCCGAAGAGATCGAGTCAAAGAATCGAAGAGCCGAGATGAAGTCACGAGTTCTGAAACATCTCTTGGATACTAAATATTTGGTAGATCCAGTGTATGACATCATCAAGAGGATTGGACAATCAGGCATAGATGATGCTAAGAAGCTCAGTCTTTCTGCAAATGCTCAGGAGAGTACTGTCAAGCAGATTCTCTCCGAACTTCATGCGAAGGGGATTGTCAACTATGACACAGGAAGTGGTAAATTTACGATACTGAAGAAACTGGAGGACTTAGAATGAGCGACATTATAAAAGAACTAAGCGATACAGTTGAAAGGCAAAAGGAGAACTTAGCTGAATTGCTTGATGGTTTAAAGAAGACGAATGATGAGCTACAGACATTAGAGTCTAAGTTTGATGGTAAATATAGTGACTTACTCGAATCTGTCTCAGAAAAGGAGAAAAAGAAGAGCGAACTAACGGAGAACCATGATAAGCTCAAAGCAGAACTTGAGATATTACAGAAGGATCTTGAGCAGTTAAAACCACAAAGAAACGCTCTGAATGAGGAAGTAAGTACAAAAGAAGCTGATATTAAAACACTTAATAGTGAGATTGCAGCACTCGAATCAAGTGTAGAAGAAAAGAATAGCAATCTTGAGGTTGCCAAGAAAGAACTTGGATTGAAGACTGAAGCAATGGATACACTTCTTAAATCCATTTCGGAAGATGTTGATAAGGCCATTAAAAGAGTCGAAGCTGCGGAAGCTATGCAATCCAAGATACCTGAACGTAATCTCGGAACAAGCTTCTTACTTGACAGAGGACTTGAAGGACCAAGTGCTCCGAAAGCAGAAATTATCACAATTGTCGCTGCTGAAGAACCGATCTCAACAGATGACATAAAGCAGAAAGTTACTAGTATCTCCCCAGTTCAGGTTTCAAGATTTATTATGATGCTTGAAGCAGATGGGAAGATCCATACAAATGCAGACGACTTATGGGAATTGGACAAGGGTTTCCTTGAAGAACTTAATCTTTAATCTCTTCTATTCCTGTGTCTTTTCTTAAATCCAAGATACAATAGACCTATAAATATTGCATAGAATTCAAGTGAAATGGGTTTCGATGAAGTCGATGAACTCAACGGAGGTAATGTATTTGTCTTCTCATTTGAAATGGTTACCTGTAAATTCTTTGTGACAGTATTAAACCCATCAGTAAAAGTAAATGTAAGAACAATGTCTCCATTGGGATACTGGGTCGTATCTAGGGTATAAGAATTACTGAGAATATCATTTGCAACAGTATACAGAAGATTCTCATGTCGAAGAGTAATAGATGTTCGCACATCTGCTGTTGCTGACCATGCAAGATTTACACTCCCTTGAAGGAGGGTGTTTGCTAATGGGGAGGTAATATTTACCGAGAATGGAGTGTGATTAGCTAAGAAAACGACATAGTCTATCACAAACTTAACTCCAAAATTCGTGGAAATTGTCAGATGAAAGATGTAAAAATCATCGGGAAATAGATCACTCTTTATGGTGAGCTTTGGAGAGTCATTGTAGAATTCAGGTCCAAATCTCGAATCAATTGAAAGATTGACAGTTATATCAGAGGAGACTGTCCCATTCACATAGTCAATCTGAATTGTATAGGTACCTGCTTTCTTCACACCAAAAAATACATGTTCTTCATTGTACCCAGGAGTAGTTCCAAGTCCATTCAGAATATCCACCCCATCAAGAACAACTTTGATATCAAGATCCGCATCACTATTGGCAGTCCAGTTAAGTAAGATCTCAACTTTTTCACCCTGTTTGAAATCGTGAACGATTTCCAATTCTGGAGTATCTACCCCTTCTTGCAAATCTCCCACACTCATCGTTCTGCTGAGAGTTGAATTACTCTCTTGGTATACCGCAAGATTTGTCTTGCTCACTTCAATCTCAGGAAGTTGAGCAACCGAATAATTGCTACTGTCGATTGATAAATCTCCAGAAATAACCCCATCGATATCCTGTGAGAACTGGGGTTTCGGTGCTGGAAGCTCATCCACTGTAAGGTACCTCGCAAGCACCCTCATCGTCAAGGGTCTAGAGTCGAATGGGGTTTCAGTCACATGAGTTTCCAAGACATATTTACCTCCACTCGTAGGAATAATCATATTTTGTGAATTTGAGGTAGAAGTCGTTCCAGTGTACAATCCAGAACCTAAATAGGTGACATCTGAAGTTGCATATGTTGTATCATTTGTATCATAGAGGTAAAGATTGGGAAGCATGGGATTCTCATCCCATTGTACTGAAATCGCAAGGAAAGTTGCGTTATCAGGCACAGAGAGATAGTAAAACCGGTGATCTCCTGCCTCAACTCGAGCTGTTGAACCCAACCAATTCCAAGAAGGAGCAGTTTCATCCAATTCATAGAAGAATTTGTCATCATTCTGTTCACCGAAAAATTTAGCTGAATCCATGAATCCAACCTTGAGAAGATTAGAAAAGGTGAGTGGCACCATTGTATTCCCAAAGGTCACATATCCGTTTCTGTAATCAGACGAATAATTCCCAGAAAGGACTAGCTTCCCACCTGACTCTTGAAATACTCCTAAATTCCAATTAACTCTCTCATATTGAAGAATAGATGCCGTATATTGAAGCGGTTTCCAACCTGCGACGCTATTCTGAAATCCAGGGTCAATTAGTCTGAATCCAAGATTTGATCCAAAATCATTGTAGGGGAATCCAGAATACAAGACTGTGCTGTATGCTGTTGTGTATGCCTCTGCTACATATTCACCAGAGTTTAAATTTACTAATCTTAGTTCAGGAGGTTGCAAACCTGCTAGTTGAAGTTGCTCGTAGGAAGATTTTTCTAAACTTGTAATGACCTCAAGAAGTACAGAAGATTGTTGTATATTCGCATTAACTTGGGTGCTTATGTTGTAATTGGATTTTGATTGAAAGCTCACCGAGGAATTTGAGGTCTGGTAGAGATAACTCATACCGATTTGAACATTCGTGAGATTAACCTGGGATCCATTTCCATAAACTAAATTGATTTCGTGACCGAGATTCAAACTCTCACTATCTACCATCAGAGAGGCATCTGGAACTGGATCTGTGACTAAAGGGTGATCGATTCCTAAGAACAAATTAAATGCATTGTTCAGCCTCTCTCCTATCAGTTTGGGAGATGCCATATCCTCAACAATAATTTGATCTCCTCCTAGAACTGACGTAACTGCACTGTATGCATCAAGTAACCCAGCTCCTTGTGTGATTGGATCAAATCCCATATCTTTTGCTGTACTCTTGAGAATTGTCCTTACCAACCCTAGATTTGGATTTCTACCCTCTTTCTCTAAGGATTCATACAGGAGTGCTGCAATACCTGCAGCTCTCGGTCCTGCTTCTGAAGTTCCACCAAATACTCTGCTTGAATATGTTCCATTACCATATGCTGCAATCAGTGGTTGTGTAACAAATCCGAAACTTCCAAGTGCAGATGCATCTGGTTTAACATATCCAAGTGGTGTCGGACCCTCACCACTGAACAATGCAATATCATCACGCTGTTTCATACCAAATTCTAGGAATGAGGTGCTAGCTCCAACGGTGAATGCAAGTGATGCAGCACCCGGAGAAGCAATCGTCCCAAATCCAGGTCCTCCGTTTCCCATGGACACAACAAACATAATTCCTGGGTAATCAGAGTAAGTTACATCAAAGGTAGCACCTAGTGTATCATAGGTATTCGGTGTACTCAGAGCATCGAGGAAGAATGAGTAGAAGTCTTCACTCTTTAATTCTGAAGTGTGAGCACCATCTCCCCATGAATTTGAGGAAATGTCAACGAGATGATCCTTATTCACTTTCCATCCTGTAATATCTGGTTCCAGACCGGATATCCATAGCCATCCCAAAAGAAAGTCTGTCAATTGATAACCTTTGGTTGATATAACCATTGCATCTGGGGCTGATCCAGGAATTGTGTAGAGCGTAGAATTTTCTACAGTAGGTGTTGTAGGGTCATCATATACTGGGAACTTAACCACACCTCTACCTGCAGTAGCTGATGCAGTCATCGTACCATGACCTACTGCATCATTAAGATATGCAAATCCCCTACCAAGTGGATCTATCCCTCTTACAAGACCTTGATTGACTATTCCATTTAGGTCAAGTGTGGTTGACAAGCTTCCTAATGAAAAATCATTCACACCGTCCCCATCCCAATCAAAAGCAAGAATTGGATTGTTTTCTCCATACTCCAAATCATTATTCAGAGACCAGTCTACTAATTGTCTATAGAGATTTCCTGACTCAAAGATGATATTATTTAAAGCCAAAGAGATCCCCAAACTCGTTCCCATATCAATGTAGAGACGATCATACCGACCGGTTATTGTAGTATCTACAAGGACAAAAATAAAATAATTGCTGATTTGTGTCTCTGTAAAAAATGGTGCATATGCAATACCCACTTTGTAATTTCCTGATTTTGATTTCTCTGCTATTCCGGTTATCTCTAGGTTCCTCATCTGTATTCCAACAGATGTAGAATTGATGAATTGCTGTTGATCTGCTCCCCAGAAAATTAGAGATTTACCCTCAAGAGGTAAAAATGTTACTCCATCGACTGTCTGTGCTTGTACAGTTAGATTTGTCATTCCTAATCCTGAACCAGATGCATCGAATGATGCTGAAATTCCAGATGGTAGAGTCTTCATTGCAGAGCTTAGCTCCGAATTTCCAAAATCCACTCCTGAATCTGTAATTCCAATGGTTACTCCACTTCCAGTGATATTCAGTTCTTTATTCACCTTCTGGGTATTTGAGACATCTTGAAAATATTCATTGCTCATTTTTGGAGAAATTTCCTTCATTTCTGTTGAATCAACCCTTTTATCCAGAACGATTGAGAGTACATTAGGATCCATGACTGCCTCTTTTAACTGCCTGACACCATTGTCTGACACAAAATGTAGATATCGCTTTCCCAGATTTAATGCTGGAAGAAATTCATCTCCTAAAGGTTCTGATGAGGTGGTCATAGCCATGTATTTTCCGTTATATTCACTTGGTAATGATCCATTTACTAGTAATTCCAAGATTGATGATTTTGTTGTCTTTAATGTATCAAAAGTCTGTGGATCAAATGCCTTGCTGTTCTTTTGCAGTAATGAATCCTGTGGTGTTTTACCGGATTTTGCCTCCATGGCATTTGGATGTATTATCAGGGTACTACTTACTAGAACTAACAACGATAAAAATACAACAACAGGCTTTTTCATTGATAACTGACTGTGTATTTGGATACTTTTATGCTTATTCTTAGCAGATGACCCCCGTGTTGAATATTATGTTATGGGTCGTTTGTAGATGATATAATCCCCATCATACTTAAAGTACATCTCTGCTGCCACCTCTCGAATAAATACCATCATCTCATCATCTGGAATCAATGAGAAGAATCCTGCGATATTAAGAGATCGGAGATGAGTGACTATTTGGGTAATTGGTCGGTGATCCCTAGAAACCGAGTCAAGTGTAAAGTACATATTTAGTGTAGCTAGAACTTTGGCTTTAGTTCTGGTATTTCTGATATTTAGAATATACTCTTTCAATACGTCAAGTTTATTCTGATCCTCGCAGTTTACAAAGGGGACATGTTTTCCCGACCATCTTTCTAGATCCTTAACTAATAACATAACTCGATCATCGTTTTCTTGAGATCTCTCACCCATACCTACTACCATCATTGGCACAATATGACCCTTATTTACAATAAGAAACTCTCGAATTAATTTTCGGTAAAGTGTGTGATTGTACTCTTTCTCAATATTTACAATGAGCATGAGACCTGAACTTCCTGTGTAGTAGATCTGTCTTACTGATGCCCACTGTTTTTCTGGAAGCATCCAAAGCTGAGCCAAAAGGTAACCTTCTGAACTCTCTGGTACCGAAACTTTGGTGTAGCCAAAATTTGCACCTTGTGTCTGAATATAACTCGTGTCAAATTCAGATCCGAATATTCCTCCCTTCATCCTATCATAGAGAGTAAGATCATCTGCTATCACAGATACCTTGAAAACTCGGTTTACCTTGGCACCTGCCATACAACTCTAGTGGTGACTCAGTAAATTTGAAGTTTTCTTGTTAATGTCGGCTTAATTATCAATAAAGGTGTAGCTTTCAGGACTCAGTATTTCGACATTATCCACTAATAGAGACTTTGTACCATTATAGAGATTCTTCAATATTGGTTTTATGGATCCTGAATTTCCATCTGTAATAAATTTCTCCAAATCAGGAATCAGATTATCCTCTAAAGAGAAAAAGGGATTCCAGTCAAATGCTAAAGCAGAGATTATGTGTGAGTAGCTTGGTTGTATTATAATTGAAATAAGAAAATCAGTGACATTCCCTCTTGCTTCTGAATTATAAATTGAAATGAGGACATTCTGACTGACAAAACTCTCATCTGCAAAGATAAAATGCTTTCTTTTTGTTGGATTCACACCGACTATATCCAATAGATTTCTCAATATATCTTCAACTTCTTTCTCTACTCCAAGATTGGATGTAGGATAAATAGATACTATTTGTGGTCCAAAGATCTCATCAAAATACGTAATTGCTATTTTTAGTTTAACTTCAAAACGAATCACATAACACTATTATTCTTATAAAAAATAAACCTATTCAAAAAAAAATAAATTTGTTTATTTCCATCTTGGAAAAATTATCTGATATTCTCTAAATATAGATGGATTAGGTAATTGCAAGAAAATTGATTCGCAGCAATTGTCTTTTTTTGCTCTAACGAAGCATATTATGGATGACGAACTTCCTCGTCATAAATTTGAAGAAATTCGTCAAGAGATAATAAATAAAACATATCCAGAAGTAAACTATGGATGCAGATTCATATAGCATAGCAAAATTGTTTAAGGTTCTCGCAAATGCAATTCGAATTCAAATCGTATTGATGCTTGCAGAGAACTCAATGAGTTATACAAGTATTCAAGCTC
>Ga0114931_10010456_pt1 | contig 11045 bp, 8 predicted proteins | sample 2SBtaG_FD_89579 | JGI IMG/M metagenome (GOLD analysis project Ga0114931, IMG submission 89579) | Deep subsurface microbial communities from Kolumbo volcano to uncover new lineages of life (NeLLi) - 2SBTROV14_V59a metaG | ecosystem: Environmental > Aquatic > Marine > Volcanic | place: Kolumbo...
CTCGCGGAGCCGCTCCACCGGTGCGTCGTGGTCGTCGACGCGCAGATCGATGTAGCGGTCGTTGAAGCCGCCGTAGCCGCCGCCGGCCCGTACGACCAGCAGCGCGGCTCCCTGGCGGCCGCGACGGTCTCCGCCGGCCTCGTCACCGGCCCTCAGGGCCGCCACCAACCGCTCCGCCAGGGAGTCCTTCGCGGCCTCGAAGGTCTCCGCCATGGCGTCGACGACTTCGGGGACGGCGAGCAGGTTGCCCTGCGCCGCGTAGCCCTCCCGCGCGACGCCGCCCGCCCAGGGGTGGCAGGCGTCGCCCGTGAAGCTCAGGCTACGCCCCGAGGCGTCCACCAGACCGTACTGGCGCATGGCGTGCTGATCGTCGGTGGCGGAGAAGGCCTCGTTGATCAGGTCGATGGGAACGCCGGCGCGCAACGCCGCCATGGCGCGCGGGCCGTAGCTGGTGTTGGCGTAGCTCTGGGTCGCAACGGCGCCCACGTCCGCCTCGGCGAAGGGGACCACCGCGCCGACGGCGAGGAACTTCGACGCGACGGCGATGCCGAGGTCACCGCTGTGCGCATCGCGGGCCACGATGGAAAACGTGCTCACCGGTCGCATGCGCGTCAGCCTACCACTGGGCTCGCGAGCCCGCCACGCACGCCCAGGCGGTAGACTCGCCGGCATGGATCATCTCCAACGGCTCTCGGAGCTGGCCGGTGTCCCAGGCCGCGAGGAGCGCGTGCGCGCCTTCATCGAAGAACGCGTGCGCGACCATGTGGACGACCTCGAGACCGACGCGCTCGGCAACCTGCATGCGGTCAAGCGCGCCTCCGCCGCCGGGGCCCGCACCCTGATGGTGGCGGCGCACATGGACGAGATCGGCTTCGTGGTGCGCTTCATCGACGATCGCGGCTTCCTGCGGCTCCAGCACATGGGTGGCTTCGACCCCCGCAACCTCTTCGCGCGGCAGGTCACGGTGCACGGCTCCCTCACCGGGGCCGAGCTGGTCGGGGTCCTCAACCCGGCGGGCAAGCCGGTCCACCTCTCCACGCCCGAGGAGCGCAGCAAGGTGCCGCAACCCGACGCCTTCTTCGTCGACCTCGGCCTGGACGCCGAGCGCGTCCGGGAGCGGGTGCGTGTCGGGGACATGGTGACGCTGCGTCAGCCCTTCGCCGACCTCGGCGATGTCGTCACCGGCAAGGCGCTCGACGACCGTGCGGGCTGCTGGATCCTGATGGAGGCGCTGAAGCGCGTGCAGGACCCCGCCATGGACGTGCACGCGGTGTTCACGGTACAGGAGGAGGTCGGGCTGCGCGGGGCCGGCACGGGGGCGTTCAAGGTCGCGCCCGACGTGGCCATCGCACTCGACACCACGCTGGCCGTCGACACGCCCGAGGGTCGTGACGACCTGCGGATCACCGAGCTCGGCAAGGGCGCGGCGATCAAGGTGATGGACAGCGCCAGCATCAGCACGCGGTGGCTCGTCGACGCCTTCATCGCGCTTGCGGAGCGCCGCGAGGTGCCCTACCAGCTCGAGGTGCTCCCGTTGGGCGGGACGGACGCCGCCGCCATGCAACGCTCGCGCGAGGGCGTCCCCTCGATCACGCTCTCCACCCCTTCGCGGTACGTGCATACCGTGACCGAGATGGTGTCCAAGGCCGACCTCGAAGCCGGCGTCTCGCTGCTCGCCGCCGCCATCGAGGAAGGTATCGAAGCCCCTGCGTGAGCGCCGCTTCGCGCACCGACCCTACCCGAGCCCACCCCGCGGGCCGCGTCGGCGCGGTGCTAGACTGACGCCGTGATCGTCGGCATCATCAGCGACGTCCACGCCAACGTCGTCGCGCTGGAAGAGGTGCTGGAGCAGCTCAAGCTGCGTGGCGCGGAGACGGTCGTGTGTCTCGGCGATCTGGTCGGGTACGGCCCAGCGCCCAACGAGACGATCGACCTCGTGCGTCGTGAGAGCGTGCTGTGCACGCTGGGCGCGGCGGACGAGCGCATCGCGTACGCCTTCGCGCGCCGCAAGCTCCCACGGCGCGGCGTCGCCGACGAGATCCTGGAGTGGACGCGGGAGGTCATCGAGCCGCGCCACATCCACTTCTTGCAGACGCTCCCGGTCCAGCAGCGCATCCACACCCCGGCCGGCCGGCTGCGGTTCTTCCACGGTAGCCCCGACGACCCCTCCGAGACGCTCAACCTGAACCAGGACCCGATCTCGCTGTCGAAGATGCTGCAGCGGCACCGCTGCAGCATCCTGGCGAGCGGGTCCACGCACGTGCCCTTCTACAGGGAGCTGCCTACGGGCCTGGTCATCAATCCCGGCTCGGTGGGGCTGTCGCTCAACGGCGAGCCCGGCGCGGACTACGCGCTGCTCACCATCACCGAGGAGTCCATCGCGGTGCAGATGGACAAGGTCGAGTACGACTTCGCCGCGGTCGCGTTCGACATCGTCGCATGGGGGCTGCCGTCGATGGTTGCCGAGGCGGTCCAGAGGGGGCGCCTGCCCGAGCACATGAACGCCGACGGTGAGACCGAGGGCGGCGAGGACGCCTCCCGCGGCTGAGCGCGCGCCGCGCGCGCACCTCGAAGCACCCCTGCGCTTCCGGCGGGCCGGTCGCGCGGCACGCCGAACCTTCGGACCGTACGCGCGCGGCACGCCTCGGCGCCGCGCTCAGGCGGTTTCGATGCCCATCGCCAGCGCTTCGCCCCCGCCGATGCAGATCGACGCCATGCCGCGGCGGCCGCCGCGCTGTCGGAGGGCGCTGAGCAAGGTGACCAGGATGCGCGCTCCCGACGCGCCGATCGGGTGGCCGAGGGCGACCGCGCCGCCGAGAACGTTGACGCGCTCCTCGTCGAGGCCGAACTCCTGGACGGCCGCCATCGGCACGACGCTGAACGCCTCGTTGATCTCGTAGGCGTCGACGCTCCCGGGCGCCCAGTCGAGGCGGGCGAAGAGCGTGCTCATGGCTTCGACCGGCGCCACCGTGAACCACTCGGGCTCGAGCGCGTGCGAGCTGTAACCCCGGATGTGCGCGAGCACCGGCATGCCCCGCTCCTTGGCGATCTCCTCGCTGGTGATCACCAGGGCCGCAGCACCGTCATTGATGGTCGAAGCGTTCGCCGCCGTGACCGTGCCGCCCTTCTCGAAGGCGGGGCGCAGGTCGGGCACCTTCTCGAAATCGACCTGGGTCGGCCCCTCGTCCTCGCGCACGGTCGTGACCGCGCCGCGGCGACCCGGCACCTCCACAGGCACGATCTCGCGGGCGAAGGTGCCGTCCTGCATGGCTTGTTGCGCACGCCGGTAGGACCGCACGGCGTACGCGTCCTGCTGCTCGCGGGTGAAGTGGTAGCGTCCCGCGCACAGCTCGGCGCACGTGCCCATGTGCTGGTCGCTGTAGACGTCCCACAGCCCATCGAACACCATCGAGTCGATCAGGCTCTTGTTCCCCATGCGCAGGCCTCCGCGCGCGCCGGGGAGCAGGTAGGGGGCGTTGGTCATCGACTCCATCCCGCCGGCGACCACCACCCCGGCGTCCCCCACGCTCACGGCGCGCGCCGCCTGGATGACGGCCTCGAGGCCGCTGCCGCACATCTTGTTCAGGGTCACGGCCGGCGTGCGCTTCTCCAGACCGGCGTAGAGTGCGGCCTGCCGGGCAGGTGCTTGCCCCATCCCCGCCGGCAGCACGTTGCCCATCAGCACGAGATCGACGGCGTCGGCGCCGACGCCCGCACGCTCCACCGCCGCCCGCACGGCCGCGGCCCCGAGTTGCGAGGCCTTCAGCGGCGACAGGGCGCCCTGGAAGGCGCCCACCGGCGTGCGCACGGCGGATGCGATAACGATTCCCATCGATGACCTCCAACGCCCGATTCGGGCCGCCGCAGCGGACGCCTCACCGGGCTCGACCTCCAGTATAGGAAGGCAAGACGCCGCTGCCGCCCGCATCGGAGCGTGGTTCCCGACACGGGAAGCCGGATCCGTGGACGCGACCCTCAGCGGCGGAACGTGACGGTGGCCCTCACGCCTTGCCAGGTGACGGTGAGTGGCCGGTAGAGGTCGAACCAGGGGGGGAGGAGCAGCACCGCGGCCGCCGGCGCGTCGGGGCCCACCTGCATGCTCGATCCCTGGACCATGCGCATACGGTAGGGGAAACGGACCTGCAGGCTACGCCCGCCCTGCTCCAGGACGAAACTCGCCTCCCACGCGCTCGGCGCCAGCGAGGAGACCAGCACCAACAGGGGCTTGTCACGTCCGATGCGCGCGAGCGCCCCGTCGATCGCGTCGCGCTGCGACGGCGCGACCAGGGGCAGCAGGTCGAGATCGGAGATGGCCACCGCGACCCCGTCCCCCCCGGCGGCATCCTTCGCGAACAGCCGCAGCGCCGGCACGCCGTGTCCGAGGTCGTCGATCTCGCTGCGCCCCCCGCTCCCGGACACCACCGGCGCCGGAACCTCCAGGGCCAGCGTGCGCCCCCCCGGGAGGACGAGGTGGTCGCCCTGCTGACGGACGCCGAGCGAGTCGAGCGCGTCGGCGGGAAGGTACCAGGCGCCGTCGCGGAACAGCGCCGGGGCCGACAGCGCGAGGGTGGTGGAGCCGGCGTCGCCGGCGGCCTGCCACAACGCGTCGGGCGAGTCCGCGAAGACGGTGAGCGTGCCGGGATCGGCGCGCCAGGTCAGGCTGCCCTCGCCGGGCGTGAGGATGTCGCCGAGGGCCCGGGCCACCGGCGCGGCAGGCGTGTAGAGGGTTCCGCCCACGCGCAGGGCCGCCACGGGGTCGCCGTGCGCGACGCCGAGCGCCGCGGCGACCAGGAGCGTCAGCAGGGAGAGGGCGAGCCGGTTCGGGCCCACGTCGTCGAGCCTAGCATGGGCCGTCGACGCCGCCGGGCACGAGGACGCGACGGCCGGCGGCGCCGGCCCGGTCCGAGGGTCGCGCCCGGGAAGCAGGTGCGGGGTGTGATGCGCTAGAATGCACGTATTGAGCACGGTACCAACCTCACCGGGCGCGGGCGGCGGTCTCCCCTGAGACCCGGCGCGGCCATCTCGTACAGGTCCCCCTACGACAATCCCTGCCGGCCGGGCTTCGGTCCATCTCCGTGCGCTTCGTGCGCCGGACCGCCGGAGCCGCTCGTCGCGCCGACGCCGCACGTCCGCGCGGAAAGGAGACGTCGCCATCGATAGGGTCCACGGCAAGCTCTCCGGCCTGAAGGTCGGCCAGGTCAAGCGCCTGGGGAACCTGTACCGCCGTCGCGTCCCCCCCGACGCGGCCGTGACCAACGAGCTGGCACGCGCCCTGGCTGCGCTCAGCGTCGACATCGGCAGGCAGGTGAGCGTCCTGGTGGACCGGCGCGGCCGGGTGGTCACGGTCGCGGCGGGCGACGCCGTCGACACGCCCTTACCCCCGCCGTCGGGCGAGGTCACGTCGCGCCTGTACGGGCTGCGACTCATCCACACGCACCTCAAGCCCGTGGGGCTCAGCGGCGACGACCTCACCACGCTCTTCCTGAACCGGTTGGACGCCGTCGTGGCGATCGAGGACAGGAACGACGGCCTGCCGGGGCGCGCGCACATGGCGCAGGTCGCGCCTCCGACCAGCGAGCAGGAGGACTGGATCCTCGACCCGCCGATGGCAGTCCCCGAGCTCGAGCGCATCTCCTTCACCGAGCGCCTGCGCGCCCTGGAGGAGGAGATGGCACGCCAGGTGCGCGCCCGCGAGGTCACTCGGAGCAGCGCCGAACGCGCCGTCCTGGTCGGGCTCGAATCCGGCGAGGGCCTGCTCGAGGCCGAGTCGCGTCTGGAAGAGCTGGCCGAGCTGGTGCGGAGCGCGGGCGGAACGGTGGCCTGGAGCGGCCTGCAGCAACGCGGCCACGCCGACCACGATACGGTGATCGGCCGTGGCAAGCTCCACGAGCTGGTCTCCAAGGCCTACCACGAGGACGCCGACCTGCTGGTGTTCGACCGCGAGCTCTCCCCCGCCCAGGCCCGGGAGGTCGAGGGGATCACCCACCTGAAGGTGCTCGACCGCACCCAGGTGATCCTCGACATCTTCGCGCAGAATGCGCGCGGCCGCGAGGCGCAGGTGCAGGTCGAGCTGGCGCAGCTCCAGTATCAGCTCCCACGCCTCGCCGGCCGCGGCCGCGCCATGAGCCGGCTGGGCGGCGGGATCGGCACGCGGGGGCCCGGCGAGACCAAGCTCGAGGTCGACCGGCGGCGCATCCGCGACCGCATCGTCAGGCTCGAGAGCGCCGTCGACGAGATCAGCCGGCGTCGCAGCGAGACGCGCAAGGGCCGTACCGAGGCGAGCACGCCGGTGGTGGCGCTGGTCGGCTACACCAACGCCGGGAAGTCGACGTTGTTCAACGCCCTGGCGAAGTCCGACGCCGTCAGCCGCGACCGCCTGTTCGCCACGCTGCGGCCGACCACGCGGGAAGGCTGGCTGCCCGCGCTCGGCGAGTGGGGCGGCAAGGTGCTCTTCACGGACACGGTCGGCTTCATCCGCGACCTGCCCGAGGAGCTGGTCAACGCCTTCCGAGCTACGTTGGAGGAGCTGCACGACGCCGATCTGTTGCTGCACGTCGTCGACTCCGCCGCGCCCGGAGCGCCGGAGAGGGTCGACGCGGTCCAACGCATCCTCGACGAGCTCGGCCTGACGCCCCCGCGGCGGGTCGTGTTGAACAAGACCGATGCGGCCGACCCGGAGGTGGTGACCGGCCTGCTGCAACGCTTCGAGGCCACCGGCGTCTCGGCGCGGACGGGCGAGGGGCTCGACGAGCTGAAGGCGTTCCTGGCGCGTGCGCTCGAGGGCCCGCAGCACGTCCCGCTCCCCGAGGACCGGGCGGGCGCCTACGGGTGGGCACCCGCCCGCAACGGCGACTGACGCCGCCGTTCGGCGCGACGAGTTAGCCGACGCTCTGCCGGGCAGAACCGGCGGTACCATGGGCTCATGGACGACGGCGATCTACGCGACCTGCAGGGGATGAAGGACCTGCGCGGCTTCCTGGCGTTCCTGGAGCGCCGCGGGGAGCTGGTGCGGATCCGCGAGCCGGTGTCCGCCGCCTTCGAGATCACCGAGATCGCCGACCGCTTCGTCAAGCGCGGTGGGCCGGCCCTGCTCTTCGAGAACGTCGAGGGCAAGGCCTTCCCGGTCGCCATCAACCTCTTCGGCAGTCGGCGGCGCACCGCCTGGGCTCTGGGCGCGGCGTCGCTCGACGCCATCGCCGAGCGCATCCGGGGGCTGCTCGACGTGAGGCTGGGAGGCGGGCTGCTGGGGCTGATGTCGAACCTCCCCAAGCTCCGGGAGGTCTCGTCGCTCCCCGCCAAGCGGGTGCGCAACGCTCCCGTCCACCAGGTGGTGTGGGAAGGCGACGAGGTGGACCTCGCGCGCCTGCCGGTCCTGACGTGCTGGCCGAACGACGGCGGTCCCTTCGTGACGCTGCCGCTGGTGGTGACGCGCGATCCGCAACGGGGAGACGTGAACGTCGGCATGTACCGGATGCAGGTCTTCGACCGCGCCACCACCGGCATGCACTGGCAGCGCCACAAGACCGGCGCCCGGCATCTCGAGAGCGCCCGGCAGGCGGGGGAGCGACTGCAGGTCGCCGTAGCGCTGGGAGGCGACCCGGCGCTCATCTACGCGGCCACGGCGCCCCTGCCCGCGGTTCCCGGCCTCAGCGAGTACGCTCTGGCCGGCTTCCTCCGCGGCCGTTCGCTGGAGGTGGCGCGGGGGCTCACGGTGGATCTCGACGTGCCGGCGCACGCCGAGTTCGTGTTGGAGGGCTACGTGGACCCCGAAGAGCCGTGGCGCCCCGAGGGGCCGTTCGGCGACCACACCGGGTTCTACACGCTGACCGACCTCTACCCGGCGTTCCACGTCACCGCCATCACCATGCGCGCCGACCCGATCTACCCGGCCACCATCGTGGGTCGCCCCCCCATGGAGGACGCCTACCTGATCGAGGCCAGCGAGCGTATCTTCCTGGTGCCGGGCCAGGTGGTGATGCCCGAGCTCGTCGACTATCACATGCCGCCGGCGGGCATCGCCCACAACCTGGTCAACGTCCGGATCGACAAGAGCTACCCGGGCCAGGCCTACAAGGTCGCGAACGGACTGCTGGGGCTCGGACAGATGATGTTCGCCAAGGTCCTGCTGGTCTCGGACGAGGACGTGGCCGTCCGCGACACCCTGGCGTTCTGGCGGGCGGTGCTGGCCCGCGCGCTGCCGGGGCGCGACGAACAGTTCGCCCGCGGCCCGATCGACGTGTTGGACCACTCCAGTCGCGCCTGGAGCTTCGGGTCGAAGCTGGTGATCGACGGCACGCGCAAGCACCCGGAGGAAGGCGGGGATGTGGCCTGGACCCCGAACCCGGAGCGTCCGGCGCGCGAGCTCCCGCACCACGCCGAGATCGCCGGGCAGCACCAGCTCGCCGGAGGGTTCTGGTTCATCACGACCCGCAAGACCCGCGCCGGCCAGGGTCGGCACCTGGGCGAGTGGGCCGCGCGCCAGCACGCGTGTCGGGGTGTGCGCCTGATCGCCGTGCTCGACGACGAGACCGACCCGACCGACTTCGACGACTGCATGTGGACCTTGCTCAACAACATCGATCCCGAACGCGACGTGCAGGTGGTCGACGGCTTCGCGGGAGCGCCGACCTACGTCATGGACGGCACGCCCAAGCTCGCCGAAGAGGGATTCACACGACCGTGGCCCCAGAAGATCCGCATGTCCGAGGACGTCCAGCGCCGCGTGGACGCCCTTCTGGACGACCTCGAGCTCTCGTCCGACGAACCGCGTCCCGAGCCCCGCGATGCCGCGCTCGAGCCAGGTACCTGAACCTCCGGTCCGGAGGCCCCCGGCAGGGGCTCAGCGCCTCGACGCCACCGCAGCGAGCACGAACAGCGCCGCCTGCACCAGCACGATGGTCGACCCGCTGGGCACGTCGACCAGGTAGGAGAGCGCCAGCCCGACGACCGTGCTGAGCACCGCGAGCAGCACGCTGAGGACGGTCATCTGCGCCAGCGAGCGCGCCAGCAAGCGCGCGCTCGCCGCAGGGATCACCAGGTACGCCGCCATCAGGATGATGCCCACCACCACCGAGCTGACGGTGATGACCAGGGCGGCGCACGCGAAGAGCGCGTACTCCAGGAGCCGTGTGCGCACGCCGTCGATCCGCGCCAGCTCGTCGTCGAACGTGGCGTAGCCCAGCCGCCCCCACCAACCCAGCAGGAACGCCACCGCCAGCACCGCCACCACGGCGATGGCGATCAGGTCGGGCCTCGTGACGGCCAGGATGGAACCGAACAACAGGTCCATCAACGACAGGCCGAGGTTGACGTCGGGCGGGATGATCGAGAAGAACAGCACGCCGAGCGCCACGGACACGGCGAAGAACACGCCGATCGCGGTGTCGCTGCTGAGCGCGGTGTGCTCGCGCACCCAGGCGATGCCCAGCGCGGCGAGCAGGCTGAACGGCGCGGCGATCCACAGAGGGTGGTGGAGCAGGCCCACGCCGCTCGCCAGGAGACCGCTGGAGACGATGACGAAGGCGCCCAGCCCCATCCCGCCGAAGGCGGCGTGGGCGAGCCCCGCGCCCAGGAACGAGAGCCGCCTCTGCACCACGAACACGCCCAGCAGTCCCGCCATCACGGCGATCAGCACGCCCGCGGCGAGCGCCCGCTGCAGGAACGCGAGGTGCAGGGCGTCGACGAGGCTCACGCCGCGCACCCGCCGCCGCGCGGGCGCCGCAGGCGCGCACGCTCACAACGCCAGTGCATGGTGGTGTCCCAGATGCCCGAAGGCGCGCTCCAGGCACGGCTCGCACAGCACCTCGTCGGGCGGACCGAAGCCGTGGACCTGGCGATTGAGCACGAGCACGCGGTCGGCGTGGTAGCGCGCGGCGGCCAGGTCGTGCGTCACCATGACCACGGTGGCGCCGGTGTCGCGCTGGTACACCTCCAACAGGTCGTACAGGTCGTGCTCGGCCAGGAAATCGACACCCGTGGCCGGCTCGTCGAGCAGGACCAGCTGGGGGCGCCGCGCCAGGGCGCGCGCCAGGTAGGCGCGCTGCAGCTCCCCGCCCGAGAGCCGGGCGAGCTGACGCCGTCCCAGGTGCTCCGCCCCCACGCGCGACAGCGCCGCACGCGCCTGCTCGCGCTCGGCCGCCGTGACACGCACGGGCCAGCGGCGGCGCAGACCGGTGGCGACGAGCTCGAGCGCGGTGGCCGGGAAGCTGCGGTCGAAGGTCTTGAGCTGGGGCACGTACCCGATGCGTTCGGGTCCGGCGCCTGCGTCCACGCCGAAGAGCGCGGCGTGGCCGCTCTGCGGCGTCACCAGCCCGAGGGCGACTTTAACAAGCGTCGACTTGCCGGCGCCGTTGGGCCCCACCACCGCCAGGAAGCACCCGTCGGCGAGCTCGAAGCTGACGTCCTGGAGCACCGTGGCCTCACCCAGCCGGACGGTCACGCGGTGCATGTGCAACGCGGGCACGCCCCGGGGCGCCGGGCCGCTCACCGGCCGCCGCCTGCGCACGGCTGCGCAGGGGCCCGTAAGGCGGGATGCGAGCACAAACGAGAATACGTTCTCATTAGGGCTCCACTGTACCCGGGCGCTCTCTCCCTGCCAAGCCCCTGCAACACCCGCGCACGCCGAGGCGCCCGGCCCCACACGACGGTGGCCGCCCGGCCGGCGCTGTACAGTTTGTAGTCACAACGATGCGCCATTGATGCCGTGACCGGCGCGAGAACGCCGGTTTCTGGCGTTGCGGGTGTTGTGTCTACGGCTGTGGGGTGGCCTTCGGTGCGGGGATGTGCAGGTAGCGCGCTGGAGCCTTGATCTTCAGCGCCTTCAGGTGGCGCTTCTGCTCGGGCGTGAGGGGGTTGGACTGGATGATGCTCCCGTGCGGGCTGGCGTGGTAGCCGGCCATCAGCGGGTGGAAGGCCCGCTTGAGCTGGTGCCAGGTGCTGCCGGTCTCGTTCTCGGCCACGCGGATGAGCAAGAGCGCCAGCCAGCACAGCAGCACGTGCGCTTTGATGCGCTCCTGCAGCCGGTGGTACACGGGGCGCACGTCCAC
>Ga0114931_10010457_pt1 | contig 11044 bp, 10 predicted proteins | sample 2SBtaG_FD_89579 | JGI IMG/M metagenome (GOLD analysis project Ga0114931, IMG submission 89579) | Deep subsurface microbial communities from Kolumbo volcano to uncover new lineages of life (NeLLi) - 2SBTROV14_V59a metaG | ecosystem: Environmental > Aquatic > Marine > Volcanic | place: Kolumbo...
ATATCGAGAGCAACGATGTCCGCCGCGCCTATGCACGCGGTGAGCACTGGTCCGAGCGTATCAAAATGATGAATTGGTGGGCGAACTATCTGGACCGGTTGAGAGCCGGAAAGGATGGCTAAGGCCTACGAGGCCTTCTCACGGGCTGCAATGCGTGTCTCGACCCAGCCGATGACCTCGCGCTCCACCCACAGTGACGCTGCGCCGATTTTCACCGGCCCCGGAAACTCATCCGATTTGATCAATCGATAAACGGTCGCCCGACTGATTCCAACAATCCCGCACACTGTATCGATTTTGATCAGCCGGCCATGGGGATATTCAGATTGCGTGGTGCGCAGATCGATCGTTGCATCTTCTTGTTCACCACTCATCTTCGACTAAGTCTCCCGCCGGTTCCAGACGAGATACGCCGCCCCATCCTCTTCGAAGAGCGCGGCCCGGATGGGTTCGGGAAAGCTCGGGTCGTCGAGCAGAACGCTTAAGTAATCTCGCGGCTCGTCGCCACTGGTTTGCGCCTTCCAGGCGGCGCTGAGTTCGGCGCGTCCAGCCTAGATGCGAAAATCCGGCGCCGCTTCGCTTTTCTTGTTGTCATTGGCGACGATCTTCGCCTTGACGTTAACCGTCAGGGTCCGGATCGTGCCCACATAGCCGTCCTTCCCGGTCGTGAAACTTCCTATCGTGGCCATAATTCAGGTCTCCTTCGTTTGGGTTGATGATGTCGGTGGGCGCGTTTCTTCGAGTTTCTTTCGCGCGCGCTTGAAGCCGTGATCGGCATTGATAAACGCTTCCAACATGAATGGAATGAGCGCGGCGACGCCCTGCTCCGCCGCTTTCTCAGCGGAAGCGTTGCGCTGCCGCAAGGCGATCAATTCATCATGTGGATAGGCCCAGGAGACCGAGGCCATATAGGTCGCGTTAGTGCTGGTGAGCTCCAGATGATAGGCGCGTGGACTTGCCTCGCTAAAGTGGAGAGTGCTTTCTGAGATAATAGGAGGTGCAAATGACTGGCAGGAATCGAGAATTTACAGAGGAATTTAAGCGCGAAGCTGTACGGCTCAGCTTTGAGAGTGGTCGCACAATTGATCAAGTTGCGCAGGATTTAGGCGTTGGCAAATCGACGCTGACGGCGTGACGTCGACGGTTTCGCGATGAAGATTTAGCCGCCGGTCCGCACGAAGGTCTTGAAAAGGAAAACGCCCGCCTTCGGCGCGAGAATGAGATCCTCCGTCAAGAAAGGGACCTGTTAAAGTGAGGTGGAAAAGCAAATGATCCAGTGAATCATTTGCCCGCCAAACGCAACCGCCTTGTTCGCCAAGGAGCCAAGTCGATGAAGTTTCAGCCTTTTCAAGAGGCCACCCTCAATACGGACGCAGATCAAGTTCCTCGCATCCCCTAATCACGCTTTTTAACGTTCGACTAGATAGGCCCGGTCGGCGATGCGGATTTTCTCCTTAACGACAGGCGCTCTGTCGAGCCGCGCGCCGCCGCACTCATCAGTCAGTTCAAGGTGATCAAAATATTCCGAGCCAAGAGCGAATGTCACATGCAACCGCCAAAGCCCGTTGCCACCACGCTTCTTCGCTCCGGCCTCGCCCACCACCGAACCATCTACAAGGCGCACCGGACGGCTCAGGGCGGCCTGGGGAACTTCATATGAAAGCGTCCGGCCGATCTGCACCACCAGCCAGTCCCCCGATTCTTGCAGGCGTTCCATGAGCGCCACATTAGAGAACTTCGCCAAGCCCGCCATCTCAGCCCCGGCTGGGGTCGTGCGCAGGCTCATGCGTCCCGGCCCATAGACAAAACAAAGCCTCAGCAAAGCCTCAGCAAATCCTCGGCTGTCTTGACTTGACGAGAGCGCGTAAAGGCTCCCGTCTCCCGCGCCAGATAATCCAGCGCCGCTGGGCCACCTAGCGTGTTAACGATGAAATCCCTGTCATCGTTCCAAAGTGAGTCATATGTCATCCAAAGCGTGATTCACACACAAACACTATTCGCAACCCTTAACTGAGCGCCTATGGGATCGGGGTCTGGGGCAGGCTTTTCCCTGAAGGGATTGTCGATTGGCTCCAGTCTCGGCGTTTCATGATCGAGATATCCTAATTCGTATCACATAAACCTGACCAGCCAGATTTTCACCGGTTTGCTTGATGCTGACTTTTTGTCCGACAAAATAGGCGCTAAGGTTAATTCTCTTGCGCCGCCCGAGACAGGTGCGCAACCACCGCTTTGCACGGTTTGGATCTCTTAAAGGAAACAAAAGCTTTGCGTACCTTTCAGGAAATTTACAATATCTCTACCGTGCGCAAGGGTGGCAAAACCGCGCTGGAAGCGTTACTGGACAAACCAAAATCACCCGCACAACTGGCCGCAATGCCCGATGATCGCTGGCTCGCCTGCCTAACAAAATGCGTGTTTCAAGCTGGCTTTAACTGGAAAGTCGTCGAAAACATGTGGCCGGGATTTGAAGAAGCCTTTGAGGGCTTCGCTCCGGAACGCTGCGCCATGTTGCACGGAGATGATTTCGACCGCCTCATCACTGACAAACGCATTGTACGGCATGGAGCCAAAATCCGCGCGGTCCAGAACAATGCAGTGTTCATCACTGAACTTGCGCGCACACACGGTAGCGCAGGAGCCGCCTTCGGGGCCTGGGCTCCCTCCGATTTTGCGGGACTTCTGGGCTTCATGAAAAAACGCGGGGCACGTCTCGGCGGTCATACTGGCCAGTATTTCCTACGCTTCATGGGCGTCGACGGATTCATCTTGTCGCACGATGTCGTCCTGCGCCTGATTGCGGAAAGCATTGTCGATAAGGCTCCCGCATCGCAAAAAGACATGCGCGCCGTGCAGGACTCTTTCAATGTATGGTTGGTGGAATCGGGCCGCTCTTTGACTGAAATCAGCCGTGTATTGGCGTTGAGCGTGGGATAATAGTCACGGACCGATAACGGTCATCATGGATCCTTTTTCATACAGCTTGAACCTTTCCAAAAGGTGCAACCTCGCGACCGGCGCATATGAAACACTGACGCGGTTTTGATCAACTCAAAGAAAAGACCGTTTGAATATCCCGCGAGACGTTGCGCAAATGATCGCTTGTTTCCTTTCTTTTCTGCTCTGGAGTACCATAATGAATTATTGTATGAGACAAATTTTCCTGTCATGAAGCAAACCAACCATGGTTAAGCAGAGCACGCACGCAACGCCGTTTATGATTGGCATCGATCGCACTCACCCATTGTCTTTACAGGATCAAATCCGGCAAAAAATTATCGATTCCATTGCCATCGGCACTCTGACACCCGGTCAACGCCTGCCTTCATCGCGGCAACTCAGCGCTGAATTAGGCGTTGCAAGAAACACGATCGCGGCGGCTTATGAGCGGCTGATTGCAGATGGACACCTGGTCAGTCGTGACCGCAGCGGTGTTTTCGTCTGTGATAATCCGGCCGTTTTCAGTCAGTTCGGGCCTATGGTCAGCGGGCCTGGCGAACGGCCGGAAGCGCCGCAATGGCGGAAACGCTTGCCGTCTCCCGAGAACGGCACAAATTCCCGGCCATTACCGCCGGACTGGGAGATGTATCCATTTCCTTTCATTGACGGCCCTCTGGATAAATCGGTTTTTCCCGTGGCCGAATGGAGAGAGGCAAGCCGCCGCGCCTTATCCGTTTCACAAATTGAATCATGGATTCACGATTCCGGAGATGCTGATGATCCGATGTTGGTGGATGAATTTCGAACGAAGGTCCTTCCCCGCCGGGGCATTCAGGCGCGGCCTGAAGAGATTCTCATAACACTGGGCGCCCAGCAGGCGCTTCATCTCGCGATAGAATTATTCGTCAGACCCGGAACATTGGTAGCTGTTGAAGAACCCTGCGATCCGGATCTGCGCTTTCTCTTGAAGAACCGAGGCGCCCGCCTGCAATATTTTAATGTTGATGAAAAGGGGCTGATCCCCGATGGCGCGCGCTTGGCAAAGTGTGAAATTATTTTCGTGTCACCCAGCCACCAACGGCCCACGGGGGCTTCTTTGTCAGATGAACGACGCCAGAAACTGTTGGACATCGCCGCGGAACATGGGCAGGTCATTGTCGAGGATGACTACCAATGGGAGGCGGGTTTTGCCTCATCGGGCCCCGCCGCGCTTCGGGGAACACCCAGTGGAGAAAATGTCGTCTACGCTGCGACATTGGCGCAAATGCTGGCGCCGGCCTTGCGTCTTGGCGTGCTGGTCGCCGATGCACCCGTTATCAGGGCAGCGCGCGCCATTCGCCGAATCACAACGCGCCATCCCGCACTCAGCGTACAGCGCACGGCGGCACATCTTCTGGCGCTGGGTCATTACTCGAAAGTCCTGAACAAGATCGAACAGATTTTTTCCGACCGGATGGTGGCTCTGCGCGATGCTTTGAATCACTATCTTCCCTTGCAAGTATCCATTATGTCCGCCGCGTCAGGAACCGCCGCCTGGATTACAGGTCCGCCAGCGCTCAATGCCAGATCCCTTGCAAAAGAAGCTGAAGCGCATGGCGTGCTCATCGAACCTGCGCAGCCTTATTTTGCAAAACATGGTCCTGGTCACATCTTTCGTCTTGGTGTGACGGGCATTCAGAAAAGTCGTATCCGCGAGGGCATTGCCGTTCTGGCGCAAGCTTTGCGGCAGACCATGGACCCTTCGGCATTTGGTCCACGGCTGGACCCCGGCGCGGCGCTTTCGGGGGCTGCTTTAAAACGCGTCTGTTCCGGGGCAACCCTGCTCTGCAAAACCGTTTATGGCGACCCCTGCACCATATTGTTGAAGCGCGAAGGCTCTATGTCGGGGCGCGCCGGGTTTGCCAATGAGGAAAGCGATATCGGAAAGTGGTGGGTTGAGGACGATCTCTGGTGCCGACAGTGGAGCGACTGGGCATATGGAGAAATCGCGAAATTCCAAACGGTTGTCAAAGGTGACCGCATCCAATGGTTTAACGAAGAGGGACGCTTGATCGATGCCGCTGTGATCGTACGCGCCAGCGATGTCAAAACATCGCCGCGGGCCATGTCATAACTGGCTCCATCGATTTGGCGTAACTGGCACTACAACACCAGACCCCGCGCTGCCAGTATTTTGCTGACCAGTGTGACGCCGTGACGTTGGTGTTGCGCGCACTCGATTGGGGGAAGTGTTGACCAGATTCGCCATAGCAGGTCTGCAATTGGAGCTTGCCGCCGGAGACAATGTAGCAGCGCTCTGCGAGGAAGTGCGGATTATTAAGCGCCGGTTTCCCTGGGTGCATATGGTTGTCATTGGAGAATTGGCGGCCTTTGGACCCAACACCACGCGGGCGCAAGCCATGCCCGGGCCGGCGGAAGAGACGTTCGCCGCTTTGGCAAAGGAAACGGGTCTCTGGTTGCTTCCGGGAAGTCTCTATGAAAATCTGAACGGGGCAGTTTTTAACACCGCGCCCGTGATCAATCCCGCTGGAGAGGTGATCGCGCGCTGCCGGAAAATGTTTCCGTTTCTTCCCTACGAAAAAAACGTCACGGCGGGTGAAGAATTCACGACATTCGACATCGAAGGCGTCGGGTGTTTTGGTGTTTCGATCTGTTATGACATGTGGTTTCCGGAAACCACCCGCTCACTTGTGTGTCAGGGGGCGGAAGTAATCCTGCACCCCAGTTTGACGAACACCGTTGACCGGGACGTTGAACTCTCGATTGCGCGCGCCAACGCGGCAATGAATCAGTGTTATTTCTTTGACATCAATACCGGCAATCCAATGGGTTTTGGTCGTTCCATAGTCGCGGGGCCGGGTGGCGAAATACTGCATCAGGCAGGCACAGGCCGGGAGATTATACCCATAGAAGTTGATTTTGAGTACATCCGCCACGTGCGTGAGTGTGGCTGGCAGGGGCTTGGGCAGCCTCTTAAAAGTTTCCGCGATCACACCGGGCGTTTTCCTGCCTATGGGGCAAAAAGCAATTCCTCAGCGCTCTCGAAATTGTCTCCACTTACCATGCCAGTCCGGAACGATAAATGAATAAGTGAAGACGGCTCAAGGAGTCTCTAAAACAACGCAACAGGGGGTATTATGATCATGTTCGCAAAGAAACAAAATAAATACGCAGCCAGAACTTCAATGGCCTGCATGCTATTGGGATGTACGGCCTTAACGCCGAGCATCGCCGCAGCACAGAGTCCGGTGAGTGAAATCGTCGTGACGACTCAAAGGCGCCAGGAGAACATTCTTGATGTTCCCTACAATATAACGGCCATTTCCGGCGCATCCATTGATGCCAATTTCACGCTTGACAGCGCAGAATTGTTACGCTCAATCCCGGGGGCCGGTCAAATTGATCAGGGTCCGCGTAACATCCAGTTCAACAGCATCAGAATTCGCGGGTTGAATGTTGACAGTTCGGCTTTGGGAGATTTTCTACTAGGATCGGTGCCGACCGTCTCCACCTATATTAACGAGACGCCTGTCTTTGCCAACCTTGCCCTGATAGACCTGGAACGCGTTGAGGTGCAACGCGGGCCGCAAGCGACATTATATGGTTCAGGCGCGTTGGGGGGTACGGTCAAATATCTCACCCGCGCACCACAATTCGATAAAGTCGAGGCCCGCCTCAGCGTTACCGGATCCAACGTGGCCGGATCAGACAGCATCGGCTATTCAACGGGCGCCGTCTTTAATGTGCCGGTCAGCGACAAGTTTGCCTTGCGCGCCAATGTCTTGTGGCAAGACTATCCAGGTTCTATTGATTATCGGAATCTCTATGTCTTGGATCCAAATGGCGTGCCTGTTCAGCCAAACGGTATATTCGATCGGGGACCAGATGCTACTCAGTACACGTCTAAAAAAGATGCTGACGGATATGAAAGCTTGTATATACGCCTGAGCGCACGTCTGGCGCCCACTGAATCGGTTGATATCACGGCTAATTACTTCTATCAAATGGATGACAGCGGCGGCCGGCGGCAGCCTTCATCAGGCTTGGATGGCTTCGGTCAACCCTTTGGAAAATATGACAACGGGGCCGTCATTCGTGAACCGGCCAGCCGCGATATCCACTTGGGAGATGTAGAAGCCAATATTGATCTCGGTTTTGCGACGCTGACGTCCGCTTCTTCTTATTACAAAAACAAAGGTGCAAGCAAAACTGACAATACGGGATTTTTTGCCAACAATCTCGCACAGTTCTACTACAGCACTTATTTCGTTTTCCCGCGTCCTTTGTACACAGCCGATCGTGACTTCTCAGATGAAGCATTCGTTCAGGAAGTACGGCTTGTGTCTAACACCCATGGGTTCATTGATTACGTCGTTGGATTTTTCTATCAAAATCAGACTCGAAAAAATACGCAAGCAAGCGATCTTGTTGGGTTTAAAGCCTGGGCGGATGCCTTTTTTTTCCCGCCAAGTTTTGTCATATCCGATAATGTTTTTACATTCAAACGCAAGGAAGATTACAGAGAATATGCCGTGTTCGGTGAAGTCACCCTGCACTTGACCGATAAACTTAAGATTACCGGCGGGTTGAGGTATTTCGATGACAAATCCACAACCAACACTTTCGTGCGCGCTGGCCTTTATACGTTCTTCAATGGGCAGGCCGACACCACATTTACTGAGAATGACAGTAAAGTTCTTTTCAGAACGAATGCGGCGTATGAGTTCGGCGATGATGATCTGGTGTATTTCACTGCTTCGGAAGGCTATCGGCGGGGCGGCAGTAATGGCGTGCCGACGATCGGACAGTTTGCCAACAACCCAGCCTGGCAGCAGTTTAAATCTGATACCGTGATGAATTACGAGCTCGGCATTAAGGGCACGTTTTATGGCGTTCGGTATGATCTGAGCGGGTTTTATATTAATTGGAAAGATCCTCAGTTCAACACGTCGACGCCGAACGGTTTTTTCTTTGCCGTCGCCAACGCTCAAAAAGCACGCACGACCGGCCTTGAAATGCAATTAAGCGGGAGACTTCAGGATGATCGCCTGAATTATTCCATTGGTTATGCTTTTGTGGATGCTCAACTGACCAGAGATTTTATTGCACCCCCCGCCTTTGGCAGTACTGTCGGAACTATGGTGGCGGCGGATGGGGCACCCTTCCCCGGCATTGCCAAGAATTCAGTGAATTTCGCTGCCGACTATACGATCCCTGTCACGCAGACCGTGAATTTCATCACCCGGGTTGATGGATTCTATCAATCATCAACACAGAACGTCCTGGATCAGGGCATCTTTCAGAACACAAAATTTAGTGACTTCATGATCTGGGATTTTACGTTCACCCTTGCAAAAGACGGATTGGATGCTTCATTGTTCATCAAAAATATTGCCAATGAAAGAGGGACGACTGGGGCATTTACGGCCGCCGCTTTTGGCCCATCGCCGGCCGCCGATTTCTTCGGTAGCAACAGCCGCCAGTTCATAACTCAACCAAGGACATTCGGATTGGCATTGAATTATCACTACTAACGTTTTGCCGCAGCCGGGTGGTCTGGCTGCGGCGCAACGCCTGAATTTAGAAGATTCATGAGCAATCTCATTGCGACTTCAAGCAAGACCCATGTTGATGAGCTAAAACGATCTGCGAATGAACTGTTGCGGCAAAGACGATTAGCGCAAGCAGAGGAGGTCTGCCGCAAGATTATTGAGGCTGATCCAGAGGCACCGGATGGTTGGGTGTTTCTGGCGCGGGCTGACCAGCAGAAGAATGACTTTTCCGAAGCGTTTCAACACACCCGGCGTGCTGTTTCCCTGTCACCCGATCGTCTGGATGTGAAACTTGTCGCGGCTGAAGCCAGTATTTATGTCGGCCATATTGCTGATGCTCTGACCATGCTGACTGACATCGGGCAACGTGCCGACAATGACACGGTTATTCTCAAACAGCTTTGCGCTCTTTATACACAGTTGAATCGCCATGAAGCCGCATATCGGACGGCCCGGAGAGTCAGCGCCATTGATCCCCAATCGCTGAATTTCAAATACCTGCTGTCCAGCACCGCCATCGCAGTGGGCAGGATGGACGACGCAGAAGACTTGCTCAATCAAGTGATCAAAATTCTGCCGGAAGAAGGGGACATTTATTATCACAGAGCCACGCTGAAAAAACAAACCAAGGTCCACAATCATATTTCTGAATTGGAAGAGCGCCTGGCGTTAACGCCCAAGAATGACGACCGGGAAATTCCTCTCAGCTTTGCGCTGGGCAAAGAATTGGAAGATCTGGGCAATCATAAAGACGCTTTTGCGGCCTATGCGCGCGGAGCCAACGCGCGCCGGGCGAGGCTTGCCTATGATGTTGCGGGCGACGTGAAGGCTGCGGATTTCATACGTGAAACATTTGATGAAAACTGGTGGTCCGGCACGCCCGCAGGCGCTGACATTCAGGGGCCTGTTTTCGTTCTGGGACTCCCCCGCAGCGGCACAACCCTGGTCGATCGTATCCTGAGCGCCCATAGCGCGGTCACGAGCCTTGGCGAGGTCAATGATTTCGCTTATGCGGTTGTGCGGGCGGGGTTTCCAGCGGACAGTAAGAATGATCTCATTCGCCACAGCGCCGAAACGGATATGGCGGCTCTGGGCAACGCTTTTTGGCAAGCGCTGCGCGGCTATGGTGAAGTCGGTCCGCACCTCATCGATAAAACGCCCGCCAATTTTCTTTATCTCGGCCTGATCGCAAAAGCCCTGCCCAGGGCGCGCATCATTCATGTCCGGCGTCACCCCATGGCTTCAGGATTTGCAATGTACAAAACCCTTTTTCGCATGGGCTATCCATTTTCTTACGATCTCACCGATATCGGCCGTTACTATGTCTCCTACCACCGTTTGATGTCTCATTGGCTTCGACTCTTTCCCGACCGGATCATCACGGTTAATTATGAAAACCTGATAGATGATCAGGAAGGGGTGAGCCGCGCCCTGATTGAGCGTTGCGGACTGGAATGGGAAGAGGATTGCCTGAACTTTCACCTGAATGCGGCGCCGACGGCCACGGCAAGTGCAACTCAGGTGCGCAATCCCATTTACAGAGAGGCGCGTGATTTATGGCGGGTCCATGAAACTGCCCTAAAACCACTGGCGGAAATTCTAAGTAAAAACGGGGTCGCTCTCACATGATGTTCAGATATCTGTTGATCACACTGTGTGCTCTTGCTGTCTCGCCCAGCGCGATGTCCGCTTCACGGCAGGAGAAGTTTGTTGAAGATTTCCAGGATGGAAACGCCGAAGGATGGAAGGCGGGCGGTAAGGGCACGGTCCAGGTGACGTCCTATGCCGGGAATTATTCACTCAAGCTGACAAAGAAAGCCTTCGCCCTGATCATGTTGCCGGTTGCAGGGGACTCGACCGCCCACGTTTCGACAGAATTTGCGGCGGCAAACCTGGAAGGAAAAGACGCCTGCATTGCCGAAGTCTCAAGCGACAAGGGAGCCCATTGGACTGAGGTCAACCGTGTCGCGGACGGCGCCGATGACGGCATCACGCTGCACCCCGGGTCTGGTGAAGTGCCGACACCGACTGATGGAACGCCTTTAATCATCCGCTTGCGTGTGGATGGCAATGATGAAAACGACACCTGCTGGGCTGACAATATCCAGGTCTTGGTCAGTTCAAATCAATCTTCCCAGGAGGAGCTTTCAGGACCGCGCCATATTCTCACCGCTGGTTTTCTACTTGGAAACAAACGCATGACCAGGCCGGTTCCCATGTCGGCATTCATGCCATCGAGCGAGGCGGCGCCAACGGCAACGCCCTTTCGGGGACGCCTCACCTTCACTTCCGCCCCCGGCACCAGCTCCCTGGATGCCCTCGTGGACCTGTTCAAATTCACGGTGAACCCCCTGCCCGGACTGAGCATACCTCCGTCTTTTACCATGGAGTTTGTTCAGGATACTGACCATTTGATCCCGCAAAAACGTGGTCTGATACGCACGTCCAATCAAGCCTGGGATTTGTTTATCGAACCTGGCCTGGTCTGGAAAGAGCCCGGCGATCGAGGGTACTCACGCGCCGCCCTTCCCTTTTCCTTGCAAGAGCGTAAC
>Ga0114931_10010458_pt1 | contig 11043 bp, 6 predicted proteins | sample 2SBtaG_FD_89579 | JGI IMG/M metagenome (GOLD analysis project Ga0114931, IMG submission 89579) | Deep subsurface microbial communities from Kolumbo volcano to uncover new lineages of life (NeLLi) - 2SBTROV14_V59a metaG | ecosystem: Environmental > Aquatic > Marine > Volcanic | place: Kolumbo...
AATCGCTTCGGGGCGTCAGGTCTACTCAACGATACCGGCGACGACGCCGGCGCCGACGGTGCGGCCGCCTTCACGGATGGCGAAGCGCAGCTTCTCTTCCATGGCGATCGGCACGATCAGCTCAACCTCCATCTCGCAATTGTCGCCCGGCATCACCATCTCGGTGCCCTCGGGCAGGCTCACCACACCGGTCACATCCGTCGTCCGGAAATAAAACTGCGGACGGTACTTGGTGAAAAACGGCGTGTGACGACCACCCTCATCCTTCGTCAGAATATAGGCCTCCGCCTTGAACTTCGTGTGCGGCGTCAGCGAACCCGGCTTGCACAATACCTGGCCGCGCTCAACATCGTCGCGCTTGGTGCCGCGCAGCAGAACCCCGACATTGTCACCAGCCTCGCCCTGATCCAGCAGCTTGCGGAACATCTCAACGCCCGTGCACGTCGTCTTCACCGTGTCCTTGATGCCGACAATCTCGACTTCCTCACCGACATTGACAACGCCGCGCTCAATCCGACCGGTCACAACCGTGCCGCGGCCCGAAATCGAGAACACATCCTCAATCGGCATCAGGAACGGCAGGTCCTTGGGACGCTCGGGCTGGGGAATATAATCGTCAACCGCCTTCATCAACTCCAAAATCGAGTTCCTGCCGATCTCCTCATCACGGCCCTCAAGCGCCGCCAGCGCAGACCCCTTCACAATCGGAATGTCGTCGCCCGGAAAATCATACGAACTCAACAGCTCGCGCACTTCCATCTCGACCAGCTCGAGAAGCTCCTCGTCATCAACCTGATCAACCTTGTTGAGATAGACAACAAGAGCCGGAACACCAACCTGGCGCGCCAGCAGAATGTGCTCGCGGGTCTGCGGCATCGGACCATCGGCCGCCGACACAACCAGAATCGCGCCATCCATCTGCGCCGCGCCGGTGATCATGTTCTTCACATAGTCAGCATGCCCCGGACAATCGACATGGGCATAGTGCCGGTTCTCGGTCTCGTACTCGACATGCGCCGTCGATATCGTGATGCCACGCTCGCGCTCTTCAGGCGCCTTGTCAATATCGTCAAACGCGATCGCCGCGCCGCCGCTCGCTTCCGACAGAACCTTCGTAATCGCCGCCGTCAGCGTCGTCTTGCCGTGGTCAACATGGCCAATCGTGCCAATGTTGCAATGCGGCTTCGTGCGCTCAAATTTTTCCTTCGACATCAAACTCGTTCCTTCTTCAAGAGCCTTGACCCGATACCCGGCAAGGGGTGTTCGTATTTTCAGTTAAGCCAGTTTGGCGCGAACTTCTTCGGACACCGCGCGCGGCACCTGGCTGTAATGATCGAACTGCATCGTGAACAGGGCGCGGCCCTGGCTCATCGAGCGCAGATTGTTGACATAGCCGAACATGTTGGCGAGCGGCACCATGGCGTTGATGGCGGTCGTCACACCGCGCAGTTCGGTGCCGTTGATCTGGCCGCGGCGGCTGTTCAGATCGCCGATGATGTCGCCCATGTAACTTTCCGGCGTCACCACCTCGACCTTCATGATCGGCTCAAGCAGTTTGGGACCGGCATCGAGTGCTGCCTCGCGAAACGCCGCGCGCCCGGCAATCTCAAACGCCATCACGCTTGAATCAACGTCATGGCTCGCCCCGTCGATCAGCGAGACCTTCAGATCGAGCATCGGGAAGCCCGCAAGCACGCCGTTATCGAGCACGCTCTTGACGCCCTTTTCGACACCCGGGATATATTCCTTCGGCACCGATCCGCCGACAACCTTGCTCTCGAATTCATAACCCGAACCCGGCGCCAGCGGCTCGACCACAAGCTTGACGCGGGCAAACTGTCCGGATCCGCCGGTCTGTTTCTTGTGGGTGTAATCGATTTCCGTGGTCTTGGTGATTGTCTCGCGATAAGCGACCTGCGGCGCACCGATATTGGCGTCGACCTTGAATTCCCGCTTCATCCGGTCAACGAGGATATCGAGGTGCAGTTCACCCATGCCGGCAATGATGGTCTGACCGGATTCCTCGTCGGTCTTGATGCGAAACGACGGGTCCTCCTGGGCCAGCCGCGACAACGCAACGCCCATCTTTTCCTGATCGGCCTTGGTCTTCGGCTCAATCGCGATCTCGATCACCGGTTCGGGGAACTCCATACGCTCGAGGATCACCGCATGGGCGGGTTCACACAGCGTATCGCCGGTGGTGGTGTTCTTGAGGCCCGCCAGAGCGACGATGTCGCCGGCATGGGCGATCTTGATGTCTTCACGGTGATTGGAGTGCATCAGCAACATCCGTCCGACCCGCTCACGCTTATCTTTCACCGTATTCATCACGGACGAACCGGTCTCAAGCTTGCCGGAATAAATCCGGCAGAATGTCAGCGACCCGACAAACGGATCGTTCATGATCTTGAACGCCAGCATCGACAGCGGCTCGTCATCGGACGGCCGGCGTTCGATATCTTTTTCGGTCCTGGCATCGATGCCCTTGACCGGCGGAATATCAAGCGGGCTCGGCATAAAGTCGACAACCGCATCAAGCAGCGGCTGAACACCCTTGTTCTTGAACGCCGAACCGCACAACACCGGAACAAAGGCGTTTGCCGCCATGCCGTCATGAACCAGCTTCATGATGGTCGGAACATCCGGCTCATTGCCTTCCAGATAGGCTTCCATCGCGTTATCGTCGAGTTCGACGACAGCCTCGATCAGCGCCTCGCGCGCGGCACTGGCCCGGTCAGTGAGATCGGCCGGAATATCGTCCTCGTGAAACTTGGCGCCGAGCGACTCGTCGTCCCAGATGATTGCCTTCATCCTGATCAGATCTATGACACCACGAAAGTTGCTTTCAGCGCCGACCGGCAATTGCAGGACCAGTGGATTGGCGCCAAGGCGCTCCCTGATCATCTCGACGGAACGGTTAAAATCAGCGCCGATCTTGTCCATCTTGTTGACAAAAATCAGCCGCGGCACATTGTAACGGTCGGCCTGGCGCCAGACCGTCTCGGTCTGCGGTTCAACGCCGGCATTGGCGTCAAGCAGCGCGATCGCACTGTCAAGCACGCGCAGCGAACGCTCCACCTCAATGGTGAAATCGACATGGCCGGGCGTATCGATGATGTTGATGCGTTTGCCGCGCCAGAAACACGTGGTCGCCGCCGATGTGATGGTAATGCCGCGTTCCTGCTCCTGCTCCATCCAGTCCATGGTGGCCGCGCCGTCATGGACCTCGCCCATTTTGTGGCTGCGGCCGGTATAGTACAGAATCCGCTCGGTGGTCGTCGTCTTGCCGGCGTCGATATGCGCCATGATACCGATATTCCGGTAATCCGCGATGGGAGTCGTACGTGCCATGAGTAAAAACCTCTATGTCAAAAACCTGTTTTGACGCTCCCTCACCAGCGATAATGCGAAAATGCCCGGTTGGCTTCCGCCATCCGGTGGGTGTCTTCGCGTTTCTTGACCGCTGTTCCGCGCTCGTTGGCGGCATCCAGCAATTCGCCCGAAAGCCGGCCGACCATGGTATTTTCGTTGCGCGCCCGCGCCGCCGTGATGATCCAGCGGATCGCCAGCGCCTGTTTGCGGTCATGACGCACTTCAACGGGCACCTGATAGGTCGCCCCGTCGACACGGCGCGAACGGACCTCGATCGAGGGCATTACTTTTTCCAGCGCCTCATGAAACACGGTCAGCGGGTTCTGCCTGGTCTTTTCCTCGATCTGGTCAAACGCACCGTAAACAATACGCTCGGCGACAGACTTCATACCGTCCTTCATCAGGCTGTTCATGAACTTGGTGACAACCTAGTCGCCAAATTTGGCGTCGGGAATGATGTCCCGTTTTTCCGCGCGATGCCGTCGTGACATTGTCCGTCTTTCCTTGCTGTACGAACGCTGAACAGATATGTCCGCTTTTCAAACCAATAACGCGATGCGTTAACGCATCGCGTCGGGATTGGAACTCAGTCCTTACTTCGGTCGCTTGGTGCCGTATTTCGAACGCCGCTGACGGCGATCGGCGACACCCTGGGTGTCGAGCACGCCACGAATAATGTGATAGCGGACACCGGGCAGGTCCTTGACCCGGCCGCCGCGAATCATCACCACCGAATGTTCCTGCAGATTATGTCCCTCGCCGGGGATGTAGCTCGTCACCTCGAAACCGTTGGTGAGCCTGACGCGCGCGACACGGCGCAGCGCGGAATTCGGCTTCTTCGGCGTCGTCGTATAGACGCGGGTACACACACCGCGCTTCTGCGGACAGGCCTCCATCGCCGGAACCTTGTTGCGCTTGATCTGTTTCTTGCGCGGCTTGCGTATGAGCTGATTAATCGTCGGCATGGCTAAATCAAAACCCGGTTTAATATCAAACTCTTAAAGCTCAGCATCGGAACACCTCGTTCCGACACCCATTCGGTCTTTTCAGCGCAGATCGCGCAAAACGAAATGCGCCGCCGCATCGGGAACCATCCGTTGCTCAGCGCGTCTCAATCAGAGGATCTTCAGGTTCCAGCCCTGAAGATCGTGAGTCCAATCAATTACTTCTCTTAGCTTTACTGGCAGCGTATAGGAACCATCTGTATGACCGCCTCGGGCGATGGTCACGTTATGACCTACAACCTGCCACAAATGCAGGCGCAACATACTGATGTGACAGCATCGCGTCAACCCCGCAAAAAACGCAAGATTGCCTGTTTTTCCGGGACTTGCAGCCAATCCGGACGACCGGTGCCACGTCCGGTTGTTGCATTGCAGCACAAGGGCTCCCGCCCAGCCGGACTCAGGCAACCGCGATGGCGCCGATCACCCGGGGGTTTTGCCAGCCCGCGCGGGCCCGCCAGCGGCACAGGTTGCACCGCCGGCATACGGCAGTCAGGCAGACGCCGCGGCGTCACCTTTGGCGCCCTCATCATCACCGGTTTCGGCAGCTTCGCCTGCTTCGGGCGCCGGCAACGACTCAGCCGCAAGTGCTGCCTGGGCTGCTTCCTGCTCGGCCGCGATCTTTTCCCGCTCCTCGAGAATCAGCTGGTCGCGCTTTTCGGAGATCTGGCGGAACTTGGTCAGCATGCCGCCGGTGCCCGCCGGAATCAGCCGGCCGACAATAACATTCTCCTTCAGACCATCGAGCGTATCCACCTTGCCCTGGACGGAGGCTTCGGTCAGCACGCGGGTGGTCTCCTGGAACGACGCCGCGGAGATAAAGCTGCGGGTCTGCAGAGATGCCTTGGTGATGCCGAGCAACACCGGCATTGCCTTCGCCTCGACCTTGCCTTCCGCCTTGGCCGCCGCATTGGCATCCTCGAATTCGATCCTGTCAATCTGCTCGCCGATCAGCAGGTCGGTCTCGCCGGGCGCGGTGACTTCCACTTTTTGCAGCATCTGGCGGACAATGACTTCGATGTGCTTGTCATTGATCGTGACCCCCTGTAGCCGATAGACCTCCTGAATTTCGTTGACCAGATAGGCCGCCAGCTCCTCGACGCCCTTGATCGCCAGGATATCGTGCGGTGCGGGGTGACCATCGAGAATATACTCACCCTTCTCGATGAAATCGCCCTCCTGGACGGTGAGATGCTTGCCTTTCGGCAACAGATATTCGACCGGTTCCAGGGATTCATCGACCGGGACGATCTTGATGCGGCGCTTGTTCTTGAAATCACGGCCATATTCAATCCGGCCGTCGATTTCAGCAATCACCGCATGATCTTTCGGCCGGCGTGCCTCGAACAGCTCGGCGACCCGCGGCAGACCACCCGTGATATCGCGGGTCTTGGCGCCTTCAGTGGGAATTCGGGCGATCACGTCACCGGCCCCGACTTCGGCACCCGGCTCAACCGAGAGAATCGCGTCCATCGACATCAGGTAGCGGGCATCACCGCCGCGCGGCAGGGTGATGATCTCACCCTTCTTGTCCTTGAGCGCCAGCGCCGGCTTGAGTTCACCGCCGCGCGCACTGGCGCGCCAGTCCTGCACCACCCGCTGGGTGATACCGGTCGCCTCATCGACCTGTTCATTGACCGAGATGCCGTCGACCAGGTCCTCATACTCGATCACACCGGAAACCTCGGTGATGATCGGCCTGGTATAGGGGTCCCATTCAGCGAGCAATGTACCTCGCTTGACCTGATCGCCATCGTCAACCTTGAGCTGGGCACCATAGGGCACCTTCTGCGCGGCCAGTTCGTTGCCGTCCTTGTCAAGCACCAGAATTGACTGGTTGCGCCGCATCACGATCAGCCGGCCTTCCGAATCCCGGGTCACATTGCGATTGCGGATCTTGACCGTGCCTTCATGGCTCGACTCCAGGAACGAATGGTCGACCACCTGGGCAGTGCCACCGATATGGAAGGTCCGCATGGTCAGCTGGGTGCCCGGCTCACCGATCGACTGGGCGGCGATGACGCCGACCGCCTCGCCGTGATTGACCGGCGTGCCGCGGGCAAGATCGCGCCCGTAGCATTTGGCGCAGACGCCGTTGCGGGTTTCGCAGGTCAGGACAGATCGGATCATCAACTCCTGGATCCCGGACTGCTCGATCCGTTCGACCTGCTCCTCGCCAAGCTCCTGATTGCGCTTGGCGATGATCTCGCCGCTCGCGGGATCCTTCACCGTCTGGGCCGCGGTCCGGCCAAGCACCCGCATCCCGATCGAGGTGACAACCTCACCGGCATCGACCACCGGCACGACGGTAATACCGGCGGTGGTTCCGCAATCGGCCTCGGTAATGATGCAATCCTGCGCGACGTCAACCAGCCGGCGCGTGAGATACCCGGAGTTGGCGGTCTTGAGCGCCGTATCGGCCAGCCCCTTTCGCGCGCCATGGGTGGAGTTGAAGTACTCGAGCACCGACAGGCCTTCCTTGAAATTGGAGATGATCGGGGTTTCGATAATCTCGCCTGACGGCTTCGCCATCAGCCCGCGCATGCCGGCGAGCTGCTTCATCTGCGCCGCCGATCCACGCGCGCCCGAATGGGCCATCATGTATATCGAGTTGATCGGCGCCTCGCGGCCGGTCTTGTCATCGATTTTGACCGATGAAATCCGCCCCATCATTTCGTCCGCGATGCGGTCGGTGCATTTCGCCCAGGCATCGACAACCTTGTTGTATTTTTCGCCCTGGGTGATGAAGCCGTCAGTGTACTGCTGCTGATACTCCTTCACCAGATCGCGGGTCTCTTCGACCAGCTTGTCCTTGGTGTCCGGAATGACCATGTCGTCCTTGCCGAACGAAATTCCGGCCTTGAAGGCGTTCTTGAAGCCGAGCGCCATGATCTGGTCGCAGAAGATAACGGTCTCCTTCTGCCCGCAATGGCGGTAGACCGCATTGATCATCGAGGAGATTTCGCGCTTGGTCAGCAATTTGTTGACAAGATCAAAGGTGATGTTCGGCCGGCGCGGCAGCAGATCACCAATCATCATGCGGCCTGGCGAGGTCTCAATGACCTCGCTCACCGGCTTGCCGCCCTGATCAACGCTGTCATAACGCGCCTTGATCTTCGCGTGCAGAGTAACCACACGGTTGACAAGGGCATGTTCGATTTCGGCGAGATTTGAGAACACTGTCCCCTCGCCCGGCTCGTTATCCTTGATGATGCTGAGGTAATAAAGCCCCAGAACAATATCCTGACTGGGCACGATGATCGGGGAACCATCGGCCGGGTGCAGGATGTTGTTGGTCGACATCATCAGCACGCGTGCTTCAAGCTGCGCTTCCAGCGACAGTGGCACATGCACCGCCATCTGGTCGCCATCGAAGTCCGCATTGAACGCCGCGCATACCAGCGGATGGAGCTGGATCGCCTTGCCCTCGACCAGCACCGGTTCAAACGCCTGAATGCCCAGACGGTGCAGCGTCGGCGCCCGGTTCAGCAGCACCGGATGTTCGCGGATCACCTCATCGAGGATGTCCCACACCTCCGGCTTTTCGCGTTCCACCAGCTTGCGCGACTGCTTGACAGTCGACGCCAGCCCCTTGGCATCGAGCCGCGAATAAATGAACGGCTTGAACAGTTCCAGCGCCATCTTTTTCGGCAGACCACACTGGTGCAGTTTCAGTTCCGGACCGACCACGATCACCGATCGGCCCGAATAGTCGACGCGCTTGCCAAGCAGGTTCTGGCGGAACCGGCCCTGCTTGCCCTTGAGCATGTCGGACAGCGACTTGAGCGGGCGCTTGTTGGCACCTGTGATGACGCGGCCGCGGCGGCCATTGTCAAACAGGGCATCGACCGCTTCCTGCAGCATCCGCTTTTCGTTGCGGATGATGATGTCGGGCGCGCGCAGCTCCATCAAACGCTTCAGCCGATTGTTTCGGTTGATGACGCGGCGATAAAGATCGTTGAGATCCGAGGTCGCGAAGCGCCCGCCATCGAGCGGCACCAGCGGACGCAGTTCCGGCGGAATAACCGGCACCACCGTCATGATCATCCATTCGGGACGGTTGCTGGAATTGAGAAACGCCTCGACGACTTTAAGTCGCTTGGCCAGCCGCTTGGGCTTGAGTTCCGATTTCGATTCCGCAATCTCGACCCGCAGGTTGGCGCTCAGTTCCTCGAGATCGAGCGCGGCCAGCAGCTCGCGAATGGCTTCCGCGCCGATGCCGGCGGTAAAGGCGTCCTCACCGTATTCTTCCTGGGCCTGCAGATATTCGCTTTCGGTCAGGAGCTGCATATTCTCCAGCGCCGTCAGTCCGGGCTCAATGACAATGTAGCTTTCGAAATAAAGAACCCGCTCAAGCGCCTTCAGCGTCATGTCGAGCAGCTGCCCGATCCGGCTCGGCAACGATTTCATGAACCAGATATGGGCGACCGGTGCGGCCAGTTCGATGTGCCCCATGCGCTCGCGACGAACCTTGGAAAGGGTCACTTCCACGCCGCATTTCTCGCAGATGATGCCCTTGTACTTCATCCGCTTGTATTTGCCGCACAAGCATTCATAGTCCTTGATCGGGCCGAAAATGCGCGCGCAAAACAGCCCGTCGCGTTCCGGCTTGAAGGTTCTGTAGTTGATGGTCTCCGGCTTTTTGATCTCACCGAATGACCACGACAGGATCTTCTCCGGGCTCGCGATCGAGATGCGGATTCGGTCGAAGGTCTGGGGTTGACCGACGGGATTGAAGATATTCATGACCTCTTGGTTCATGAGTTTCGTCTCCTTGGGCGCATGACCTGGGCTGAAGGGCCGTGCCGGTCATTGCATTGTCTGGTTTCGCCGGTTGTGCCGGATGGGTGAAATCCCCCATGCCCGGCGCAACACCTGCACTTCACTCTTGGTTACGATGGAGCCTGCGTGTTCAGCAGATCCACATTGAGACCCAGCGACCTCATTTCCTTGACCAGGACGTTGAAGGATTCCGGTATGCCGGCCTCGAACGTGTCGTCGCCACGCACGATCGCCTCATAGACCTTGGTGCGTCCGGCGACATCGTCAGATTTCACCGTCAGGATTTCCTGCAGCGTATAGGCGGCGCCATAGGCTTCCAGCGCCCACACCTCCATCTCGCCGAACCGCTGGCCGCCGAACTGCGCCTTGCCGCCCAGTGGCTGCTGGGTCACCAGCGAATACGGGCCGATCGAGCGGGCATGGATCTTGTCGTCGACCAGATGATGCAGCTTCAGCATGTAGATGTAGCCAACGGTCACCGGACGGTCGAAGGTCTCGCCGGTAAGCCCGTCAATGAGGGTTACCTGGCCCGACCGGTCGAGCCCGGCGAGTTCCAGCATATCCGATACGTCATGTTCCTGAGCGCCGTCAAACACCGGCGTCGCGATCGGCACACCGTTGCGCATGTTGTTGCCAAGCTCCGCAAGCTGGTCATTGGTCAGCGAATCGATGGTCTCATTCTTGCCGTAGATCGCCTTGAGTGTATCCTTGAGCTGCTTGATCTTGTTGTCCTGCCGGTAAGCATCCACCGCCTGGCCGATCTGGCGGCCCAGACCGTGGCAGGCCCAGCCGAGATGGGTTTCAAGGATCTGCCCGACATTCATGCGGCTCGGCACCCCGAGCGGGTTGAGCACGATATCAACCGACGTGCCGTCTTCGAGATGCGGCATGTCCTCGACCGGCACGATCTTGGAGATCACACCCTTGTTGCCGTGACGGCCGGCCATCTTGTCGCCCGGCTGGAGCTTGCGTTTGACAGCCACGAACACCTTGACCATCTTCATTACGCCGGGCAGCAACTCATCGCCGCGTTGCAGCTTGTCAACCTTGTCGACAAAGCGCTGCTCGAGCAGCGACTTGGACTCATCGTACTGCCCTTTCATCGCCTCCAGTTCGGCGATTGCCTTGTCAGCCTTGAGAGCAATGTTCCACCACTGGCTGCGCGGGATGTCGTCGAGCAGCGCCTGAGTCAGCTTGGCGCCCGCCTTGATGCTCTTCGGCCCGCCTGCCGCATGCTTGCCAAGCAGGAAAGTTGCAAGACGGCCGTAGGCATTGCGATCGAGAATGTCCAGTTCGTCGTCGCGATCCTTGGCGAGGCGTTCGATTTCCTCGCGTTCGATCGCCATCGCGCGCTCGTCCTTGTCGATGCCGTGACGATTGAAAACCCGGACCTCGACCACCGTACCCGAGGCGCCCGGCGGCAGCTTCAGCGACGTATCGCGAACGTCGGACGCCTTTTCACCGAAGATGGCGCGCAGAAGCTTTTCTTCCGGCGTCATCAGCGATTCGCCCTTCGGCGTGATCTTGCCGACCAGGATTTCACCCGGCTTGACTTCGGCGCCGATGTAAACGATGCCCGCTTCGTCGAGATTCTTCAGGGCTTCCTCGCCGACATTCGGGATATCGCGGGTGATCTCCTCCGGTCCAAGCTTGGTATCGCGCGCCATGACCTCGAATTCCTCGATGTGGATCGAGGTGAACACGTCGTCGCGCACGACCCGCTCGTAGATCAGGATGGAATCCTAGAAGTTGTAGCCCTGCCAGGGCATGAACGCGACCAGCACGTTGCGGCCGAGCACCAGTTCGCCGAGTTCGGTGGACGGCCCGTCGGCGATGATGTCGTCGGCCGTGACCTCGTCGCCGACCTTGACCAGGGGCCGCTGGG
>Ga0114931_10010459_pt1 | contig 11042 bp, 12 predicted proteins | sample 2SBtaG_FD_89579 | JGI IMG/M metagenome (GOLD analysis project Ga0114931, IMG submission 89579) | Deep subsurface microbial communities from Kolumbo volcano to uncover new lineages of life (NeLLi) - 2SBTROV14_V59a metaG | ecosystem: Environmental > Aquatic > Marine > Volcanic | place: Kolumbo...
GATCGGTGGCGGCAACAACCTCGGCTACACGGTCGACGCGATGGGCGACCTCGATGGCGACACCGTGACGTCGGACTTCGGCTACGTCCATCCCTCGCCGAGCGATGGCGTGGCCCCGGTCGGCGTCGGTGGCAACTGCCTCGCGACCGGCGTCTGGGACCCGACCGCGGCCGTCCCGGGTGCTTCGCTCGTCAACGCCGTCGGCCCCTGTGGCGCCAACGACGGCCGGAGCGAGTTCTAGCTCGACCCGCATCCATGAGACCGGGAGGGTCGGCGCGAGCCGGCCCTCCCCCTCTCGTTTCCCGGACCCCGCGTCCATCGATCCCCCAGGAGCCTGAAATGCTTGCCACGAAGCGCAACGAAGGGTTCACCCTCATCGAGCTGATGATCACGGTCGCGATCATCGGCATCCTCGCGAGTACCGCGGTCAGCCTGTTCTTCGACCAGCAGCTCCGGGCGAAACGCGCCGAGGCGATGACCCAGGTGGAGTCGCTCGCGAAGATGGAGCGCGGCTATTACGGCGAGTTCGGCCAGTACACGCAGCACGTGCCGATGCCGGGTCCGGTGCCGGGAACGAAGTCCCGTCCCTGGTCCCCGGCCGCTGCGGCCGTCTACTCCGGCCTGGGCTTCGCGCCCGAAGGCAACGTCTACTTCGACTACGGCGTGAACGCCGGCTGCTGCGTGAGCGGCAACTGCTTCACCGCCGAAGCGTACGGCGATCTCGATGGCGCAAACGGCGTGTCCGTGATCGCCTACTTCCATGCGGACGGCGCCGGGAACGATTGTCCGACGCAGGTCCTCGGCTACACGGCCTTCGACCCGAGCATGGGCGTCAACCGATACGACGAGGTGTTCCGGCACCCGCTGGCCAACCAGTACTAGTTCCGGGCGCTTTCCTCCCCCCAACGACCGGCGAAGCGCCCCGGAAGAAGAAGTCCACCGCGAACCTCCTGGAGGAGGGGAACGTGACATCGCTGCCGCTCCGAGCCGTCCTGATCGTCGCCGTCGTGGGCGCGATCGGTTTCGCACAGACGCACCAGTCGAACAAGCCGATCTTCTCGCTCGACGACGGGTCGATGGCGCCGGACCCCGCGGTCGCCAATATCGCCGCCACCGGCTTCGACACGCTGGCATCGACCTGGTACTGGATGAAGGCGGTCCAGTTCGTCGGTGGCGCCAAGTCCCCGACCGGGCTCAGCCGGCAGATCGGCGACCTGATCGACCTGACGACGACGCTCGATCCGTACGTCGGCCATCCCTACCGGTTCGCCGCGGTCTGGATGATCGATGACGAGCAATCCGTTCGCTATGCGAACCGGATCCTGCGGCGCGCAATCGAATACCATCCCGACGACTGGCGCAACTACTTCTTCCTCGCCTTCAACCACTTCTTCTACCTCGGAGAGAACGAAGCCGCAGCGAACGTGCTCGAGCCCGCGATGGCGATCCCCAACGCTCCTCCCTATCTGCCTCCCCTCATCGCGCGTCTGCGCAACCAGGACGGGAGCCTCGACGCGGCCGCCGCCTTCCTGCACGAAGTGATCGAGGCCACGCCGGAGGGGCAGTTGCGCGAGGCCTACGAAGATTCGCTGCTCGAGATCGAAGCCGAACGCCGGGCGCGTTTTCTCGACGAGGCCCGTGCCCGGTACGTCGAACGGCACCACCGGGACATCGGGCGCGTGGAGGACCTCGTAGAGGTCCGGCCGCCGATCCTGCGCGCCCTCCCGCCCGAGCCCAACGGCGAGCATTGGGAACTCGACGACATGAACCGGATCGTGTCGTCCCACTATCGCTTCCGGTACGAAGTGAAGATCGACGGGACGAACCGGAAACTGATCGAGCAATTCCGACGGCGTTCCGAAGAGCGGCGTCAACGGGAACGACAGCAAGAGAGGGGAACCCACGATGACGCCTGAGGCGATCGTTCGCGTCGAGGGACTCGTGAAGGACTTCCGGCCCGGGTTCGGCCGGCGCAAGACCCGCGTCCTGAAGGGCATCGACTTCGAGGTGCGCGAGGGCGAGGTCTTCGGCTTCATCGGCCCCAACGGCGCGGGGAAGACCACGACGCTCAAGGTCCTGATGGGCCTGATCCACGCCACCGCCGGCGATGCCCGGGTCCTCGGTCATCCGGTGACGGAGTCCGCCTATCGCGCCAGCATCGGGTACGCGCCGGAGAGCCCGTACTTCTACGACTTCCTGACCGGGCGCGAGATCCTCGATTTCTACGCCCGGCTGACCGCGGTACCGGACGCGCTCCGGGCCGATCGCGTGGCCGAGATCCTCGAGCAGGTCGGCCTGACCCACGCGGCCGACGCGCGGCTCCGGACCTACTCGAAGGGCATGCTCCAGCGGATCGGGATCGCGCAGGCCGTAGTCCACGATCCGAGCGTCGTCTTCCTGGACGAGCCCATGAGCGGCCTCGATCCGGTGGGGCGCAAGGAGGTCCGCGACCTGATCGTCGCGCTGAACCGCGCCGGAAAGACGATCATGATGAACACGCACATCCTCCACGACGTCGAGATGATCTGCGATCGCGTCGCGATCATCGTCGACGGAAGCATCGCCTACGAGGGCGTGATCGACGGCTTCGACAGCGCGGGAGAGAAGATCTACGACGTCACGCTCGCATCCCTCGCGCCCGACTTCGTCGAGGAGATCGCGACCGGACTCGACGTCGCCCCCAGCGGGCGCGGAGAACGCGTGACCTTCCGGGTGCCCGAGAAGGACGTCAACGGTCTCGTCGAGTCCGCGCTCCGGCGCGGCGGGCGGCTGCTCGAGGTCCTCGGCCACCGCTCCGATCTCGAGGCGCTCTTCCTGAGCACCGTGAACGAATGCAAGGAAAACGGGGAGGGTTCGGCGTGACCGGCCTTCGAGCGATCCAGACCATCGCAGCGAACACGCTGCGCGACGCGGTGCGGAGCCGCGTGCTCTACGTGCTGCTCTTCTTCTCCCTCGTGATGATCGCTTCGAGCGTGACGCTCGCCGCGTTCTCCTACGTCGAACGCGAGCGCATCATCCAGGACATCGCGCTCTCGTCGATCCGGTTCTTCGGTGCCGCCATCGCGATCTTCGTCGGCGTCGGCCTGGTCCATCGAGAGGTCGAGCGCCGCACGATCTACACGATCCTGTCGAAGCCGGTGACCCGCGCACAGTTCATCATCGGAAAGTACCTGGGGCTCGTCGCGACGTTGTGGATCCAGCTCGCGGTGATGGCCTGCGGCTACTTCGCGATCTGCGAACTGAACGGCGCGGTCCTCGGCAGCGGCGACGCGATCGCGGTCGGACTCATCGCGGTCGAACTCTCGGTCGTCGTCGCTTTCGCCACGCTCTTCTCCTCGTTCGCCACGCCCTTCCTCGCGGCCAGCTACAGCGTCGGTCTCTACATGGTCGGGCACCTGACCCGGGATCTCCGCGTGATCGGCGAGGGCTCGGGCAGCGAGACCGTCGCGAGCCTGACGGTCTGGCTGGAGCGGCTGCTACCGGACCTCTCCGCGTTCAATCGGGTGATGGAGGCGATCCACGACCTGCCGATCCCGCCGGTGGAAGTCGGCGCGGAACTCCTGCAGGGTATCGCCTGGACGGTGGCCTTCCTCGCGATCGCGGCCTGGACGTTCGAGCGGCGAGACTTCCGCTAGCCTGCGGCGATGGATCGTGTCTCGATGCTGGCACCGCTGTTGGGCTTCTCGCTGGCGCTCGGCCTGCTGATCGGGTCCTTCCTCAACGTGGTCATCCATCGCGTGCCGCAGGGCGAATCCGTCCTGCGCCCGCGGTCGCGGTGCCCGGGCTGCCGGAAGCCCATCGCGGGTTACGACAACGTTCCGGTGCTGTCGTTCCTGTGGCTGCGCGGCCGCTGCCGGCACTGCGGCGAGGGCATCTCGTGGCGCTATCCGATGGTGGAGGCGATGACGGGCCTGGTCTTTGCCGGCATCGTCTGGGCCCATGGCTGGGGACCGGTCGCATGGCTCGACTGGCTCTTCGCGGCCGGCCTGATCGTGGCCGCCGGGATCGACTTCGACGAGCAGTGGATCCCGGACACGGTTTCGCTCGGGGGCCTCGCCCTCGGACTGATCGCGATGCCGTTCGCGCAGGCGTTCGAGGGCGCCGACTACACCGAGGCGCTGCGCTCCGGGGTCGCCGGCGCGGTGCTCGGGGGTGGACTCCTCTGGGTCGTGGGCTTCGTGCACGCCCGGCTCTCGGTCGCGCTCGGGCGCCGCTTCCCGCACTGGCACGGCGACGGCGAATCGCCGCCACGTCCGACCAGCCTCGACTACTGGATCTGGTTTCCGGGCCTGGGCTTCGGTGACGTCAAGCTGATGGCCATGGTCGGGGCCTTCCTGGGGCCCGCCGGCGTGCTCCAGACGATCCTGCTCGCCGCCGCCCTCGGCCTGGTCGTCGGGCTCGTCGCGATGCTGGCCCGCGCGCACTGGAACCAGCCCTTCGGCTTCGGCCCCTCGATCGCGGTCGCCGCGGTCGCGGGCATCATCCTGCCGATTCTCGAGTGGGTGCCGCGGACGTCGTAGCCAGTCTGGCCTAGCATGGGGCCATGACGGATGCGAACGCGCAGCAGCGGACCTACTGGAACGACGAAGCCGGGCCCGTGTGGGTGCGCGAACAGGAGGCGCTCGACACGGTCGTCCGGCCGTGGGGCGCTCTCGCGTTGGCGCGCGCGAAGCCCGCGGCCGGCGAGCGGGTCCTCGACATCGGCTGCGGCTGCGGCGATACATCCCTGGCGCTGGCGGCCGCGGTCGGCCGCGGGGGATGCGTCGTCGGAACGGACCTGTCGGCGCCGATGCTGGGCCGGGCACGCGAACGCGCGGCCGACGCGGAATTCGCCCAGGTGTCGTTCCTCGAAGCCGACGCGCAACGGGCGGCCTGGGAAGCGGCGCCCTTCGACCTGGCCTTCTCGCGCTTCGGCGTGATGTTCTTCGCCGATCCGGTGGCGGCCTTCTCGAACCTCGCCCGGGCCCTGCGCCCCGGCGGCCGCCTGGCCTTCGTCTGCTGGCAGTCGGCGGCCGCGAACCCGTGGGCCACGGTCCCGGTCGCGGCCGTGGCACGCGTGCTGCCCGCGCCGGAACCGCCCGCGCCCGGGGCGCCGGGGCCCTTCGCGCTGGGCGACCCGGACCGCCTCCGCGCGATCCTGGCCGAGGCGGGATTCTCCGGCATCGAGTTGGTGGCAGCCGAGCGCACGCCGGTCTGGGGCGAAGACGTCGACGCCGCCACCGCCTTCTTCCAGCGCGTCGGTCGCGCCGGCGGCATGCTGGCGGCCGCAGCCGATGTGTCGCTGCGCGAGCGCGCGGTCGAGGCGCTCCGCGCGGGGCTCGCGGAGGCCGCCGACGCGGAAGGGCGCGTGGCACTCGGCGCCGCGGGCTGGGTGGTCCACGCGCGCCGGGAGTGAGCCCGCCGGGCTCCGGCGCTGCCCGAGGCGCTCGCGCCGCTTGAGGATCAGGACCGGTCGCCTACCCTCCGGCTCCGCTGCTCCCCGGTCGTCTAATGGTAGGACTACAGGCTCTGAACCTGTCTGTGGAGGTTCGAATCCTCCCCGGGGATCCACCGCGCGCCCGTTGGCGCGCCCCGGCGGTCCGGCCGCCCCGCCGGCCTGGCGGACATCCTCCCCAACCGCTCGGATTTCCAGGGGATTTCCCTTGAAGCTGCTGGTCGATCGCCTCACCGAAGAGGCTTCGGACGAGACCTTTGCCGGCGACGCCGCCTGGCGCGCGGCGCACCTGGCCGTCGGTGACGTGGCCGGCGCTCCCGAGGTGGCCGACCTGCGCGTCGATCTGAGGGCCCGTGCGCTCGCGGCGGATCTGCTTCTCGAGGGCCGCCTCGGCGGATTGGTGGGCCTGACGTGCAGCCGTTGCCTGGCTCGCTATCGTGCGCCGATTCGCGAGCAGTTCCGGCTCGTTCTCGAACCCGCAGGGGACAGGGTCCCGGCCGACCCCGAAGGTGCGGAAGCCCTGGCGTCCGATGGCCTGGCCCTGGGGGACGAACTCGAGACCGGATGGTTTCGCGGACCCGAGATCCGCCTCGACCGGTTCGTGGCCGAGCTCGTGGTCCTCTCGCTGCCGGTCCAACCGCTGTGTCGTGAGGAGTGCCGCGGGATCTGCCCCCACTGCGGGGTCGATCGCAATGAACAGGGTTGCGATTGTTCCGAAGCGCAGCCAAGGTCGCCGTTCTCGGCGTTGGAATCCCTGCGCGGGTCTCTTGCCCGCGCTGATGACGAAGGAGAAAACCGATGATCGTCCCGAAGCGTCGGACGTCGCGGTCGAGGAAGAACAAGCGGCGCAGCCACCACGCGCTTGCGCGCCCCGGTCAGTCCCGCTGCCCGCAGTGCGACGAGCCCAAGGCTCCCCACCGCGTCTGCGGCAACTGCGGCAGCTACCGGGATCGCACGGTCCTCGAGACCGACGAGGACTAGCCGTGCTGGCGCTGCTCTTTCCCGGCCAGGGGTCCCAGGAGGTCGGCATGGGCCGGGACCTCTACGAGGGGTCCCCTGCGGCGCGCGCCGTATTCGACGCGGCCGACGAGGCCGTGGGCTTCGCACTGTCGAAGCTGTGCTTCGAAGGGCCGGAAGAAGACCTGCGCCGGACCGAGAACCAGCAGCCCGCGATCCTGACCGTGAGCATCGCGGCACTGCGCGCGCTCGAGGAACGCACCCCGGTCTCACCCGCGGTCGTCGCCGGGCACAGCCTCGGCGAGTATTCGGCCCTGGTGGCGGCCGGCGCGCTGGCCTCGGACACCGCGGCCGCACTCGTGAATGCGCGCGGCCGCTTCATGCAGGAAGCGGTCCCGGAGGGCGAGGGCGCGATGGCCGCGATCCTGGGGGCCACGCCCGACGCGGTGACGGCCGCCTGCGCGCGGGCGGCCGAGGAGACCGGGAGCGTGGTCTCGCCCGCAAACTTCAATTCTCCGCAGCAGACCGTGATCGCGGGCACCGCGCGAGGCGTCGCGCGCGCGGTCGAACTCGCGAAGGAGACCGGCGCCAGGCGCGCGGTCCCCCTTCCGGTGTCTGCGCCCTTCCACTGCGCGCTGATGCAGCCCGCGGCCGAGAAGCTGGTGGCCGAACTCGGCGCGGTCTCGTTCCGGGATCCCGCCGTTCCGGTCGTGACCAACGTGGAGGCCCTGCCCAACGCGGAGGCCGGCCGCATCCCGGCGCTCCTGGCCGCGCAGGTCACCGCCCCCGTCCGCTTCAGCGACGGCGTCCGGCGCCTGGCGGGGCTCGGGGTCACGCGGGTTCTCGAACTCGGCCCGGGACGGGTATTGTCGGGCCTCGTCGCCCGTATCGATCGCAGCCTCTCGCGGCTCGCCGCGGGAACGATGGAAGAAATCACCGAGGTCGCGCAGGCGCTGGCTTCGGAAACGGACTAGGGGGAACCGACATGTCATTGGAAGAACGCGTCCGCGAGATCGTCGTGGAACAGCTCGGGGTCAGCGCCGACGAAGTCGTCGAGAAGGCCTCGTTCATCGACGACCTCGGAGCGGACTCGCTCGACATCGTCGAACTGGTGATGGCGATGGAAGAGTCGTTCGACGTCGAGATCCCGGACGAGGACGCGGAGAAGATCCAGACGATCGGGTCCGCGATCTCGTACCTCAAGGAAAAGCTCGAGGCCTCCTGAGATGGCGGGGCGCGGCGTCGTCGTGACCGGTCTCGGCTGCGTGACGCCGCTCGGCGCCGACGTGGCCGCGAGCTGGGAGGGTGCGGTCGCGGGTCGCTGCGGGATCGTCCGCCTGCCGGACGCATTCGAGGAGCGCTTGCCGGTCCGGATCGCGGCCCCGGCGCCGGAAGACGTCGATACCGGCGACCTGCCGACGAAGGAGCTGCGGCGCATGGATCGCGCCTGCGTGCTCGCCCTCGCCGCGACCCGTCAGGCGGTCGCCGAGGCCGGCATCGTGTCGGACAAGAGCGTCGACGGCGATCGCGCCGGGGTCGCCATCGGCTCCGGCATCGGTGGCGTGCGCTTCCTGTTGGACCAGCACGCGATCCTGCTCGAGAAGGGTCCGCGCCGCGTCTCCCCGTTCTGCATTCCGATGTCCATCGCCAACATGCCCTCGGGCCTCGTCAGCATCCACCACGGGCTGCGCGGCCCGAACCTGTGCCACGTCACCGCCTGTGCCGCGAGTGGCCAGGCGCTCGGCGAGTCGATGCGCGCGATCCAGTACGGATCGGCCGACCTGATGATCGCGGGCGGCACCGAGTCCGCGATCCTGCCGCTCGTGATCGCGGGCTTCGCCAACATGCAGGCCCTCTCGCGCCGCAACGACGAACCCGAGCGCTCGAGCCGCCCGTTCGACACGGACCGCGACGGCTTCGTGATGGGGGAGGGCGCCGCGGTGCTGGTCCTCGAGGCCGAGGAGCACGCGAAGGCGCGGGGCGCGCGCATCCTGGCCCGGCTCACGGGCTACGGGACGGCCAGCGACGCGTCCCACATGGCGGCCCCGGACCCCGAAGGGGGTGGCGCGCGCCGCTGCATGGAAGCCGCGCTGCGCGATGCCGACCGCTCGCCCGGCGACGTCGATCACATCAACGCACACGCCACCAGCACACCGGTGGGCGACACCGTGGAAGCGGCGGCCGTTCGCCGCATCTTCGGCAAGCACACCGACGAGATTCCGGTCTCGGCGACCAAGGGGATGACCGGTCACATGCTCGGGGCATCGGGCGCGGTCGAGGCGCTCTTCGCGGTCAAGGCGCTCGCAACCGGTACACTCCCTCCCACGATCAATCTGGACACCCCCGATCCGGAATGTGCGCTCGACCACGTCGCGGGCCAGGCCCGAAAGGCGCAGACCCACGTCGTGATGAGCAACTCGTTCGGCTTCGGAGGCGTCAACGCATCGCTTTTGTTCGAACGAGGAGCGTCCTGATGGGGGATCCGATCGTCCTCGGTGGAGACCACCGGGGCACCGCACTCAAGCGCGCCCTCGCAGCACGCCTCGTGGCCGCCGGCTACGAGGTCCAGGACTTCGGCCCGCAGGGCACCGATCCGGCCAACTACGCCGAATACGCCGCGCCGGCCGCGCGCGCGGTGTCGGAGGGCCAGGCGTCGCGCGGCATCGTGATCTGCGGTTCGGGCCTTGGCGTGAGCTACACGGCGAACCGCTTCCCGCGCGTTCGCGCCGCGCTGGTGGCCGACGTCGAGAGCGCGCGCGCCGCGCGCCAGCACAACGACGCGAACATGCTCGCGCTGGCGGCCGATCGGCTCGATGAGGACAGCGCCTGGGCCATCGTCGAGGCCTGGCTGGAGACACCGTTCGAAGGCGGGCGCCACGTGCTGCGCATCGCCCAGATCGATTCGCTGACGCGTTCCGGGATCGGGCACCTCGCTGCCGAGGACCCGACCGTGGCCGACATCCTGGCGCGCGAGGCGCGGCGGCAGGCCGACAACCTCGAACTGATCGCTTCGGAGAACTTCGTGTCCGAAGCCGTCCTCGAGGCAGCGGGCTCGGTCGGCACCAACAAGTACGCCGAGGGGTATCCGGGTCGGCGCTACTACGGCGGCTGCGACGTGCTCGACGAGGTGGAGACCCTCGCGATCGAGCGTGCGAAGGAGCTCTTCGGCTGCGACCACGTCAACGTGCAGCCCCACTCGGGCTCGCAGGCGAACCAGGCCATCTACCAGGCCCTGATCGAGCCCGGCGATACGGTGCTCGCGATGAACCTGGACCACGGCGGCCACCTCACCCATGGCAGCCCCGTCAACTTCTCGGGCAAGCTCTACGACATCGTTCCCTACGGTGTCGACCGTGAGACCGAGCGCATCGACTACGACCAGGTCCGGGCGCTCGCCCGGGAGCACCGGCCCAAGCTGATCCAGTGCGGCGCGACCGCCTATTCCCGCATCATCCGCTTCGAGCGCTTCCGCGAGATCGCGGACGAGGTCGGGGCCGTCGTCTTCGCCGACATCGCGCACATCGCCGGGCTCGTGGCCACGGGCCATCATCCGACGCCGGTCGGTCTTGCCCAGGTCATCGGCACGACCACGCACAAGACGCTCCGGGGTCCGCGCGGCGGCATGATCCTGTGCGACGAGGCCTACGCGAAGAAGATCGACAGCGCGGTCTTCCCGGGCGGTCAGGGGGGGCCGCTGATGCACCTGATCGCGGCCAAGGCCGTCGCCTTCCGCGAGGCGCTCCAGCCCGACTTCGCCGTCTACGCGGGGCGCATCATCGAGAACGCCCAGGCCCTGGCGCAGCGCCTGATCGAGCGCGGCTTCGCGATCGTCTCCGGCGGCACGGACAACCACGTCTTCCTGCTCTCGCTGATCGACCGCGACGTCTCGGGCAAGAAGGCCCAGCGCGTGCTCGAAGAAGCCGGCATCACGACCAACAAGAACATGGTGCCGTTCGATACGCGCAAGCCCTTCGTCACGTCCGGCGTGCGGATCGGCACGCCGGCCGCCACCACCCGCGGCATGGGGGTCGAGGAGATGGTCCGGATCGCCGACTGGATCGCCGACGTCCTCGAGGCGCCCGACGACGAGGCCCGGAAGGCCGCCATCCGCGACGACGTGGTGGCGATGTGCCAGCGCTTCCCGCTCTATCCCGACCGGGCCGCGGGCGCGAACTAGCCGCTGGCCGTGCGCTGTCCCTTCTGCAACGACCCCTCGAACCGCGTGGTCGATTCCCGGCTCTCGCGCGAAGGCCAGGAGATCCGCCGGCGCCGGGAATGCGGCGAGTGCGGCCGCCGCTTCACCACGCGCGAGCGCGTCGAGGCGCTGGTCCCCAAGATCATCAAACGCGACGAACGGCGCGAGGAATACGACCGGGCGAAGCTCGAGCATTCGATCCAGAAGGCGTGCGTGAAGCGGCCCGTTTCGGAGAACGGCATCCAACGCCTGGTCGACCGCGTCGAGCGCCGTCTCGGCGAGATGGGCGAAGCCGAGGTCGAGTCCGACGCGATCGGCGACCTGGCGCTCGAGGAACTGACGCTCCTCGACCCGTTGGCCGCTGCCCGCTTCGCCTCGGTCTTCCGGGACTTCACCAGCGCCGAGGACTACGACGCCTTCTTCGCCACGTTGTCGGACGAGGGCGCCGAGCCGGCC
>Ga0114931_10010460_pt1 | contig 11042 bp, 7 predicted proteins | sample 2SBtaG_FD_89579 | JGI IMG/M metagenome (GOLD analysis project Ga0114931, IMG submission 89579) | Deep subsurface microbial communities from Kolumbo volcano to uncover new lineages of life (NeLLi) - 2SBTROV14_V59a metaG | ecosystem: Environmental > Aquatic > Marine > Volcanic | place: Kolumbo...
GTAGCCAAGAAGCTCAATTTATTTTTTCACCGTTCCTTATCGGTTATTTTAAAATTTAAATGAAAAATGAGTTTGGTGATTGAAGGTCGTAAAAGTACAACAAATAATCAGATTGCATCCGATAATTTTAAATTGTGGATGACATGGATTTATCCGGGGTTCCGAAAATCCAAAAAGGAGAAAGATGAAATGGTGCGAGAATTACTTTTTCATGTGGTTACAATAAACTGCCCTTTTTTACATGTGGATAGATTTCGCCATAGGTCATCACCTTAGTCATGCTTACTCTTCTATTGATATGGAAACGTTCTATATCATTGGGGCATGCGACTCCAGCTGCTGCAATCAACTCGCTAAAGCTATGTAGGGTTTCCTCATGGAAATTCGCAACTCTCACCGCTTTATCATCCACATCTAATCCTCTCATTAGGGATTCATCTTGCGTAGCTACGCCAACTGGACAAGTGTTGTTATTGCATTTTAATGATTGAATGCACCCTACTGCCAACATCATCGCCCTGGCACTGTTCACCATATCTGCGCCAAGGGCAATAGCCCTGGCAATATGAAAACCGGTAAAAATTTTCCCCGAGGCAATTATTTTAATATCTTTCTTCAAGTCAAATCCAATAAGCGTGTTGTAAACAAATGCCAGGGCATCTCTCAAAGGCATGCCTAAAGAATTGGAAAATTCAACCGGCGCGGCACCCGTGCCGCCTTCACCTCCATCAACTGTTATGAAATCGGGCTTTATTCCGGTAGATATCATCGCTTTGCACAGGTCGATAAATTCTTGCTTTTTACCAACACACAACTTGAAACCGATTGGTTTGCCTCCCGATTTTTCCCGGAGTAATTTTATGAATTCCATTAAGCCGGTAGCAGACGAGAAAGCGGAATGTGATGGGGGAGAAAGCACAACCGTGTGAGCCGGCACATCTCTGATTGCTGCAATTTCTTCTGTATTTTTAATGGCAGGCAATATGCCCCCATGTCCGGGTTTGGCTCCTTGAGATATTTTAATTTCAATCATTTTTACGTTTTCCAGAGTGGCTTTTTTGGCAAAAGTATCAACGCAAAAATTTCCTTCATGTGTTCGACAACCAAAATATGCCGTTCCTATTTGCCAGATTAAATCCCCGCCAGGCGCTAAATGATATGGGCTGATTCCTCCTTCGCCCGTATTGTGCGCAAAACCACCTTTCTTGGCGCCTTTGTTCAATGCTAATACGGCCCTTTTACTCAAAGACCCAAAGCTCATTGCCGAAATATTCAACAAACTTGCCGAGTAGGGTTTTTTGCAGTCAGGACCACCTACTGTCACCCTTGGATGAGGGTTGACAGCTTCACTATCACAGGCATACATGGAATGATCCATCCATTCATACCCTACTCTGTAAATGTCCATTTGCGTTCCAAAAGGCATGGTGTCGTTTACCTTTTTGGCTCGTTGGTAAATCAAACTTCTAAACATTCTGTTGATAGGCCTTCCTTCTGTGTCGGTCTCCACGAAATATTGCATTATCTCGGGACGAACCTTTTCCAGGATATATCTTCCATGCCCTATCACTGGAAAATTCTTTTTTATGGCGTGTTTATGCTGTGAAATATCGAATATTCCCAGCAAAATAAGGGGTCCAAAAAGCACTAAAATCCACAAAACAGGTTTCCAGAATATCGATATTGAACCGATAATTACTAGAATGGCTACGGCAATAATGATAAATCCTTCTCTTACTTTCATTGGTATTCCTTTTTATTTTTTTCAGATATTAGTCAAAAGATTGAAGATTAAAGACTCGGGAACTTCACGTTTCCTGAGGTTTTGAAACTAGACTTCAAAAAACGAAATCTTTTCCTGATACTTGCTCGATGACCCCTTGTTTTTAGAAGGTAAGTAAGGACGAAAGAACAACTTGCACAATTTGACTGATTCTATTTCTTCCTGAAAGCACTTGAAAATTAAACCGTAGCCCTGCTTCAGATTCTCGGAACAAGTTATGCTTGAATTTTTAAGCACTTTCAAAAAAAAATATAATTCATTCAAATTGTGCAATTTATTACCTCACCGTTCCTAAGCGTCTTAAATCTTTTATCTATAATCTTAAAATCTTACAGCACAATTATAAAACATCACTTTTAATTACCATTAATTTTTCTCTTGTCATCTCGTGCATGGAATACTGAATTCCTCCCATGCCGATACCAGAGGAATCTCTACCTCCAAAAGGCATCCAATCAACCCGAAATGCCGTGTGGTCGTTAACCATTACGGCTGTAGCATTTAGTTTTTTCACGCAATCCAAGGCCACATCTAAATTTTTTGTAAACACGGAAGCCTGAAAATGAACATCCAAACTATTGGCAATTTCAATAGCTTTTTCCCTGTCAGAATAGGAGTAAACGCAAACCACCGGCCCAAATATTTCTAATAAAGATACTTTAGCATCCAAAGGTGGATTTAGCAATACGGTGGGTTGATAACAGCTGTCGGAGATCCGTTTGCCCCCACAAAGAAGTTTTACTCCTCCTTCAACTGCTTCATTTACCCATTCCTCCACTCTGTCAACTTCTCGAGGTAAAATTAGCGGCCCCACTTCTGTCTTTTCATCCATCTGGTTTCCAACTATTAATTTACTTGCCATTTCTGCCAATTGATTTGCTAAATCATTGCAAATGCTTTCGTGTACAAAAACGCGTTGAACAGAAACACAAACTTGTCCGGCATGGTAAAAACCTCCTTTTAACAAAGAGGGAAGCATTTCGTTGAAATCGGCGTCTTTTTCTACAATTACGGGAGCTGCACCACCGTGTTCTAAAGCATAACGGGTGTCGGGAGCTAATTTAGATTTTAAATACCAACCTACTCTGGCCGAACCTATGAAAGAAAAATAATTTACTCTTTTATCGGTAACCAGTTGTTCGGCAGCGGCGTTTTCGCAAATTATTGCCTGGCACCAACCATCGGGCAAACCAGCTTCTTTCAGAATATTTACTAAAGCCAAACAAGAAAGTGGCGTTGTTAAAGCGGGTTTAACTATTACCGGGCATCCTGCTGCCACGGCTGTGATTACTTGATGCACAATTAAATTAAGGGGATGATTGAAGGCGCTTATCGAAGTTACAACGCCAATTGGTTCGCGTATGCTAAAGCCCAATCGGTTTTCTGAGGCTTTCGTTAGGCCCATGGGGATATGTTCCCCTTTGAGTTGCCCAATGTGTTCTGCTGCTATTTGCACGCCATTGATTGCTCTCAACACTTCCACTTTTGAATCTGCCAGGGGCTTCCCACCTTCCCGCGCGGCGGTTTTGGTCAATTCATCAATTCTGGATTCCATAATTGCCGCTGTCCTGTTTAAAATAGCAATCCGCTCGTGGGCAGCAATCCATTTGGATTGGTCTTGGAATAATTTGTAAGCTGTGGCGAGCGCTTTTTCCACCGCTTCTTTTCCAACTAATGGGATTTCTTTTATCAAACTTTGGTCGTAGGGAGATAGTACTTTTAGCATTTTAATATTTTGTTGTTATTACACGAAGCTACACAAAGCAAGCACAAAGATTTTTCACCGTTCCTTAGTCGTTCTCTGTGTTTCTTTGTGTTTCTCTGTGAAATAATTAGTACGAGAAATTATTATAAAATACAGGTCTTCTCTTTTAACAACACATTCAAAATAGGATGATTTAGCGAGTAATCTACCGCTAAATCAATCACGTGAACCCCATCCACATTTAGGCATTTAGATACGATTGCTCTAAAATTTTCATCGCTTGTTGGCCGGTGCCCGATAGCACCATAACTTTCTGCATGCTTTACAAAATCCGGGTTTTTGAAATCCAATCCAAAATTATCAAAACCCATCCCTTCCTGTTTCCATTTAATCATTCCGTAGGAATGGTCATTTAGGATTATAACAACCAAATTCAACCTCAAACGCACTGCCGTTTCGAGTTCTTGCGAATTCATCATAAAACCACCATCGCCACTTACAGAAATTACCTTTTTATCAGGGTAAATCAATTTGGCACACATGGCCGAAGCTAAGCCCGCCCCCATAGTGGCAAGGGCATTGTCTAACAAAAGGGTGTTGGGTTGATAGCATTTATAATTTCGGGCAAACCAAATCTTATAAACTCCATTATCTAAGGTTACAATACCATCTTCGGGTAATTCTTTCCTGATAATATGGACTAAACGCTGTGGTAAAATCGGAAAACGATTGTCTTCAAAATACTTAGTCAAATGGCTTTCAACTTCTTCTTTAATTCTTTCATAATAAGAAAAATCCCATTTGCTTTTATCCTTAATATGAGATGCAAGATGTTCTACGGAAGTGGCAATATCGCCAATAACATTTAGTTGGGGGAAATAAACAGTATCTACCTGCGCAGGGAAAAAGTTGACGTGAATGACTTTTGTTCCACCTTCTTTCATGAAAAAAGGTGGTTTTTCGATTACATCGTGACCAACATTTATTATTAAATCCGCTCTATTTATGGCGCAATGCAAAAAATCATAATTGGACAAAGCTGCTGTTCCCAAAAATTTAGGATGGCGTTCATCTACTACTCCCTTCCCCATTTGGGTATTGAAAAAAGGAATGCCCGTCTCCTCAATAAAGTTGGATAATGCTTTGCCTGTTCTTTTCCTGTTAGCTCCAGCACCGATTAGCAGCAAGGGCATTTTGGCATTTTCAATCATTTTTGCCGCTTCTTGAAAGGCTGATTCGTCGGCATCCGGTCTTCTAAAACCGACCACATCAAAAATTCTTTCTTCACATTCTTCGGCTGCAATATCTTCGGGCAGCTCTAAATGAACAGCTCCCGGACGCTCCTCAACTGCTAAACGAAAAGCCTCCCGAACCATCGCCGGAATGTTGTTTCCGTTCACAATTTGGCGGGTATATTTGGTTATTGGGCGGAACAAATCAACGATGTCAACAATTTGAAAACGACCTTGCTTCGATTTTTTAATAGGCTTTTGACCCGTTATCATCATCATCGGCATGGCCCCCAATTGGGCGTAAGCGGCCGCTGTGGTAAAGTTGGTCGCTCCCGGTCCAAGGGTTGACAAGCAGACGCCCGGTTTTCCGGTTAAGCGGCCATAGGTCGCTGCCATAAATCCCGCTCCTTGTTCATGCCGGGTGAGTACCAATTTGATTTTGGAATCTTTCATCGAATCCAAAAAGTCGAGATTCTCTTCTCCCGGTATTCCGAAAATGTATTCAACACCTTCGTTTTCCAATGCTTTAATAAATAGGTCTGAAGCTTTCATGTGTGTTAGCTGTTTTTGCAAATCGAAGCTGTCTCAAAGGTCGAGATTTGCCAAATTTTAAAAATTTGGCAAATCTGTTTCTTTTTCAAAATGTGTTGTTTATCTTGACAATGTTAGATTAGAATTTCATTCTGTTCACCCCTAAAATTTTGTTGTAATTAAATTGTTTAGCAGGCTTTTTTTTAGAATCGGGGAGATAAAAACACCTTCTGCCAAATATTATTCTAATTTAACATTGTCAAGTTATAAAACAAAATAAATTTAATTTTCTCAAAAAATTGACTTATGAGACAGCCTCGATTTCACGATTTAACCTGAATCTTCACCGGGACACCGCTAAAAGCAGCGTTGCCCGTCAGAACATCCACCAAGTTATGGTCGGTCAGGTCATTAATGCTGGCGCCGGAATTTTTTTGTGCAATGGCCAGTTGAATGCCTTCCCGGTGGTGCCCCCAACCGTGGGGGATGCTGAGGACGCCTTCCAAAATATCTTCCGTGATTTCGGTGGCAATTTGAATCGTTCCAGCTTTTGAAGAAACCTCGACTTGTTGACCGTCCTGAATGCTCAGGCGACGGGCATCTTGGGGGTTCAGTAAAACCGTGCAGCGATTTTTGCCTTTTACGAGTCGTTCCGAATTGTGCATCCAGGAGTTGTTGGAGCGCAGTTGCCGCCGCCCGATGAGCAAAAATGGAAAGTCTTTCTCCCTGCCGTTTTCAGTGTTTGAAAGCATCTCTTTCAGGCGTTGGATGTCCTCACAAATTATTTCGGGCGCTAGATTGATTCGTTTGTCGGGCGTAAAAAGTCGTCGCGGAAGGCAGGGGCGAAGCGGGCCGAGGTCAATGCCATGCGGTTCGTCTTTTAATTTTTCGAGGCTTATTCCCTGTGATTTGTAAGGACCGGATTGGAGGGCAAAATCGAGCATTAATTCAGGGGTAGTTCCGTCGTCGGGTTTGCCGGTCATTTCGTGAGTGAGGGCTTTGAAAATCTGCCAATCGTAGCGCTGATGGGCTTCTATTTCAAAAAGCGGAGGTGAATATTTTGTCGTATTCCGAATAGCTAAAACGTTGAAAACCAAGTCGTAGTGAGAAGTTTCCAAACCCGTTGCCGGCGGGAGAATGATGTCGGCATGGCGAGTGGTTTCGTTGAGGTAGATGTCAATGGCGAGCATGAAATCCAGTTGCGACAAGCCTTTTTCCAATTGGGTGCCGTTGGGTGTGGAAAGCACGGGATTGCCTGCAATGGTCACCATCGCTTTGATTTGACCATCGCCTTTCGTCAACATTTCGGCTGCCATGGCCGCCACCGGCAATTCGCCGGAAAATTCACGAAAACCGTTGACCCGGCTGCTCCATCTTCCAATGGAACCCACCTTTCCGGTGGCGGCTAAGAAGGCCACCTGGTCGAAGGCGGGAAGGGTGAACATCGCCCCTCCTTCCCGGTCAAAATTGCCGGTGATAATGTTCAACACATTGACCAACCATTGGCACAACCCCCCGAAAGCCTGCGTCGAGACGCCCATCCTCCCGTAACAAACCGCCCGTTTTGCCGAGGCAAATTCGCGCGCCAACTGCCGGATTGCAGAGGCTGCAATGCCTATTTTCGCAGCAACCCTTTCAGGCGAAAAATGCTTGGCAACAGTTTCTACTTTTTCGAACCCATCCGTAAATTCGGTCAGCCGTCCCGGTTTGCTCAAACCTTCCTCAAAAATGGTGTGGACGAGTGCCAGCAAAAGCAAGGCATCCTGTCCGGGGCGGATAAAAATGTGTTCATCCGCTTTCGCTGCCGTTTCCGTTCGACGGGGGTCCACCACGACTATTTTGCCACCCCGCTTCTGAATAGCCCGCAACCTTTTCCCAATATCAGGCGCAGTCATCAGACTGCCATTCGATACTAGCGGGTTTGCCCCAAAAAGAAGCAGGAATTCGGTGCGATCTACGTCGGGAATCGGCAGCAGGAGGTAATGCCCGAACATCGACAAACCCGCAAAATGGTGCGGCAATTGGTCGGCAGAAGTAGCCGTGAAGCGATTTTTTGTTTTCAGGCTTCGGATAAAATTTCCAGCGTACAACATGGTTCCCAAATTATGCGCGCTCGGATTGCCCTGATAGGTCCCGACAGCATCGTTTCCATATTTTTCGCGGACTTGCTTCAACCGCTTGCCCACTTCCTCGAAGGCATCTTCCCAAGACATAATCTCCCACCCACTTGGCGTCTTGCGGAGGGGCTGTTTCAACCGGTCTTTGTCTTCGTAAATATCTTTCAATGCAACCGCCTTTGGACAAATATGCCCCCGACTGAATGGGTCTTTTTTATCGCCTTTTATGGAGTGAATTTCCCTACCCTGGTAGTTTATTTCCAATCCGCACATGGCTTCACAAAGGTTGCAGCTGCGGTAATGGGTTTGAGGGGTGGGAAAGTCAGCCATTTTATTTGTTGTGTTTGATGCATTTTAAAAGAGGGGACAATTTAGGAAACTTTTTTCAAACCTCTCCACATCAACCCACCAACTGTTTGGTCAGGTGGTTTAATATCCAACTGCCTGCGCAGTTGGATTAATGAAATTGTTTTACCCAATTGTCAATGAACTAGCCGTTTTTTTTTGGAGTTATTTTGGCATGTTTCATTTACCAGTTAACACAAAAGCGCCTGTTTCACTGAAACACATAGGCAAATAAGGACACCTGGTTCCTTGAAAATCAACCTTCCATGTGCTCTCATGTGCCCATGTGTTTCCAAGAAGAAGTGTCAACTACTTTTATGTGTTTATGAAACATGCCGTTATTTTGTTCATTTTAAGCCCTTTATGCATCTATTTTTTTTAATGCAAAAGTTGAGATCATAATGACCAATAGTTATAACTTTTGGTCATTATGATATCGAAAATGTTTCCTTTTTTTGCGTATGCACAAGGATTCAGATAGGACTCGTAACCTCCGGGCGTTTTTAATATCTAACAAACTATCGGTTTTGCATTGCACTTTCAAGCAACCGGATAGCGGCAGGCGCTATATCGTTGGTTGGCAGTAGTTTTTACCCCACCCAATATCTTACGATAACTTCATTGTCTATAATTGTTCTTCAAGTTGCCTCGCCTGTAGGATTAAAAAACGTCTTTTCTCGATGTCATTTTCTTTCTTTAGTTGCTTGTAAATTTCAACAAATTTCTGACTTGCAGCTTTAAACTTTTCTGTACAGGTGAAGGTGTCCAGCCAGCCACTGAAGTCGAAAAGGTCAGGTTGTTTACAGGAGTAGTTGAAGTAGTCCACAAAGTCAGGAATGTCCATGTTGGAGTACTCGTATTTGTCAAGCGGAACGATTGGTCTGCCGAAAAACTTGTCAAAGATGTAAGTGTTGGAGCAGTAGGTTTCAAAGGCTTTTTTCTCTGCTTCTTTGATATTGCCGGTCTTGAAAAGAATAATCGTCCACTCAAATAAAAAGTCCGGAAAGCCGCCGTCGTCGGGAAAATTTTTGTTAAACCATTTGAGATATTTTAGTCCTCCGACAAAGTCACCGAGTTTGATGTAATACTGTGGTGGCAAGTAGCGCAGCCCGCCGCTGTCGTCATAAAAACCGCCCCACCGTCTCTTGTCGGCCGCCAAATCCAATTTTATTCTATTGATTTTCTGTCTAAGCTTTTCGGCTTGTTTTTCTGTCATTGTAATAATGGTTGGCTGTCAATATTAGCAGTCTTTAAGCATTGCCCACAAAGTTGCGTTGAAATCTTTTTTGTTTAACCGGAATGTAGAATTTAGTCCTAATAATAAGGGGTTAGGCCTCTGAAGTATAAAATTGGGTTTCGCGTTATTCTATTTAACTCAAAATCAATTACTTAAAATTTTCTCTAATCCCAACTCTGTCCAAAGTCTAAAAGTACTTGTCAGATCTTTTTTGAAAACCTATGTTTTTTCAGTTTTCCCGAAAGGTCTATTCACCAATTTTGTCCAAAAGCTCAATCTTTCTCCGTTCCAGAGAGATTTGTTCAGATTTTGATCTTTGACGTGAGTAAAGTTTTTGCAACTTATTGATAATGAACCAAATGGCTTAGTTGAATCTTGCAAAAGCCCCCCTTTTTGAAAGAGGCAAAAACAAGGGGTTTCCTGATGGAAAGTCGATTTGCAAATTAGAAACCTGCTAATCACAGGGGTTATCAAAAATCTTAACTGAAATCAGAGGTAATCCGTGTCAAATTTTAAGTCTGAAAAAGGGGGGCTTTTGCAAACAACCTCCTACGTAAATTGTTGATTATCAACTTTTTGAAAATATTTTACACAGGCCAACTTAATCAACTACTCATAAATAATCCGTTCAGTGTGCGTTTTCTTGCCCTGGCTGACGCTCAACAATAAAGTGCCTTTGGGTGCATCTTTCAAATTGATTTGTTCGTCGTACTGCCCATCGAAACCATTCAAGGCTTCTTTGTAAAATACCTTGCCGGAAACGTCCCTTATTTCAATTTGGGTGGGAACCGCTTGGGCTTGAAACTGAACCCGCAATAGGCCGTCTGTGGGGTTGGGAAAGGCGCTGAAAGATTTCAATTGAAGCGTCCGGGATTCCTCCGTCCTAGCAGGCGAATCGCCTTCGGAATTTCGCTTTTCTATTTCGACTTCTTCTTCACTGTCGCCTTTTTTGATGATAATAATTTTTCGCTTTTTGAAAGTCCCATCTTTGTCATCTTCATCATTTTGGAAAAAGAAAATAGAGTGGTCGCCATCTCCCTCAATTTCATATTCATGGACCCCATCATCATCGAATTCGTAACTAAAGGCCTGGTGACCGCCCGTATGTTCAGTCAAAGTCGCTTCCGTTTGGGCGGCTTCTCCATCCCGTAGGCATGCAATCGTTACCTTGTCGCCGGGTTCTTTTTCACCGATGGTTTGGGTCAGTTCATTCGCCGTTTTTACCGGCTTTCCGTCGAGGGCGGTGATGATGTCCTTTGCTTTTAATCCGGCTGCCTCCTCCGCGCTACCTTCCACCACTTCACTAACGACCACGCCCAATTCACTCTCTCCCTCGACGTTTTCGGTTTCGATGCCTTTTCTATTTTCTACAGTCACTTTTTCCTCAAGCATCACCCCTAAAAAGGCTTTGTTTTCATTGACATTAAAAGTAAAAGAATTTTCGCCCATGCCGTGCAATTGTTCCAGATGAATGCCCTTCTCCTCCAATTCCTTTTTGATGTCATCGGGAATTTCGCCGATGCCTTCCCAATCAAATTTCAGGGCTTCACCACCATCCGACAAGCCTTTGATTTTGATGTGGTTTTTACCGTCAAGCGATTCCACTTCGATGTTGAGGTTATTCAATTGTTCTTTTAGGTCTTCCGTCAAAGCTCCATTTTCATCTAAATTTTTGAAATCGAAATCGTCCAAATCCTCAAATTTAAAATCGTTCCCATCGGCATCCTGCCAGTTAAAATTTTCGACTTCATCGCCTTCTTTGACAATTTTTTCAATCGTCTCATTGCCCTGGTCATCTACCGTTTTTTTGATGATGATTATTTGATCGCGTTTTTTGGCATTCGCGTCCTTGTCTTTAGGAGTTTGTCCAGGCAATTGTCCGCCCAATAAAATGAATGCCAGAATGGATAATAGAAGTCTCATTGCTTTCATGTCGAATAACATTTTATTGATTTTCAAAATAAGAATTTTTAGGCGCTTAGGAACGGTGAAAAAATAAATCAAGCTTCTTGGCTACTTCTTTTGTCCTTATTTTTCACTTTGAAAACAGTCATTATATCAACATAACTCTTGTTTTCAAAGCAAAAACTAA
>Ga0114931_10010461_pt1 | contig 11041 bp, 12 predicted proteins | sample 2SBtaG_FD_89579 | JGI IMG/M metagenome (GOLD analysis project Ga0114931, IMG submission 89579) | Deep subsurface microbial communities from Kolumbo volcano to uncover new lineages of life (NeLLi) - 2SBTROV14_V59a metaG | ecosystem: Environmental > Aquatic > Marine > Volcanic | place: Kolumbo...
CAAGAGCTCTTGCCGATCACCAATACCACCTCGATCAAGGTAACCGTAGCAAAGTGGCTGACACCAAACGGCGTTTCGATCTCAGAGAGCGGACTAACCCCTGCGGTAAAAGTGAAATTGACGCTGGAAGACTTTAAAGCCGGCAAAGATCCACAAATGGATAAGGCGGTCGAGATCCTCAATGGGGGAGAGTAGCGCAAAGCATAAAAATGAGGGGTTGACAAATTTTTTAGTATAAGTATACTTTTTCGCAGTGGATTGTTCGTGACCTGCCTTGCGCTGATTCTCTTGCTTGCCCCTCCCTCGAGCAAAGGACTCCAAGGATTTGTGTCGCGAACAATCCGCTACCAAACCATATGGTGGCTCACCCGAGCCGCCATCTTTTTTGGAAAATACCCCTTGACAATATTTATCGACTCGTGTATGCTTCGTAGCAAGGTAAGGGGTTTCTGGGGGTGTGCGTTCCTCTCCTCCTCCTCCCTAGGACTGCTCACTTTCCAGAGCCCCTTACCTCACCAAGTGCCGATAGCAATATCGGTGCTTTTTTTTGCAAAAATATCAAAATTGGGTATACTTGAGTTTACTTGATCAGACAATCAGAAAATTTATGAAAGTTATTTTATTGCACGATGTGCCAAAGATAGGGAAGAAGCATGAGGTAAAAGAAGTCTCCGCGGGGTATGCGCGAAATTTTTTGATTCCGCGAAAGTTCGCTCAAATTGCAACTGCGGGCGCTTTAAAACAATCAGAGATAGCGCGCAAGAGTGTCGAAGAGCAACAAAAGATCCGCGAAGACCTGATCGCAAAAAGCGTTCAAGGTCTTAAGAATGTTGTCATCACCTTGCAAGAGAAGTCAAATGAGCATGGGCATCTGTTCGCGGGAATTCATAAAGATGAACTCGCTGTGCGGATCAAAGAAGAAACCCGCCTCGATATCGGTGGCGAGCACGTGTTCCTCGACAAGCCGATCAAGGAGCTTGGCACCTATCAAGTAGAAGTCGGCGTAGGAGATAAGCGAACGACCATTCAGATCATTGTTGAAGAGAAGAAAGAGGAAGAGAAAAAAGACGATAAATAGTTCTGTTTTTGAACACACAACGTCGCTTTCTCAACAACCTAACAATTGCAAAAAACACCTTGCTCGGCAAGGTGTTTTTTGTTTTGTTACTCAATTGAGGCTATTCAACATTAACGACTTTTTTCCTTCGAACGGTATTGTTGAATTTCATCATTTTTTTTGATGAAAACCGTATGATCCCTTCTTTGAGGGCATACAAAGTATGATCCTTGCCGATACCAACATTCGTACCGGGAAGTATCTTGGTTCCACGTTGCCTGATGATCACTGATCCCGGCTTCGCTTTTTGCCCGGCATAGAGCTTTGTACCAAGGTATTTTGGATTTGAATCGCGGAGGTTTTTTGCTGATCCGCCAGCCTTTCTATGTGCCATAATCTTTAAAAAACGCTATAATAAAAGCGGGTTTTACCCGGGGCGTATCACGCCCTCTTTACTGAAGATAACGACCATGAGTATAAACAATATTCAGCAAAAAATCAAGCATTTTATCAATCGCAATGACACGGTCTTCATTGCTTCGGTCATTATTCTCGTTGCTTTTGCCAGTTTCGGCCTCGGTCGACTTTCGAAGATCCATGACCAAAAAGAGCCAGTGAGGATCGAAAATCCAAAATCTATCATATCAGCAAATGCCGCCAGGGCTGTTTCAAACACGCCTCCCGAGGCGTCTCCTCTCAATCAAGCCGGAACATCCGCAACCCTCGTCGCGTCTAAGAATGGCACGAAATATCACTTTCCGTGGTGCCCTGGAGCACAGAGGATCAAAGAAGCAAATAAGATCGTTTTTCACAATCGTACGGAAGCGGAGCAGGCTGGCTATACGCCGGCCGCAAACTGTAAGGGTCTTTAATTTTCTTGATGGATGTTCGTATGGTATTATGAGCAGTGGCAGGTACTTATACAAACCCCCTCAAAAAAGTGCGAGGTTGGCGATGGCTTTTTTTTGAGCAACCATTTCAAATAATAAAACTTCCACATCGTGAGAAGCCGGCCATATTTAAAAAACAAGAGGCAAAACAAAAATGCCTCTCATGAATCTTAACTACAATGCTTGTTATCGACGTTGAAACATCGGGTCTTGACCCGAAAAAATATTCAATTCTGAGCATCGGCGCGATCGATTTCGATCAACCTGAACGAGCACCCTTTTATCGAGAATGCCAAATATGGGAGGGAGCTTCGGTTTCAAAAGAGGCACTTGCCGTCAACGGATTTACCGAAGCGGAGTGCACTGATCCATCACGAGGCTTGTTCGAAGATACCATTCGTGCGTTCTGGCATTGGATAGAGCAGAGCAATGAGGTAACCATTGCAGGACAAAACACTTCATTTGATCGCGATTTTATCAATAATTCATTTCAGCGTGTTGGCATACACTTTCAATTTGCTTTTCGGACACTCGACCTTCATACGGTTGCCTATATTCATCATCTTGAACACGGTATTCCGGTGCCACAAAAAAATAAGCACTCCGCGCTCTCACTCGATGCAATACTGAAGTATGTTGGTATGCCAACCGAGCCACGTCCGCACCTGGCGATCAATGGCGCGAAACTCGAAGCCGAAGCATTCTCGCGTCTTTTGCGCGGACAGGGATTTTTCGAGGAGTATAAACAGTATGCGATTCCGAAACAGCTGAAGAAATAAACAATATAAACCGTATAAAAGAAGTAGAACGAGCAACAAGGACTGTGCTTATGGCCCTCAGCAGTCGTAATTCTTTGACATAATCCACTTTTGCAGTATACAGAGGGTACCCTTATGTATATGATGTATATATGAAAATTTTTATAAAACACTCGCTTGTAAAACATAACATTCTGCGCGCAATCAGAGTAAGTATCATCGTGGGAACGATACTTGGGCTGGTCAACCACTTTGATATGTTTCTATCAGGGAACTACGATCCACTTCGGGTAGTACAAATATTAGTTACTTATTTGGTGCCATTTTTCGTATCGCTCTTTAGCAGCGCCATGAGCGGAAGACACTTTGAAATGAATCTGGAGTTATAAGTCCGCTCAATTACCCGCACTGATCATTTTTTTGATTGGTATGTTTCAGCACGAAGAGTTTCCTTTTCTCGGAGGTGTGACCCCAAGGAAAAGCTCGGCTCGGAAGGGGATACAACCATCAGATACCCAAATAGCTTTTCTTACACTTGCTTTTCTTCCAACGGATCATTTGAGGCGGTATTTTTCTTATTTGTATGTTTGAGCACAAAAAACTTCTTCGTCGACTTGGTAGCGGCAATGTCTTTTTGTACTTCGGGAGACAGAGAGGGGAGTAGACGCTCGAGTTTCTTTTCATCAGGAGAAAGCACCTTATCATACACACCAACCTTCTTTAAGATATCACCTGCTTTCTCCATATCATAACTTGATCGCTCCTGAACATTCTTCGTGATATACCCACTTGAGCTGAACACGCGCATGAGTTTTTTGTCTTCCATATAGGAAAGAAGTTTTTCACGAACTGCAGCAAGACGCTTTTTATTCTCGCCCTCCGCCTCTTTGATCTCGAAGAACTCCGCTATCGCGGCGTTTGCTTCGTCATCGTCGACTGTCTTCTCTTCACTGGGATATTCATGCGACCACATCGGGCAGATTTTCCGGAAACCACAGTAATTGCAGAGTGGTCCCGGGGTCGGCGGGAAATCGTCACTTTCAGTATGCTCCTCGATCTCACGGATAGCGCCAAGGATCTGCGTGCGGATCTCGTCAAGCGCCGGCTTGGCAAGTGTTGTGCCTACTTTATCATTATGTCGCAGGAAATAGAGACTTGTTGTGATATTCTCATCTGTGACCTGTGGCCACCGCGCAGCAAGTGCGAGATGATAAATACCTAGCTGAAGATTCTCCTCGAGATCTTTTTGCGCCGGCATGCGCTTGCCGGTCTTGTAGTCAATGATCTCGTAAACATCAGAATCGGGATCTTTGTCGATCCTGTCGATTATTCCGCTTATGGTGTGCGTTTCTTTGCTTGCCTCATCGACAAGCTCAAACGAAAAGCGCCCCTCAAGCTCGATCGCGTTGAATGTCCACGGCTGATTCTTTTTATAAAAATTGGTGAGGATCTTGACCCCCTCCTCATAATACATTTTTTCCTCCGCATCTTTTTTTTCTTGGTTGCGCCACACGATCTTCTCAGACTTCTCACCCCACGTGGTAGTGTAAAAGTCGATTATCTCGTCAAGGGTAGGGTAGAGCGGGTTGCGTTCAAACATGAATTTTAGCGCGGAATGAACGATCGTACCGAATATGCTCTCAACCCGCTTGGGCTCCTTGATCCTGTCGATCTGCCCGTATTTATACTTGAGCGGACATGTTTTGTAGGTATTGAGTGCGGAATATGATGTCTTCATGGGCATATTGTAGCATACTAGGGAACATAAAAGTGAGCGACATCGAATGCGGCACCCTATATTCATAATCGACGCGACTGTACGCGCTCATATTGTCGGCATCATGCGGTGTGACCTGCAAATTGTTCTCTATTAGAACCAAACCAACTCATGAGCATCTGAAACCATACAGTTCCAAATGCTCGTTTTTTCGAACATTTCGGACACGTTTCGGACATCGCATGTCCGGAAACACAGCATATCGTGTATTTAGATTTGATCTAAATGAGCCTAAGGCATATAAGCGTCACCGTGCTCCATGAAAAGAATTACGTAATTAACTCTAGAATTAATTACGTAATTCTTTTCACGTCGTAATGAGTTGGATATTTTGGTAGAATAACTCTATGGGACGACGAAAAATCGAAAACAAAAACATACGGAAGCTCGGCACGTCGGGGCAAAAAAGCATCACCGTGACCCTACCGATCGAGATTGTCCGCGGACTCAAATGGCGCAAAGGTCAAAAAGTGGTCGTTAAAAAACAAGGGGGAAGGGTGGTTATCGAAGATTGGAAGAAGTAAGTACAGGAGATCTTGCAACAACAAGTGACGGCGGGAAACTCATGGTAAATGCCTGACATCCCCCGCACTATTTACGCTGTTGAGATTAGTATTTAGATTTGATCTAAATGAGTCTTATTGTTCTTGAAGGCTTGCCAATAGGAATTGGCTCATTACTCGATACATATCGTACAACGACTTCACGCTGACCCACTCACCATCTTGATGAGCACCACCACCAACCGGACGATAGAGCGCAGCTGGCACACCATGTTCAGTGAAGAAAATTGCATCACTTGTTCCGTTCTCATACATGAATGACACCTTCTTCTGTGTACTTCCTTGTAATACGCTTAGTAAGACCTGCACATATGGATTTTTTTCCTCCGCTTTGAACATACCATTCTGTGCGATCATCTCAACTTTTCCTTTTTTACCCACTTCTTTCTTTAGTAACTGACTGACCTTCTTAAGATCTTGGTCTTGAACATAACGCACGTCAAAGTAGACCGTCGCATGCTCCGGAATCTGATTGAGACTACCATGTGTCTCTAGTCGTGTCGGAACCACACTTGTCTGCCACTGGTCTTTTTTCTTCGGTCCTGGGAAAACCGATTCAATTTTGCGACAAAGTTTGTGTACCTTTCCAATAGGATTATCACCGTTCCATTGCTCTGATGCATGTGCACTCTTCCCATTGAACACAACCTTGAATTGAGCAAAACCCTTCTGTCTTAAAACAACACCGGCATCATATCCACCATCTGGGATAAAAGCGAATCGTGCTCTGTACCCATGCTTCTCCAATAACTGTTGCGTACTATACCCACTCACTTCCTCGTCGGTCGTTATCATGATCGCTATATCTTGTGTTCCTCCGGCAGCGCGATAATCTCGTGCAGCATAGACGCACGACACAAGTGCCGCCTTCATGTCATACGCACCTCGACCAAACAGTTTATCTCCTTTGAGCTGTGGCGAGAACAATTTTTCAGGTGCCGCAACAACATCAATATGTCCGGAAAAGATCAGGTCGACCTTCTTTTTCTTAGTCGTCGACATGACCAAAGCGGGATGCCCTTTGAAGGTATAGACGCGCGTATGAAAATCTTTTTTGAATGTTTTAGCAAGCAGGTCAATGCATTTCTTTTGTGCCTTGATGTCATCCTCGAAAGAGGGGAGCGACATGAGTTTTTTGGAAAGATCGACAATATGTTGTGGTGAAGTTATATGTAGCATAGTTATTATTTTTAATGACAATTTTTATTTTAGTATTTCCTCAGTCAAGCACAATGTTTCTTCGTCAATAAATACTAGTGTGTTTTCATCCTCCAACACATAATTTCGAGAAAAATCATAGGCGATGAAATCTTCGGAAAGGCCAAACGCAAGATTATACTTCAGTGCGATCTCGCCTTCCAACATACTGCCAAGCATAACCGGTACGTGATATTTCTTTGCCGTCGCAATGATCTTCCGCGCTTCCAAAATACCACCACACTTTGCAAGTTTGAGATTGATATAGTCCACCGCTTTATTTTGCAAAAAGAACTCAACATCTTTTTGTGTATGAACACTTTCATCTGCCATGAGCGCAATTGGACTCTTTTTCTTCAATAACAGCCAATCGCTTATAGGTGCAGATCTTGCAAGAGGCTGTTCGATCCAGTCGATCTTTTCATCTTTGATCATATCCAAGAATAGAAGCGCCTCGCCAACAGTACTAAATGCTTGATTTGCATCAACGCTCACGTGTACGGTTTTACTAAACGATCGTATCATCTTGACCACCGCAGCTTCTCGTTTACTGTTTGCGCCAACCTTGATCTTTATGTGTGTCGGGTCCTTCTGAAATACCACATCAAGTTTGTTCTTATATTCCTCTTCTGTTTCCAGGTACGGTATTGTAACCTGCATCTTTATCTTTTTTTCTTGTGAACCAAGGAGTTTCGATATTGTTGTTCGTTTCCTTTTGGCGAGTATATCGAACAGTGCTTGTTCAACACCAAATCGTGTTGCTTCATTGAATGCAAGTCGTAGTGAGAGAGTTTCCATCGCAATCCGTATATCTTCCTCTTTATGTATTGAAAAAGTTGAAAGAAGGTGTTCAACAAACGGCGCGAGACGAATACTTCCCTCTGCGGTCTCACCATTTATATCTAACGCGCATGGTATCTCCCCCTTCCCAACTATCCCTTCCGGAGTAGTAATGGTTATCTCTGCATACGGCAGTGCAGAAAGAGTATCGAGGTAATACACAAATGGCGTCCTTAGCGCAATATCTTTTTTTTGAATAGAAACTTTCATTTATTGACCATGTTATCTTTTTGTATAAAAAGATGGCATAGGGGCACGCACCATAACGTGCCCCAGATGCCAATTATGCGAAGATAAGACCTTCGCGATTCACACCGATTCCCCGGCGTCCTTCTTTGGTATGTTGCGCGATCGCTTGATGCGCTGCTTCATTGAACGAACCGAAGAATGGTACCGGAACAAAAAACTGTTCCACCGATCCCTCTTTTTTTTGTTTGATCCTTGTTTTCGACATCATAAGTCGCGGACCTTCCACCTTGTCTGGACCGTAAAAGTCCTTGCAGTAGTTGACGATCTCGTATCCCTGACCAAACATCAATTTGAGACTCGGATAATTTTCAACCCTCACGCTCAAATGTATTTCTTCAACACCATGCCCAATCGCAACATCCCACACGCTTTGCATGAGAATCCTGCCCAAGCCATGAGCATGGAATCCGGGACGAATCGCGACCCCGTAGCAGTATGCAACGGGAAATGCGAACTCGTGCGGTATCTCAGGAATGGACTCATAAAGAAGCTGAGCCTCACCAACAGCGTCACCCGTTGCTGAGCGACACAAAAGCAAGAGAACTCCATGTTCTTTTACTTTCTGTAGCTCCTCCTCACTGACCCCGCGATGCCCTGCAAAAGCCATGTTGTCGATCAACTTCACCTCTGAAACATCAGTATCTGTTGTGGCCAGACGCACATTATATTCATGCGGAGCTGTGTTCGTCATACAATGATACCTCCTTTATGATCAAACAAAATGTAAAGAACAAAAAAACGGCTGATCAAAGCCGTTTGCTGAAGTTCTAAATATGATTACTCTATTATTATAAACACCAGCAAACAGCTTCGATCTTCTCGATACGCCGACGAACCTCTATTCTTCGTGAGCTGTTGTTAGTTGTCATAAAAGAACTGTACCAAAACTCACAAATATGTCAACCAGTTGTTATGGTTCAATAGTTTGGAACCACTTTAAGATATATATTCAGACATATGGCATATACAACAAATCCAAACATAACAGAGGTGAGAGGAGAGGCAGGTAAAATAATACGGCGTATCTTTAGATTTTACGGCGTATCTTTAGATTTGATCTAAGTGAGCCTACTTGAGCGGACAAGTTTTGTAGGTATTGAGCGCGGAATATGATGTCTTCATGGGGATATTGTAGCATACTAGTGAACATAAAAGTGAGCAACATCGAATGCTGCACCCTATATTCATAATCGACGCGACTGTACGCGCTCATATTGTCGTAGATCGTGTATTTAAATTTGATCTAAATGAGTCTTTTAGATAATTTGATGCGGTTTGATGCGTGAAAAAAATTATTATGCTAAACTTAAAACGCTATGAACAACAGCCAAAACAATTACCATACCGGGATCAACTATAACCCACTTAAAGACGCAAATTTTTGGGTTGCATTTGTTTTAGGGGGTGGACCCGTTCTCCTCATGCTTATCAGTAAGGGTTTTACATTTCAAGCACCGATAATTGTTAATCTCATATTTTTAATTGTCTGGATAGGCTGGATTATTTTTAAAAAAGGGAGAAAATGGAGTTTGCTTATCGGTTTTATTATTGCAGCGGTCGCTGCTGTAGTTTCATCTTATGTAATCGTGAAAATTGAAACATCGAGAGAAGAAAGAGAAATTGATCAAACGATAGAAAAATATAGCCAAAGAGAAATTGATCAAATGCTAGAAAAATACAGCCAACAAATGTAGCTTGATCTAGAAAGAATAAAGAGCGAGAAAAATAGCTCAGATACCGTGCACTAACCCCTCGAGCACCGGATATATCCGCTCGGCGATCTTTGCGTATCCCGCATCATTCGGATGTACTTCATCAGACATGAATTCCGAGTGAGCGAAGAGCCCGAGAAGGACATCGGGAACATATGCGGTGTGGTATTTTTTCGCAAGTGTTTCGTAGCGATCTTTAAAGTTATCCCTAAAGAGCCCGCCACGTACACCGAGCAGGAGAACGATAGCCCCGCGTGAATGTATATTTTCAATGAGTCGCGCAAGATTATCAAACGTTTCATCAATCGGGACTTTCTTCAAGTGATCATTGCCGCCGAGAAGCAGGAGCACCACTTCAGGATCGTAGTCATCAAGTTCGCTCACGCGCGCGACGCCGTCCGCTGTTGTGTCGCCGGGAACGCCAAGATTCACGACCGGTCGGCCGATCTTTTGAGAAAGAAGATCAACGAAATTATTGCCTTTGGATGCTCCGGTACCCCACACTAAACTATCGCCAAAAGCGATAATATCAGTCCCGGGAGAAGGATAGTTTTCAATCGGGTAATGACTCGGTCGCAACCAAAGATACGCAGCGCCGAGCGCAACAGCAAGCACAAGGATTATAATTGTATATCTTTTCCACATGGATCGTATACGTATTATACCCCAATGTTCAATATGCTATATATGCTATGATAGAGACCATGGGGAAGCATAAGGCACCTGTTCGTAAAATTCAGGCGTTCCAGAGGGCGATTTGGACGTTCTATAAGACAAATAGGCGTGATTTTCCGTGGCGAAATACGACCGATCCGTACAAAATACTGGTTTCCGAGGTAATGCTCCAACAGACCCAAACAAGTCGCGTTGAGACCAAATTTGAGCCTTTTTTGGAACAATTTCCAAGCGTTGAAGTGCTTGCTCAAGCATCACTCGCGGACGTACTCACGGCATGGCAAGGACTCGGATATAATCGCCGAGCAGTCGCTCTCGCCGGTGCCGCGAAGATGCTCTGCGAGAACTTTGACGGAAAGATCCCCAACGATCAAAGTGTGCTCGTTTCTCTGCCCGGGATAGGGGAGGCAACAGCGTATGCAATCCGTGCGTATGCATTTAATGAGCCGGTCGTGTTCATTGAAACAAATATCCGGCGCGTGTTCATTCATTTTTTCTTTGCCGACAAAGAGGCGGTCGCCGATGCCGACATTGTGCCACTCGTAGAGTACGCGCTTGATCGCACACGCCCGCGAGAATGGTACTCCGCGCTTATGGACTACGGCGCGTATTTGTCAAAGATCACGAAGAACCCGAATCGCAAAAGTAAACATTATTTAAAACAGTCGCGCTTTGAGGGATCACGGCGACAGGCGAGGGGAGCCGTGCTGAAATTTCTCCTCGAGCGCGGTCCGAGCACAAAAGAGCGCATTGCGCGACAGATCAAACACCGCGAGCTGGAGGCGGGGCTTGCCGATCTTACACAAGAAGGGATCGTTTTAAAAAAGAAAAGAACGTATGCCATTCGCTAGTAAAATATCAGACAAGGTGCTCGCCGAGCGGACAAAGCGGGCACGGAAAGTTGTCGCGGAACTTAAAAAACTTTTTCCCGACGCAAAAATGGCGCTTCGCTATTCGAACAACTGGGAACTGCTCGTCGCGGTGATCCTTTCGGCGCAGTGCACCGATAAAAAAGTAAATGAAGTTACCGCGAGTCTTTTCAAGAAATACCACACGCTTGATGATTATGTGAATGCCGATAGGGTAGAATTTGAGAATGACATTCACTCGACAGGATTCTATCGCAACAAGGTAAAGAATATTCTGGGTGCCGCGAAGATGCTCAAAAAAGATTTCGGCGGAGTTATCCCAAAGACAATGGAGGAAATTCTACTTCTGCCGGGGGTAGCTCGCAAGACGGCGAACGTAGTGCTGGGAAACGCGTATAATGTCGTGGAAGGGATCGCGGTGGATACCCATGTAAGACGACTCACGCGTCTCTGG
>Ga0114931_10010462_pt1 | contig 11040 bp, 14 predicted proteins | sample 2SBtaG_FD_89579 | JGI IMG/M metagenome (GOLD analysis project Ga0114931, IMG submission 89579) | Deep subsurface microbial communities from Kolumbo volcano to uncover new lineages of life (NeLLi) - 2SBTROV14_V59a metaG | ecosystem: Environmental > Aquatic > Marine > Volcanic | place: Kolumbo...
CAGCGAGTCGAAGCGGGCGCGCGGGCACATGACGTCGGCGGTGAAGCGCAGCGCCAGCACGCCCACCCCCTCGTCGCGGGCGCGGCGGCGGACGACCCGCAGCTCGGCGGGCGACAGATGCAGCGCCCGACGACGCGATGCCGTCACCCCGAACGGCAGCGACGGCTGCGAGGGCACCGGCGCCAGCAGGCACGGCTCCAGCATCAGCGACAGGGCGAAGTTGCCGGTCAGGCACATGCCGACGGCGCCGACGCCAGGCCCGCCCGCGCGCTGGTGCAGCTGCCGGGCCAGCGCCCGCAGCCAGTCGGTGATCGGCGACGAGCGGTGGGTCGACAGCAACTCGAACTCGGCCGCGGCCCGGGCGTATTGGCCATGCTTCGCCAGATCTCTGCCCTGCTTCATGCGGCCACGGAAGTCGCGGCGCGCGGCCTTGGTCGGCGGCGGTGGCAACGGTGGCTTTTTCTTCTTCCTGGCCGCCGGCGCAGCGTCGCTCACCGTGGCGGCGGGCGCGGCGACCGGCGCCTGCGAGGCGACCTTCTTCTCGCCTCCCCCACCCTTGCTGCAACCCACCGCGAATAGCGCCGCGAGCAACGCGCCTCGTACGATTTGCGCTCGCCGAGGGTCGCACAGCGCGAGGGTGCCGTCACCCGGCCCTTGTCATCGGGCGCCCGGCCGGGAAGACTGGAGAGCGGTGTCCAAGAAGCGCGACGAGACGGTCGAGTTCGACCCCAGCGCAGTCCTCGCCCGACTGTCGCGCGAGCGCGAGACCACCGTGCCGGTCGACACCGACGAGGTGAAAAAGGCGGCGGCCGAGTCGGTCGAGGCACCGGATCCCTATCCGCGCCGCGCCCGCCCGCGAGAGACCCCGGCGGTCATCCGCCGCGAGCAACCTACCCTCGCTTTCCAGACGGTGCACAAGCCGAGCGAGCCGTTCGTCGAGATCGCCGTGGTCGGTGGTGACATCTACGCCCTGCCGCTGCGCAGTCTGTCGGCCAGCGGACTGGCGGTGGCAGCGGCGGCCGAGCAGGCGCCGCTGGTCCAGCCCGGAGTCACCGCCGTGGTCGACGTCGCCCTCGACGGCGACGACGGACCGGTCGAGCTGCGCCTGCACGCCCGGGTCGAGCACCGGCGAGAGGCCAGCAAGTCGGTCGAGGGCGGCATCCGCCTGCAATGGATCGCCGACGACGAGCGCGTCACCGCCAGCATCCGTCGACTGGTCGCGGCCTGGCTGACCCGCGAGCCGTAGCTGCCGCGGTGGTGGGCACGCCTCTACGACGCCGCCCTCGAGCTGCCGTCGTTCGAGAAGCTGCGCACCGAGGCCGACGCCCGCCGGGCCCGCTGGCGCGCCGAGGCGACCCGCGACCCGACCGCCCTGGCCCGCACCATCGGGCCGGTCGCCGTGGTCACGGGGCCGGCGGTGCGGCGAGCAGCGCCGACGCCATCGCCCGCGCCCAGGCCGCCGGCATCGCGGCCGGCTCGCTGGCAGCGCCGTAGCTTTGCCAGCCGTTGCACACCTTTGCACGCGCGCGGTCGCCGCGGAACGCGCGACCATCAGTGCATGCGTGCCCCGACCCTGCTCGTCGCCGTTGCGTTGTGCCTGCCGGGCGCGGCGTGCGTCAGTCGAACTCAGACCACGGTGCGGGAAGTTGCGGTGCCGGTCGACGTGGTCGTCGACGCCGACGTCCAACCCGAGCGACCGCCACAGCGACGCGCCCGCCACGGGCGCGATCGGATCGTGCGGATGGTCGGCAGCGCCACCGCCGGAGTGCTGATCGGCGGCTGGCTGGGCGCCGCCACCGAGGCCTCCCATCCGGATGCGACGGACGACTCGACCTCGGTCAAGGCGGTCGAGGGAGCGCTGCTCGGGGCCGGGGTCGGAGTCCTGGCCGGCTGGCTGACCCGGGATCGGTAGTCCGATCTGCCCTCGCGATTCGACAGCGTCGCCGCAGCTGCGACCTTCGTCGCCGCGCCCACGCCGGCCGGCCGCGACGGTGTCCGATCGGTGCTCGACCGGGCGGTGCGCGCGGCCAACGACGCGGTGCTCGCCCGCAGCCTCGACGAGCTGGACAAGCACGGCATGGGCACCACCCTCGAGGTCGTGGTCGTACTGGGTGACGAGGCGTTCATCGGCCGACTGCCGCATCTATCTGGTCCGCGACGGCGCCGCGCTGCCAGAGACTGACAGTCACACGGGCATAGTGCTTGCGTGAACCGCCACCATGAGTGGCCCCGAGAGCAAGCATTCGCGCACCCACTGCGCGCGCACGGTGCTCGTCGTGGTCGCGGGCGCAATTCTTTCGCTGATCCTGGGAGCGTGCACATCACAGCCGTCCCTGGATCGCGAAGCGCTGCTCGATCCCGCGTCGTGTGAGAGCTGTCACCCGGACCAGGTTCGCGAGTGGTCCGGCAGCATGCACGCCTACGCCAGCGACGACCCGATGTTCATCGCGCTCAACGATCTCCTACAGGAGCAGACTGGCGGCGCGGCCGCCGGCTTCTGCATCGGCTGTCACGCGCCGATCGCGGTGCGCGAGGGCGCCACCGTCGACGGTACCGACATCGACTCGGTGCCCCGCTACCTGCGCGGGGTCACCTGCTACTTCTGCCACGCCGTCGACGCCGTCGAGGACGATCACAACGGCGCCCTGCACCTGGCGGACGACGGCGTGCTCCGCGGGCCAATCGCCGATCCCGTACCCACAGAGGCGCACGCATCCAGCTATTCGGCGCTGGACGACGGGCGCGCGCTCGATTCGTCGCAGCTGTGCGGCGCCTGCCACGACGTGGTCACACCGGCCGGTCTGGAGCTGGAGCGCACCTACGCCGAGTGGCGGGACAGCATCTTCGCCAAGCCCGGCACGGCGGCGCTGTCGTGCAGCCGCTGTCACATGCCCGGCTCGGATCGGCCGGCGGCGATGGTCGCCGGAGCGCCCGAGCGACGGGTCCACGAGCACGCGATGCCGGGCATCGACGTGGCGCTGCACGCATGGCCCGAGACCGACGCCCAGCGCGACCTCATCGCTCGCGACTTGCAGCCGGCGATCCTCGGCAAGCTGTGTGTGTCGCCCGCCGGCGGTGGCGTCGACGTCGAGGTCACGCTGGACAACCTGCTGTCGGGACACTCGTTCCCCAGCGGGGTGACCCATGCCCGGCGCACCTGGGTCGAGCTGACCGCGCGTGCCGCCGGCGACGTGGTCTATCAGAGTGGCGCGCTGCGCTCCGATGAGCCGGCCGTCGAGTCGATGGACCCCGACCTGTGGCTGCTGGGCACCCAGCTGTACGATCAGGACGACAACCCGACGCTGTTGGCATGGGTGGCCGCCCGCGTCGACGGCGAGCTGTTGCCGGCGGCAGTGACCAACGATCCGTCCGATCCCGGCTACTACCACTCCCGTAGCCGCACCTACCACGTCGATGCCATGCCCGACGAGGTGGACATGCGCGTCCACGTGCGCCCCGTCGGCCTGGAGATCGGCGCGATGCTGGTCGACCTCGGCGCCATCGCGCCACCGGTAGCCGCCGCCGTGCCGACCTTCACCCTGGCGCCGACCGAGATCACCTGGCGGACCGAAGATGGCTACCGCTGCATCTCCGGGGGGAACCCATGACCGCCCTGCTCCGAACCGCCGCGCTGGCGCTGCTCGCCGCCGCCCTGCTGGGTGGGTGCCTGCGCGTCCAGCCGTACCAGCGCGAAACCCTGGCCCACCCCGGCATGCGGGCGGCGCAGTGGCCGGCGCTCCAGCGCAGCAGCCAGCACATCGACGAGGTCCGCGAGGGCTCACGCGGCGCCACCGGCCACGCCGGCGGAGGCTGCGGATGCAACTGACACGCGCTGTCGCGCTGGCTGCCGCGCTGGCACTTCCGGCCCGCGCCTGGGCCGACCCGCAGCCCGACGACGGGGCCTCCAGCGACCGGCGCGCCACCGCCAGCCTGACGGTCTACTCCGACGATGATCACATGACCGTGACCAGCCCGCGGGCGGGCGCCGAGGCGCGCGCCAGCGACCGGGTGCTCATCGACGTCGACGCCAACGCCGACATCATCTCCGGCGCGTCGATCGACGTCGTCAGCGAGGCGTCGCCGTCGCCCATCCGCGAGACCCGCCTGGCCGCCGGCCTCGGCGCCACGGTCGACCTGTCGCGCACCGTCAGCGGACGGGCGCGGGCGCTGGTGTCGCACGAGAGCGACTACCGCTCGGTGGGTATTCTGCTCGGCGGCGCCTGGGACCTGGCCCGGCGCAACACCACCGTCGACGTCGAGCTGGCGGCGCGCACCGATCGGGTCGGCAACTCCACGGACCCGACCATGTCGGAGCCGCGCGACGGCGAGACCCTCACCGTGAGCCTGACCCAGGCGATGGGACCGATGACCTTCGTCGACGTCGTGGTCGACGGCTCCCGCGATCACGGGTTCCTCGAGAGCGCGTACCGGACCGTGCCGATCTACGATCCTCTGACCCCTGACACCATGCGCGTGTCCGAGGAGGTCCCCGACCGGCGGCTGTCGCTGGCCGGCCTGGCCCGCGTGCGCCGGGCGCTGACCCGCCACCTGTTCGTCCACGCCGACTACCGCTACTACGCCGACAACTGGTCGATCGGCAGCCACACGGTGTCGGCCACGCTGGTCGCCGAGCCGCTAGACCGCGTCCGCATCGGCGCCAGCGGGCGTTACTACCGCCAGTCGGCCGCCGACTTCTACCAGGCTCGCTACGACCTGGTCGACGGCGCCGCGCCCGCGCTGCGCACCCGCGACCGACGTCTGGGGCGAATGTCGAGCGAGACCGCCAACCTCACCGTCGATGTCGCGCTGACCGGCGCGAGCCCCGACGACGGCCTGCGCCTGTCGCTGTCAGCGGTGGCGATCCGCTTCTCCTGGCCGGACTTCCCCGCGCAGACCCGGCGCAACGCGCTGGCACTGACCCTGGGCGCCGTGTCTGCCTTCTAGGCGGATGCTACGGTCCAGGCATGGCCGAGCACGTCTTCCTCGTCCCCGGATTTTTCGGCTTTGCCAACCTGGGTGAGCTGAAGTACTTCGCGCACGTGACCGACGAGCTCGAGCGGGCTTTCGCCGCGCGCAGCCGCGAGATGCGGGTGCACTACCTGCACACGCTGCCGACGGCATCGCCGCGCCGCCGGGCCGCGCAGCTCGTCGACTTCGTCCGATCGCGCGCCGGCGACGGCGGCCCAGTGCACGTCGTCGGCCGCGTTGCGTCGCCCCAGAGCACCCCACCCCACGTCGACTGGCTGACCACCCTCAGCAGCTTCGGCCCGCGGTAGAGTCGCATCGCCGACTTCGTCCAACCGGAGGCACGCACATGATCATCGACGAACGGATAGATCCCGACGGCGCCGTCGTCGCCACCAGCCTGGAAGGCGGCGGCGATGTGATGTTCCTGCGCGACGGGCCGACTGCGGTGACGCTGAGCGGCGCGGTGGTCGCCGCCGTCGTCACCCGCTACGGCCACGAGCTCGACCCCGACGCCTACGGCCGCGCCGACGAGCGCGGCGCGTTGCTGCTCGACGGCAACCGGCGCCTGCGCGCGCTGTCGTTCCGCGCCGGCGTCGACGTCGAGCCGCGGCTCTACCTGGTGCTCGAGGACGGCGGACCGCCGATCGCAGCGCTGGGTCGCGAGGTCGCCGGCGCGCTGCGCCACCTGGCAGCGCGCGCCAGCGGCACCGCGTGAGGCGACCGCGCGGGCGACCTGGTCGGCGCGGCGTCCCCGCGACGGACAGGCGGCCGGCTCACGGCGCGCCGGCGCGCGCCTTCGCGGTCTGGGTCGACGGCAACGAGCCGCCGGCGGTCACCCCCGGCCGGCAGCGGCAGCAAGCAGGTGACCGTGCCGCTGGTGGCCGGCCACAACAAGGTGTGTGTGTTCGCCGGCGCGCAGGCCGACTTCCACGCCGAGGCCGCCATGTGCCGCGACGTGGTCTACCTGCCGTAGGCGCGCCGGGGTAACTCCGCCAACGCGCTTGTGCGACGACGCGTCACCGGGCAAGCTCGCCCGGTGCCCGACTGCATCTTCTGCGGCATCGTCGCCGGCGCCGCACCGGCGAGCGTGGTCTGGGCCGATCACCAGGTCCTGGCGTTCCTCGACATCTACCCGGTGCGCACCGGTCACGTCCTGGTGCTCCCGCGCACGCACGCCGTGCGCCTGAGCGAGGTTCCATCCGGTGTGCGGGCACACCTGTTCGACGTCGCCACCGAGATCGGCGAGGCGCTGCGCGCAGGACCGCTGCCCTGTGACGACGTCAACATCGTGGTCAACGACGGTCGCGCAGCCAATCAGACGGTGCCACACGTGCACGTTCACGTGCTGCCGCGTCGCCGCGGCGACCTGCCGCGAGTCCTGGGCGCGCTGATGCGTCGGCCGCTCGCTCCGCTGTTCGACGCCCGTGGCCGCGCCGCGCTCGAGACCGACGCCGACGCGATCCGCCGCCACCTGGATGCCGGACGATTGTCCACGGATTAGCTCTGAGCCCGCGGACCCGCTACTATGCGTTCCGTGAGCGACTCGGATGACGCCATCGTCTTCGCCGTCGACTTCTCGGAGATGACCGACTTCGTCGTCGACGCGGCGGTCACCCAGGCGCGACTGTTCGAGCGTCCGGAGGTGCACGCCGTCGCGGTGCTCGAGATCAGCGGCGGCGGCACGCTGGGAGGCCGAGCGCAGACCCACGGCGAAGAAATCGCCGAGCTGACCGAAGCGCTCGAGGCGCGCATCGCCAACGCCTTCGAGGCCGCCGGACACCCGCTGGACGCCCCGGGCGACTGGGAGATCGAGGTGCATGTCCGCAGCGGCAACCCGGCCCGCGAGATCGCAGCGCTGGCCCGCGAGCTGCGCGCCGGGCTGATCGTCGTCGGCCGTCACGGCCACAGCGGCCCGCGCGACTTCATCGTCGGCACCGTGCCGTCGCGCCTGTTGCAGCTCGCCCGCTGCGATGTCCTGGTGGTTCAGCCCAGCGACTATCCGGACGACGAAGAGTAGCTCGCCGGCGAATCGCCGTTTTCTTGCCGCCGGGATCGGCCCGCTCTACCGTCGCCGGGATGAAACAGCTCTTCCCCAAGGCGATCGTCGAGAACGGCGTCACCATCGGTTACGTGGATCGGGTGGTCAGCCTGGCGCCGTGGGCGGCGCTGGATCCGCACGGGCGACAGATGCTGCGCTTCCAGTCCCGGACCGACGCCGCCGCCGAGGTCCGCCGGGCCTGGCGCGAGCGCCACTGACAGCTGCTGGCAGCGGGCGAATGCCGATCCCCGTGGCGCGGACGTGTGGGATCATCGGGTCGTGCGCCCCACCCTCGTCGCCATCATTCTGGCGTCCCTCGCCCCGGCCGCCCTGGCCAACCCGGCCGGTGACGTCTCTGACCCCTCCGCCCAGGGCCCCGAGATCGTCGGCGGCGCCCAGGTGCCCGACGGCAAGTGGCTCGACGCAGCCGGCATCGTCGACGATTCCGGCGAGCCGATCTGCACCGGCGTGCTGGTCGCACCGACGGTGGTGCTGACCGCGGGCCACTGCGCCGGCGGCATCCGCTCGGTGATCCTGGGCACCAACGACTTCACTCAGGGCGGCGAGCAGATCAACGTGGTGCAGGAGATCCCGTACCCGAGCTGGCAGACCAGTCACGACATTACGGCGCTGGTCCTCGAGCATCCCTCGACCATCGAGCCACGGCTCATCGCCAGCGGCTGCGTCCGCGACAACTACATCGCCGACGGCGCCGACGTCGCCATCGTCGGCTACGGCGCCATCGACACCCGCGGCCGCCAGTACACCAACGAGCTGCGCGAGGCGTTCACCACCGTCACCGACGCTGACTGCACTGCGACCGACCGAGGTTGCACCGCCAGCGTCAGCCCGGGCGGGGAGATCGGGGCCGGCGGCATGGGCATCGACACCTGCTTCGGCGACTCGGGCGGGCCGATGTATCTGCTCACCGAGCGCGGCGATTTCGTCGTCGGCCTGACGTCGCGGGCCTGGGACGACGCCACCCAGCCGTGCGGCCAGGGAGGCATCTACGAGCGCCCTGACTCGGTCATCGACTGGATCGAGAGCCAGACCGGCGCCACCCTGGCGGAGCCGACCTGCAACGCGGCGCCGGCTCCGACCGCTCCCGAGATCGTAGTCGCGGCCGGCGACTCGGCCAGCACGGCGGTGGCCGCCAACGACCCGGACCCCGGTGACAGCGAGGAGTACGCGGTCAGCGTCGATCCCGACCACGGCACCGCCGAGATCTCGACGACCGGCGAGCTGACCTACACCGCCGACGCGGACTACGAGGGCGCCGATCAGCTCACGGTGAGCGTGACCGACAACGGCCAGCCCGCGCTGAGCGGCGACGTCGTGGTGCTGGTCACGGTGACCGCGGCCAACGGCGAGGCCGGCGGCTGCGGTTGCACCACCGGTTCGGGCGGCGCCCCGGGGACGCTGCTCCTGGTGCTGTTCGTGGCCGCGGGAACGCTGCGCAAGCGCTGTTAGGACGCTCCGGTGGCCTACAGTTCGGTGATCTCGACCTTGACCGGGCGCTCTTCGGGAGCCCGGACCAGGACTTCGACCGGCAGCTCGTCGCTCTTCATGTGGAAGGTCGACGAGAAGCTCACGGTCACGTCCCAGCGGCTGCCGGTGGCCCTGCCCGCCGGATCGCGCGCCAGGTGGACCGGTCCGTTGACCAGGTGGTCGAGCACACGGCCCTGCTGCATGACCACGACGTTCCACTGGGTCGGATCCTCGAACGCCTCGCCTTCGAGGCGGCCCCGGCCGATCCCGGTGATGTCGAGGTGCAGCGCGCTGCCCAGCCGCCTGGCCTTGATCTCGACCTGGAGCGGTTGCGGCGCGACGTCGCCGGCGAGCTCGACCGGTGGAACTACGTGGCTGTGGGTGACCCGATCGTGCGCAGGAGCCCCTCCGCACGCAGCCGCCAACGCCGGCAAAACGAACAGTGCCGCGCCCCTCATCCTCGCCCGGCAGGCTAACACGGTCGGGGGCCGCTCCCGACCGGAAGATCCGGGGCTGCCGCTAACAGTGACAGGCAATTTCGAAAACCGCCGCGACCCCGGTATCCTCCACCCGCTGGCATGAGCGTCCACCGCCCCACCTACATCGTCACCGTCGCCGTGATGGCGCTCCTGACAACCGCTTGCACCGAGCACAACCCGCGCTACTGCGACACCAGCGCGGACTGCAACAGCACCGCGTATCCGTTCTGCGACCTGAACGGCCGGTTCAACGCCGACGGGGTCCACAACCGGTGCATCGCTGCGCCCGGCGACGGCGGTGTGATGAGCTGCGACACCAGCGCCAACTGCACCGACCCCAATCAGCCGATCTGCGATCCGGGCGGAATGGCGTGTCTGCCGTGCACCCATGACGCCCAGGGCGATGCCGACTGCGCTGCACGCGACTCGAGCACGCCGATCTGCGCGTCCGACGGCAGATGCGTCGCGTGCGACGGCGACCTCGACTGCCCCGACACGACGCCGCTGTGCGACGGCAACAACACCTGTATGAGCTGCACTGAAGACGCGATGGGCGACAGCGACTGCGCCGCCCGCGACGCCGACAAGCCACACTGCCTGAGCGGCGGCTGTGTCGGGTGCAAGACCGACGTGGACTGCCCGATGACCGAGCCGATCTGCGACGACACCGGCCACTTCTGCCGGCCGTGCGCCGGCCACCCGGAGTGCACCACCGAGATCTGCGACCCCGATGACGGCCAGTGCCTGCCCGACGGCACCATCATCTACGTCGACCGCGACTCCGGTACCGACGGCAGCAACTGCGGCGGCCAGAACAGCCCCTGCGCCAGCATCAGCGGCACCTCCGGTGGTCTGGCCAAGGTCGGCGGCACCAAGCACACCATCCGCGTGCGCGACAGCGCCGGCGCGTATCAGGGCCAGGTCGACGTCGACGGCATCGTCGTTTCCATCTACGCGCAGAACGCCAAGATCAATCCGGTGACATCCGATGCTCCGGCCCTGCTCGTGCGCAATGGCGCCGACGCCACCATCGCAGGCCTGCAGATCTCTCGCGCCGCCGGCAGCCTGGGCGACGGTGTCTACTGCCGCGGCCCGGGCACCAAGCTGCGCCTGTACCACACCGAGGTCGACGACAACGACGGCCAGGGTATCGACGCCGCCGACGGCTGCGCGCTCACCGTCGAACGCTCGACCATCGACCGCAACACCAGCGGCGGCGTGCTCATCAGCAACACCGACTTCACGCTGCGCAACAACTTCATCATCCGCAACGGCGACGTCGGTTCCGGCGGCAGCCTGTTCGGCGGCGTCCGCATCAGCAACGGCGGCGACTTCACCCAGGTGCTCGAGTTCAACACCATCGCCGACAGCCGCGCCAATACCAACGCGGCCGGGGCCGGGGTCTCGTGCGCGGTGACCAAGCAGATGACGGCGTCGAGCAACATCGTTTACCTGCGGACGGGTGGAACTTCCATCCTGTCCAACACCAACTGCGCGTGGACCTACTCGGACATCGAGAGCGGCCCTGCCGGCACCGGCAACATCGACATGGACCCGCTCTTCAGCGACGCCGCCATGGCCAACTTCCACCTGAAGCCGATGTCCCCGTGCCGCAACAAAGCCGAGGACGGAGCTAGCAACGCCGTCGACGTCGACGGCGACGCGCGGCCGGAGGGAGGCCGCTCCGACATGGGCGCCGACGAAGTCTACGACAGCAACTAGGCAGGGGCTGTCCCTAGTTGGAACGCCAATCTTGGTACTCGGTCGCGCTGAGCGCGCAGCGTGCTCAGTCCTGAGCTTGCCGAAGGGTCGAAGGGCGCCGCGTGCAGCACCGGAGCGCTGGTTGGCTGTGGCGCAAGGCGCTTCGGATGCGCCCTTCGACTCCGCCCGCGCGTTGCGCGGGCTCCGCTCAGGACGACCGGATTCTGCGAGGCGTCCTTCAGGACGACTGGATTCTGCGAGGCGCCCTTCAGGACGACCGGATTCCGCGAGGCGTCCTTCAGGACGACCGGATTCTGCGTGGCGTCCTTCAGGACGACTGGATTCTGCGATGCGCCCTTCAGGACG
>Ga0114931_10010463_pt1 | contig 11040 bp, 7 predicted proteins | sample 2SBtaG_FD_89579 | JGI IMG/M metagenome (GOLD analysis project Ga0114931, IMG submission 89579) | Deep subsurface microbial communities from Kolumbo volcano to uncover new lineages of life (NeLLi) - 2SBTROV14_V59a metaG | ecosystem: Environmental > Aquatic > Marine > Volcanic | place: Kolumbo...
CACAGGGGAGCCGCTTGATCAATCGCAATAAACCTGAGCAACCCGGCTCCACGACGCGGCAGGCTGTGGCGCCGATACAGTTTGGTCCCGTCCGAGAAGATGTTGCGAGATTTGGCTTCGACCCACAATATCAGTGGCTCCGCGGGCAGATCCAAGTCTCTCAGGCAACAGGCCAATGGCTCTTGCGGTACATTCCTATTCAAGGAGGCCCCGATCAATTTGGCGGCCAGGTACTTATCGAGAATCCTCATTTGCTTGGCGGTCTGCAACCTGGAGATTTTGTCCAGGTACGCGGCCGACTGAATAGTCAGCAAAACGCCCCAGGAACTTCCTTGCCGACATACACGGTCTCGATTGTCCAACGGCAGCGAGTGCAATAGAATCGACTCACAGCCGCGGGCGGAAGCCGTGGTGGAATCTGGATCTCCCGCCGGCCTCCGTCGGCAGCTATCAGAAGCTTTTTCATTGGCATATCGGTAGAACAACGTGTCGAGACTTCTTAGCGGGACGGGGCTCAATCTGCGAGCGACTCTAGGCGATCACCTCGCCCGTTGCGCTAGCTACACACCGCGAATCGCTGCTCTGGAACCAAGTCTCAAAGAACTCTCTGATCCCGCATTACGCAAATCAAGCTTGGGGCTACGTTATCGCGCACGTAGCGGCGAGCCGCTTGATAAACTACTTCCCGAGGCCTTTGCGTTAGTTCGCGAAGCTGGCCGACGCACGCTCGGCATGCGACACTTCGACGTCCAACTTCTCGGCGGAGCGGCGATGCATCACCGCTCGATCGTGGAAATGCAAACCGGAGAAGGCAAAACGCTTACCGCGACGCTGCCACTCTACCTCGCAGCGCTTGAGGGAAAAGGGGCCCATCTAGCGACCGTCAATGATTACCTGGCCCGTCGCGATGCCGAGTGGATGAAGCCAATCTACTCGGCCCTGGGAATGAGTGTCGGGATCATTCAATCTCAACAGCCCCAGCCAGAGCGACGCAAGGCGTATAGTTGTGATGTGGTTTACGGCACTGCCAACGAAATTGGTTTCGACTTTCTTCGCGACCGCCTCTTGAACCGTGGAAAAGGCGACGGCAATCGAGATCTTTTTGGCCAAATGCTAGGCGCCTCTGGCGACGACGCCCAGGATAAACCTGTCCAACGCGGCCTTCATTTTATGTTGGTCGACGAAGCCGATAGTATCCTCATTGATGAAGCTCGTACCCCGCTGATTATCAGCGCCCTGCCAGGTGAAGACGAAAAAATTGCTGCCGAAGCGTATCTGTGGGCCGCGAAAAACTGTGACCAGTTCATCGAAAACGAACATTACGATTACGAACACGACGATCGCACCGTGGAACTTACGCTCGAGGGGAGACAATTGGTGCGCGCGATGTCTAAACCGACCGCGATGGACCGCCTGCCACTCTCGACCATCTACGAGTACATCCAACGCGCCGTGAAAGTTGGCCGCGAAATGTTCCTCGATCGGCAGTATGTCGTTCGCGATGGCGAAATCGTGATCGTCGACGAATTTACCGGACGGCTTGCCGAAGGACGTAAGTGGCGCGCAGGCATTCACCAGGCGGTCGAAGCTCAAGAAAATGTCGAGATCACTTTTGCCACCAACCAAGCGGCGCGGATCACTATCCAAGATATGTTTTTGCGATACGAAAGACTGGCAGGCATGACCGGCACGGCCTCGACAAGTCGCGGAGAATTGAAAAAAATCTATCATGTTCACGTCCAGTCGATTCCTACTAATAAGCCGCCGATTCGCAAACAGCTGCCTACCTTGATTTTTGGCTCCAAGGACGAAAAATGGGCTGCCGTGGTCGAGGATACGCTTCAGCAACACCAACTCGAACGACCGGTGCTGATCGGAACCCGTTCGATCGACAAAAGCGAACATCTAGCCGAGCTGCTCGCAGCGCGTGGCCTCGAACCGGTCATTCTCAATGCTCGCCATGTCGCCCAAGAAGCCGAAATTGTGGAACGTGCTGGCCAAAAAGGGAAAATCACCGTCGCCACAAACATGGCAGGTCGTGGAACCGACATCAAGCTCGGCGAAGATGTCGACAAAATTGGCGGCCTGCACGTCATTTGCACTGAATTGCACGAAGCCCAGCGGATCGACCGGCAGTTGATCGGTCGTTGCGGTCGACAAGGCGACGCAGGCACCTATCGTCAGTTCTTAGCCCTGGACGATGAAATCCTGGAAGTCGGGTATGGCCCAAAAAAGTATGCCAAGCTCGTAGCGCGAGGGCTGAAAGCGAAGGGGCAACTGCGTGGCTTAAAGTCGCTGTTCATGAAAGCGCAGCGTCGCGTCGAACGTCGTCACTTTCGGGACCGAAAAATACTCCTCTACCATGAGAAAGAACGGCAGAAAACCCAGCGGCAAATGGGGCAAGATCCTTACCTAGACACCCCCGGTTGAAAAGTCAAAAGCCAAACTCAAAAGCCAAACTCAAGACACAGCCGCGATGCCACGCATCGCACGGCGCACCGCGAGTTGCGTGGCTACACGGCTGGGCAGGCTACTCCGCTTCGAGTGTGACCACAACGCCCTTGAACGCAGGAGTCTTGCTGGCAGGGTCGAGCTTGCGGCTTACCAGTACATTGGCTTCAGGAAAATACATCGCCGCGTTGCCGGGGCGAATTTCTACGAATGCGTGCAGGCCAATGTTCGGTAGAGAACCCGCCGGACCTTGCACGGTTACCGATGACACGGCATCGAGTCCCAGGCGTTCGATATCGTCGGGGTGAATCAGCACGACATCTCGCCGGGCAACCCCCCGATACAAATCGTTCTCTTCGTAGACGACGGTATTAAATTGTCCCTCACTGCGGATCGTCATCAGCCGCAATTCATTTTCACCATTCCCAGCAAGTGCTGGCAAGTTATGGGAATGAAGCTGAGCGCGACCGTCAGTCGTGGGGAATCTCGGCTCATGAAAAGTTCGACCCCCGATCTGGAACTCCTCTTTCGTTTTGTCGATCTCCGCAATTTTTTCAAACCCAGGCACAATCGCGGCGATGGCTGACCGGACTTTCCCGGTATCTCGCATCGATTTCCAGTTGATAGGAGACGGCTCGAGGGGCGAGGCGGAAGAGTCTGTCGAAGCCGTTTTGCCAAGCACTTGGTCAGCGATAGTGGCAATAACTTCGACTTCGCTTTTGGGGCCAAGCAGCCGGCTTGGGCCGCCATCGCTCAGACGCACAAGGTTGAACATCGACTCTTGAGTCGTTGGCTGTGGTTCCTCATCACGAGCTAAAACCGGCAGAATGATGGTTTCGCGTGCCAAACCAAAAGCGTGTCCCGTGTTGAGTGTCGTGTTTAGGTAAACTAACATATCGAGATTGCCCAGCGACTGTTGCGCAAAACTTGCATCGGGATTCGACCCGTAAAGATTGCCGCCCAGGCAGAACCCAAATTTTAGTTTGCCACTTGCAGCTCCTTCTATACACTCCATCGTGTCGAGGCCCGAGGTCGTAGGAAGCGAAACCCCAAAATGGCCCTGCAGCCTGTCGAAAATAGCATCTTTGAGCTTGGGAGTAACGCCGACCGAGCCGATACCTTGAACATTCGAGTGACCGCGAATCGGCATCAAGCCGGCTCCTGCACGACCGACCATTCCACGCAGCAGTGCCAAGTTGGCGATTGCCTGCACATTCTGTACGCCGTGCATATGATGGGTAATTCCCATAGTCCAACTAAAAACTGTATTCTTCGATCGCGCATATCGCTCGGCAATCAAGTCGATCTGCTCTTTCAACACGCCGCTCTTGTCAAGAATTTCATCCCAGGTCGTGCGATCAAGCTGCTGGGCAAGTTCAGGCCAGCCGTTGCAAGCAGTTTCGAGAAACTTCTGATCGTGGCCACCTTGCTCGACAATGCGCTTGGCAATGCCTGTCAACAGCGCGAGGTCGCCGCCAATGTGTGGCTGGACGTACAGGCTTGCAATCTTGCTGCCCAGTAGCAAGCTGCGCGGGTCGCTCGGGACGCTGAAATTGACAAGGCCAGTCTCCACGATCGGATTGATGACAATTACCTCGCCACCACGACGGCGCACCTGCATCAGTGTGCGCATCAGCCGAGGGTGATTGCTGGCCGGGTTCCCGCCGATTACAAACACTAAGTCGGCTTGGTCGAGATCCTCCAACACAATGGTCGCGGTCCCACTGCCGGTGACGCTCGTTAAACCAACGCCAGAAGCTTGATGGCAGTAGTAGCTACAATTGTTGACGTTGTTGGTACCATAGATGCGAGCGAACATTTGCAACAAAAAACCTGCCTCGTTGCTGCTACGACCACTGAAGTACCAAAAAGTTTCTTTCGCAGGAAGTTCGCGCAGTTTGATCGTGATACGCTGATAAGCGTCTTCCCAAGAAATGGGCTGAAACCGTCGTAACTGCGGAGTGTAGAGAACCGGATGCGTAAGACGACCAGAATTTTCAAGCTCACGCGGCGAGAGAAACTTCAACGTCTCGGGTGGATGTGCCTGCCAAAATTCAGGAGTAATCGCCCCCTGCATATCCGCCACCATCGCTTGCAGCGACTTTTTGCATACTTCGGGAAAGTGTCCCACTTCGTTGACCATGCCTCCGCGTTGGCCACCCATGCCCAACGCACAAGTCTTGCAAGCGTTCTTGCTGCGCATGGCACGCCAAAGTTTCAGCAGTCCACCCGCCTCTCGAGCTTTGCGAAACGTATAGGCCACGGCGGGCCAACCGCCGCCAGTTCGAACTTTTTTCATAGCATTTTCAGTTGGTCAATAGCGTTGGAAACCGATGCATTGGGACTCAGCCGGGCGATTTGTATCTGGCGGATACCTCGGTTATACGATAGGTTGGCACCTAGGCGAGCGGCAGATAGGAATATACCTTCATAACCCGCGCGTAAGCGAGGGATAAGCCGCTCTCTGCTGCATCCCTCGCTTACGCAGCGGGTTCCGACTGGTCAATTCTCATCTGCCGCTCGCACTACTATAACCTGTGGATCCTAGTTGCTGAAAGTACACGTCTGCCGGATTGTGACTCAGAAAATGCTGTGCCAGAAATCAAAAAACATGGTTCGTCGAATCGCTTTATTGTTGATGCTTCTCGCCATGCAGTGTACGACAGTCGAGACTCCAGCAGTTCTTGCCGCTGAGTCATTTGAGGTGTCCTTGGAGAGGCTACGATCGGCTAGCTCAGGGCCCGCCAGCCAAACTCGAATCAAGGAGGCTTGGGATGTGGTCGTTAGCGGCGGAGTCGGCCGCTTAATTGCCGTTCTCAAAGCGATGAGGCCTGAAGCTACTGGCGAACTTAGCCCTTTGGCTGAAAACTGGCTAAGGGCGTCGGCCGATGCAATTGCAGAGCGAGAACTACGGTCGTCAGGCAAATTGCCAGCCGCTGCTTTGGAACAGTTCCTACTCGATTCGACTCAAGCCCCTCGCGCTCGTCGCACCGCCTTCGAATGGTTGATTCAGGTCGAACCGAGCGCCTCCGACCGATTGTTGCCGACGATGCTAGACGACCCCAGCTTGGAAATTCGTCACGACGCGGTAGCGAATTTGATAGCCGAAGCCGAACTGGCGGACGTCGATGACGTCAAGCTGCGTAAATTCCAACGTGCGTTCCAGTCGGCTCGTAGCTTAGACCAAATGAAACAATGCTTACAGCAACTTCAGCAGCTTGGCGAATCGCCCGATCTGGCAGAGGAATTTGGCTATGTGACAACTTGGCAGGCAATCGGCCCCTTCGACAACACAGCCGGTGCCGGTTTCGATAAAATCTTCCCACCCGAAACTGAAATTGACTTCACAAAGCAGTACGAAGGAAAGCACGGCCCTGTTAAATGGTTTGATCTGAGTACGCAAGATCAAGATCAAAACATCGAGCGTGTGGGCGTGGTCGATTTGAATGAGGTTTTGGTAGAAGAAAAGGGCGTCGTGGCCTATCTCGTCGCCCAGTTTTTTTCAAAAAAAGAACAAGAGCTTGAGTGCCGCTATGGTACCGTCAATGCGTCCAAGCTCTGGGTTAATGGCGAACTTTTGGTAAGTAAAAACGTCTATCATATGGGCGGCGAATTCGATCAGTACATTGGTTCAGCTAGATTTCAAAAGGGCAAGAATACAATTTTGCTGAAAATGTGCCAGAACGAGCAGACCGAAAGTTGGGCCCGGGCATGGGATTTTCGTTTAAGAGTGACTGATAATCTTGGCGGCGGAATTGTTCAAGTACCAGATTCGGAATAGCACTAAGGCGAGCGACAGATGAGAATTGACCAATGACAACTCAACCAAAGGCGTAGGATCAGGGGGGAGGGGCTAGGATTTAGGAGCTAGGGAAATGAGGGCTTTCGCCCGCTGTGCTAGCCCCTCGATCTTCGATCCTAAATCCTCGTTAGGCCGGTAAATTCCTATTCTGCCGCTCGCCTAAAACCGCAACGAAGAGGCAATCGAGAAATGCTACATCGACAGCTCATCATATCGCTGGCTTTGTGTCTGCTGATGTTTGAGGGGGAAGCGTGGGCCACCGATTGGCCCATGTTTCGCGGCCCCGGCGGAAGCAGCGTCGCAAAGGGCGAACAACCACCATTAGAATGGTCCGTCGCTGACGGCAAGAACATCGCTTGGCAAATTGAGCTTCCTGGACGCGGTGTTTCGGGGCCAATCGTAGTTGCTGGAAAAGTGATTCTCACCGCATCCAGCGGACCCACTCGCAATCGGCTGCATGTGTTGGCATTCGACGCTAGATCGGGCAAACGTCTCTGGCATCGCCAATTCTGGGCGACTGGTCGAACATTGTGTCACGAAACCTCCGCCGTAGCGGCTCCGACTCCCGCCAGCGATGGGACTCGCATTTTTGCTTACTTTTCTTCCAACGATATCATTGCTCTCGATCTGGACGGCAACCTGCTCTGGATGCGCGGGCTCGCGATGGATTTTCCGGGTGCAGGAAACGATATCGGTCTTGCGAGTTCGCCCGTCATCGCGGGCGACGTGGTTGTCGTACAATGCGAAGCGCAAGGCAATGCGTTTGTCGCAGCAATGGATGTTCGCGACGGGGCGACCCGCTGGGACGCCAAACGGTCGGAAATATCAAATTGGGCCTCCCCCATCGCTTTCACCCAGTCTCGACTGGGAAAACAGATCGAGGCTGTGTTACTACAGTCTGCCCAGAGTCTTAGTGCTCATCGTGCCGACACAGGCAAAATGTTGTGGGAACTGCCGATCGAGTGCGACACGATGCCTTCTTCCGTGATCGACCGCTACCTTTTTGTACCGGCAGCAGGCTTAAACGTCTTCGATATCTCAAAGCAAAGCGATCTCCTAGCAGGTCCAGTTTGGAAAGAAAGTAAACTCAAATCAGGTTCTCCCAGCCCGGTGGTCATTGGCGAGAATGTTTATGTCCTCAACAGTGCTGGCGTTTTAATCTGTGGGTCACTCGATTCGAAAAAAATTATTTGGCGTAAACGCCTGGGTGTAAGCTTTTGGGCGACGCCGGTTGCCGTTGGCAAGTACCTCTACTGCATCAATTCGCAGGGACAAAGTTACGTCGTTCAAATTGATAAAAAAGGAAAAATTGTTTCCCAATGCGATTTTGAGGAAGACATTCTTGCTTCGCCCGCGGTGGCAGACGGGGGCCTCTTTGTGCGCAGCCATCAGCATCTTTGGAAAATTGCCAACTAGATTGCTATTCGATTGCACGACTTAAATCGCTATGCCTAATTCCATAGAAATTCAGCCGGTCTCTCAGCCGCTTCACGCGTCAATACGTCCTCCCGGATCGAAAAGCATTACTAACCGAGCTTTGGTTTGCGCCGCCTTGGCCACAGGTACCTCAACGCTACGTGGTGCGTTAGACAGCCAAGATACCCAAGTGATGATCCGTGGGCTCCAGCAGCTTGGCATCGCGATCGAAGTTCAGGACCAAGTAGAAACTCTGGTGGTTCAGGGTTGCCAGGGCCTGCCCCCAGCGAAAAAGGCTGACATCTTTGTTGGGAACAGCGGGACCACCATTCGATTTTTGACGGCGCTGGTTACCTTGGGCCAAGGCGCCTTTCGGCTGGATGGTATCGCCCGCATGCGCGAAAGGCCAATTGGTGATTTGGCTGCGGCGCTGCGCCAACTAGGTGCTCAAGTCACTTGCGAAGGCCCCGGCGACTGTCCGCCTGTGGCAATTGTGGCCAACAGATTGCTCGGTGGCGAAGCCAAAATCTATGGCAACATCTCCAGTCAGTTTCTGAGTGGATTGCTCTTGGCCGCTCCGTGTGCTCAAGGTGCGGTAACCTTACGAGTTGAAGGCACGCTGGTCTCGGTCCCCTATGTGCAGATGACCTTGGAAGTGGTGCAGGCTTTTGGTGTGACGACACGAGCCACGGCGGATTATTCAGAGATTTTCATTGCCGCCAACTCTTCTTATGCTGCCTGCGAATATGCAATCGAGCCCGACGCGTCGGCCGCTAGCTATTTTTGGGCCGCCGTCGCCGTGACTGGCGGCGAGGTGACCGTTTCAGGTCTCTCGAGATCCAGTTTGCAAGGCGATGTCGCGTTTGTCGACTGTCTCGAAAAAATGGGGTGCGACGTACGCTTCGGGGAAGATTACATAACGGTTTTAGGAAAACCACTAACCGGCATCAGTGTCGATATGAACGCCATCAGCGACACAGTGCAGACGTTGGCGGTGGTCGCATTGTTTGCCAAAGGCCCGACAAAAATTCGCAACGTCTCGCATATTCGACACAAGGAGACCGATCGAATCGCTGCACTGGCAGTTGAACTACGCAAATTGGGGGCGACTGTTGTCGAGACCGACTCCGGAATTGAGATTGTTCCAGGAGAAACAAAAGCAGCCCAGATCGCGACTTACGACGATCATCGCATGGCAATGAGTTTCGCTTTAGCAGGTTTGGTTCAGCCAGGAGTAGTGATTCGTAATCCCGACTGCACGGCAAAGACCTATCCAAAGTTCTTCGAGGATCTAAGGCGAGCGGCAAATAGGAATTTACCTTCATAACCCGACGCGTAGGTTTTTCTCGGCCGCTCGCCTAACGGCAGCCTGCAACCGCTCTAGCTTATTGAGACTCAATTGCAAAAGAAAAATCGCAAAAGAAAAATCGTAGCACATCGGCCCAGTGAAGCCAGCATGCGTTTTGCCGTGGAAAATTAAGAAAGCCTCTTACAAGGCAAGCCATGAATGACGCCCTTTTCCAGAGATGGGCCCAATGACGAAGAAATTCCAAAGCACGGAATTCCGAAATAAAGCGGTGATCTTCGCAGAAAAGTAGTTTATCTGGGTTTCGGCTTGCTTTCGTCATTGGGTATTTCGGTACTCGTCATTTGCCCAAAGGCATTCTTGTTGGCCTACTTCAGGTGGCTGAAGATAGTAGGAAAAATCTTCAACAGTCCGAGGGGCTTCGCCGCGAGAATCCTACGGCAGCACGAGCCGATGCAGTTTCAATTAGCTCTTCCGCACGCGCGAGTAGCGACAAACTCGATTCCGTTGGGTCGAGTTCACCCGAGCTAGGATCTACTGCGCAAAAACTTGCTGCACAGTGTTGGCAAGAGACTTTCTTCCCCAGATACTCGACTCGAACCTGAAGGGTTCTGCCGCAGGTGGGACATTCCTGAATGTAATAGGTCGAACACGACATACTTAACCTCCTGCTAGTGCCAGATTTATCCGTAGTTTGCCTGACCTTCTTTATCCGTAGTTTGTCTGACCGTCTGAGCCCTTAGACTACCGGATTTGGCTCCGATTTACAAACCCTACCCACCCATTTTGGGGAGACAAGGAATCCATGTAGAGGCGTAAGTCTTTGGTATAAAAAGGGTTATGATTCAATCCAAGGCCACCCTTGGATATGCTACCTTTGAGTAGCCAGCCCGTGAGCCCCCTAAATTTGGCTTTCCCGAAGCCGAGCTTCTGGCAAGAGGTGGAGCTCGATTGGGTATTTCGTCATTCGTAGCTTGCCCTACTGTAGTGGGGGGAGCGTGGTTGGATAATTTTCTCCTGAAGGCCGTTTTGGAGCCCTACATCGTGAATAGACCCTACTTCGTGAAGAGAGTCGTCGCGACAACATTAATGCTGCTGGCAGCCCTTAGTCACAATCACAGTTTCGCGGCACAGGAGAGCGGGGACGTAGTCGAGCCATCCGTACTCGAAAAAACGATTCGTCGCCATTTTGCAGGCCAAAGTGGATACCATGTCGGCGATCTGATCACTCGATCTCAAGTTGCCGAACTTCAAGTCTATCTCCGGAGAACACGATGCCATGGGCCCGCCTGTCATCCTTTCATGCTCCAACGAGTGCTGCCTGACACTTGTCGCATCGTCAAGCTCTTTTACTCGAAAAATAGAGGAAACGTCCTCCGAAAGGCAGCGCAGAAATTGGGCGGTTACGCTGTAATTGAAGCTTTGACAAGGTCTCCTGCCAATTACACCCAACTAGTCAAGGCGGCAGACTCCGCATCAGTCGATGCGATAGTGCAACTTGCCGAAACAACCGGGTTCGGCCGAGGGTATGAGACAGCAAATTCTGAAGGACCGAAAAAGCGGCGAAAAAAAGTGATCTACACCGCCGCCGAATTCTTAAACGCCACAAGCGTGACTACAGAAGCAAAAGTGCTAATTGATCAGCCACAGCAGCCTGTCCCCTAAATCTAAGAGTTGTCAAAGCACTAGTGCTTTGTCACAACTAAAAATTAGGGCGCTAGCTGGCAGAAGTCGTTTAATGGTAAGTTGTTCCGTCAGCTAGCGCCCTAGGGGTAAGTTTTCATCTGCCGCTCGCCTAGCGGGCCAAATCGGCAACAATCCCACAGTTTTCACCATCGTGACAGAATCTCGCCCCTGTGGATTGTGCCTGCAACGAAACAAATTGTATTCTGTCGCATTATGTCCAGATTTTGGGTAGAATGAGTCTAGATATTGGGGGATTAGGCAAAGCACGAATGACGCCCAACACATCGAAAAATGGCCCAATGACGAAACAAGAAATACCGTATTTCATGCAATGACTCGCGGTTCTCACGTTGCGTTTTTTCGGATTTGGGGTTTTTGG
>Ga0114931_10010464_pt1 | contig 11039 bp, 10 predicted proteins | sample 2SBtaG_FD_89579 | JGI IMG/M metagenome (GOLD analysis project Ga0114931, IMG submission 89579) | Deep subsurface microbial communities from Kolumbo volcano to uncover new lineages of life (NeLLi) - 2SBTROV14_V59a metaG | ecosystem: Environmental > Aquatic > Marine > Volcanic | place: Kolumbo...
TCCTACTCAAAATAATGATACTAATCCTAAAATAGAAAAAATTGAGGATGATTATTTTAAAGATGATCTAGACATCCCACCATTTTTAAGAAAAAATTAGTTATGAAAAAGTTACTCCCAAGCTTTTTTGCTATTTTATCCTTAGTATTAGTCACTTCCGCCAGCATGTTTTTATTTTATAGAGCTTCTCACTTTGATATTAACTATCCAAACCCTTTAACCGATGAGCTTTCGGCACAAACTGTTAAGCTTCAAAAAGATATTCAAGAGGATTATAGGTGTTTTTTACCCCCCAAATCTGGTAAATGTTACGGATACATAGAAAAATATTATTATAATCGTGACACACATAAATGTGAGAAATATGTTTATAGTGGGTGCTCAGCCACAGTCCCTTTTGACACTTTAGGGGAATGTTCTAATGTGTGTGAAAAAAAACCTGTTGACTAGGGTTAAGTTTAATTATATCCTTTTAAATAGGCGTTTGAGTGGTTATCAGCCACAAATCGTAAGATACGCTAAGGAAAGAAATTCAGTTTTGAAAAGTAGACTCCTTTGGGTAAGCCCAATATAGCTGTAATAAGAGTCTCGGTTTTACTGGGAAATTTAGAGTGGTACCGCGAAAGAAAGCTCTTTCGTCTCTATGAAAAATCATAGTGACGAAAGAGCTTTTTTTGTTGATCTATTCAAAATTTATTTTGTTAAGAGTCAACAGTTGCTCTAATCTTTACCGTCTAACTATAACATGTGTAAAGTATATGGTAAGGTCGGTGTTTATATAAAATTTATTTTAAAAATGAGTACTAAAAAATACAAAGATGTTGATTCAAATTTAAATAGTGTAAAGAATGAAAAAGAAATGCTTAATTATTGGGCTAAGAACAATGTTTTTGAAAAAGTAAAAGAAAAAATTAAAGATTTACCTCAATGGGTTTATTACGATGGGCCTATTACTGCAAATAACTTGCCCCACTATGGTCATGCAATAACGTGGACTGTTAAAGATGCTGTGCCAAGGTATTGGACAATGCAGGGTTTTAACGTAATTAGAAACATAGGGTGGGACTGCCAAGGACTTCCTGTGGAGTATGAAGTAGAAAAAAAGCAGGGATTTGAGAAAAAAGAGGATATTGAAGATTTTGGTGTAGAAAAGTTTAACAAGCTGTGTAAACAATCAGTACTTGAGTATAGGGGATCAATGGAAAAGTATGAAACAAGACTTGGTAGGTGGCTTGACCACAGTGATGAGTATTCAACAATGGATTCAAGTTATATTGAAAGTATTTGGTGGTCTATAAAAAATATTCATGAAAAAGGACTACTTTACAAAGGTTTTAAAGTTGTCCCTTACTCAACTAGGGCAGGTACTACTTTAAGTAATGCTGAAGTTGCTTTAGGGGGTTACAAAGAAATTACTGACCCTGCTATAACTGTTAAATTTAAAGTGGTTTCTAAAGGAGAGTTTGAAGGTAACTATATTTTAGCTTGGACAACAACTCCTTGGACAATCCCAGGAAACCTAATGTTGGCGGTAGGTAAAAACATTGAATACTCTGTAGTTGAAAGTGGGGGTGTTAAATATATAGTCGCAAGTGATTGTATAGAGAATGTATTTGATAAAAAAGAGTATAAAGTACTTAAAAAAGGTATTAAATCAAAAATGCTTAACGGGATTGAGTATAAACAACCCTTTAATTATTTTGAACATAAGAGAAAAGAGGGGTGCTTTAAGGTAATTTATGCAGACCATGTAACTACACAAGATGGTACAGGTATTGTTCATTTAGCCCCTTATGGTGAGGAGGACTTTAATATTTTTATGGATCTTGGAGTAACACTTTTTGATTACCTAGATGAGACAGGAAATTTTATAGATCCTATTGAAAAATATAAGGGAATGTTTTACAAAAAAGCAAATAAATATATTATCGAAGATTTAAAGGACGAAGGTGTTTTGTTTGAACATTCTAATTACCCACACCAAATGCCTATGTGCTGGAGAACGGACACCCCTTTAATTTATAAACCCGTTGAAAGTTGGTATTTAAGTGTGACTAAAATAAAAAAATCACTTTTAAGAGAGAATAATTCAGTAAACTGGGTTCCTCCACATGTTAAAAAGGGTAGGTTTGGAAAATGGCTGGAGGAGGCAAGAGATTGGGCTTTAAGTAGAAAAAGATACTGGGGAACACCTATTCCTATTTGGGTTAACGATAAAACAGGTGATCGTGTTGTTATAGGGTCTTTTAAAGAGCTATCATCAGTTTCTGGAAAAAAACTTTCAAAGGATTTTGATCCCCATAGACCTTATGTTGATGATATTACATGGAAAGGAAAAGAGGGAGGAACTTTTACTAGAGTTCCAGATGTTTTAGATGTTTGGTATGACAGTGGTTCTATGCCATTTGCACAGTATCACTATCCTTTTAAAAATAAGGAAAAGTTTGGCGATAGGTTTCCAGCTGATTTTATTTCTGAAAGTTCTGATCAAACAAGAGGGTGGTTTTACAGCCTAATAGTTATTAACACTGCACTTTTTGATAAAACGCCTTATAAAAATGTATCTATGAGTGGGATGCTTTTAGGAAACGACGGTCAAAAATTATCAAAAAGTAAAAAGAATTATCCACCAATGGATGAGGTATTTGAAACTTTTGGTGCGGATATATTAAGATATTTTTTACTAACATCCCCTGTTGTTAGATCTGAAAGTGCTAAATTTTCAAATGAATTTTTAAATGAAGTAAAAAAAGAGTATTTTTCAACTCTGTGGAACAGTTACAAGTACTATGTAACCTATGCAAAAGCTTATGAGTTTAGTGGAAAAATAGTAACTGATAGTGATAACATTTTAGATAAATGGATTTTAACACGGTTGAATAACTTAGTTGAAAAATTAAATGGCTACATGAAAAAGTATGAAATCATGTATGCTACAAGGCTTTTTGCACCCTTTGTTCAGGATTTATCAACTTGGTATATAAGGCGAAGCAGAGATAGGATTTCTAAAGGCGATAGAGAAGCACTTAATACTTTATATACATGCTTAAATACTTTATCTAAGTTAATGGCACCATTTATGCCTTTTATTTCAGATGAAATATATTTGAACATAACTCCAAATGCCTCAGATTCAGTTCATTTAGAAACTTACCCTAAAGCTAATAAGGATTTAGAAAAGAATGACCAAATACTTACAGATATGCAAACTGTTAGAGATATATGCTCTAAAGGCAATGCTATAAGAAAAATTCAAAATATTCCTGTAAGGCAGCCTTTAGCTTTACTTGAAGTTGTAGAAAAGCCATTAGACGATAAATATATTGAAATAATAAAAGATGAGCTTAACGTTAAAAAAGTAAATTTTGTTAAAAAGCTTACTGACGGAGATAATCTTGTTATTAGTGAGAATGTTTCCCTATATACTGTTCTTAATGAAGAGTTAGTACTTGAAGGGGAGTATAGAAACCTTGTTAGGCAAATTCAAAGTTTTAGAAAAGATCAAGGATTAGATGTTGAAGATGTTATAGAGATTGTGTTGGAAAAGTCTGACGTTAACGAAAGGGTACTAAAGGTTTACCAAAATGATCTACAACAAAAAGTAGGTGCTAAAAGTGTACATCTTGGAGCAAAAACGGTAATTAAGAAACTATAGAATTATATAATTAATTATATAATTATTCAAAACTTGAAATCTAGCTTTTTATTGTAGCAAAGCCACTTGTAGGTTTTTAAATACTTTAAGAACAGTATATCTAAACTACATTTAGGAACACCCTTTAAAAGACGATTCGAACTTTTAAGCCATTGGGGGTAGATAAAGACTATATGCCATACAAAGCACTCTTCCCTTAAATAAATATCAGAATGACTTTTATGTGCAAAAAAGTTTATTACTTTGTAAACTAAATTTTAACCCATTTAGCATTAATCATTATTAACTTATAATAAGTTTAATGCTTAAAAAACGAGACTTAGTTTTAGATTTTTTACTTTTATCTACTGTAGTGGTGGGTTTGTTTTCGCTTTTTTCAATATCCAACCACTACTTTAATTTCCAAGGTTATTTTGTGATAGTTGGGGTTATTTTATATTTATTGGTTCCCTTAATTAGTTTTAAAAATTATTCTATGGTTTTTCCTTTTGCATTAAGCTTTGTTTTAGGGTCGCTTTTATACTTGTTTTTATTTGGACAATCTGCAAGAGGTTCTGCAAGCTGGATTAGTTTAGGACCTGTAAATTTTCAACCAAGTGAGCTTGCCAAAGTTGTGCTTATTTACTATACAGGTTTTATTTTAACTAAAAATATTACCTTATTTAAAAAAATACTTTATGTAGGTGCTATAAGTGGTCCTATTTTAGTTTTATTATTACTTCAGCCAGACTTTGGAACGTTTGCTATCACTTTTTTTGTAATCGCATCGTACTTTTTTTTAAACATAAATTCCATTAAAGTTATTATCACATCTTTTGTTTTACTTTTACTTGTTGCACTTTTATCATTTGGATTTTTACAAGATTACCAAAAGTTAAGGTTAACAAGTTTTTTTGATCCTAGTAAGGATGCCCTTGGAAGCGGTTATAACGTAATTCAGTCAAAAATTGCTATTGGGTCTGGTGGACTATTTGGAAAAGGGTTTAAGCAAAATACACAGGTTACCTTAAACTTTCTTCCAGAACCACAAACTGACTTTATTTTTGCCTCATCCAGCGAAAGTTACGGGTTCTTTTACTCATTTTTAATATTAGTTCTAGTTTATGGTCTTTGTTTATGGGTTTATATTAACTATTTTTTAAAAATTGGGGACGTGCAAAAAAAGTACTTTGCGTATGGCATTTTTATATTACTTTTTACTCAATCAACATTAAATATAGGCATGAACTTAGGTTTATTGCCTGTTACAGGTCTTCCATTACCTCTTATTTCGTATGGAGGTTCATCACTTTTAACTTTTTTTATACTTTTTGGTTTTTTACAACTTATAAACAAAGAAGAGGGGGTTTAATTAACAATAAAACACACTCTTACTTTAAATAGTTTTATATAGAAGTAACAAAAAATGACACCTGTATTTATATCCTAATTCCTTCATAAAAGGTTTAATTTAGGGAAATAATTGTTTTTTTTGTTGTTTTTTGGTAGGATATTGCCTGTTACTTACACGATATGAATAAATACGCTATATTACAAGTAAAAAGCAAACAGTATTTTGTAAAAGAAGGTAGCACTATAAGTGTTCCTAAGATTGACAAAGGTACTAACTTTGAAGTTCTTTTAATTAAGGACGAAAAAGATGTAACTATAGGAAACCCTGTAACTGAAAAAGGTGGTTTAAACCTAACAAACTTAGGTAACAAAAGAGTAAAAACAGATGTTAGAAGATATAAAGGAAAAAGCAGATACAGAAAAAATAAATCTCATACAGACGAATACACAGTAATTAGAATAGAAAAAATTGATATAGCTGCAACAAAAACAACAGTTATAGAAGCAAAACCAGAAGAAAAACAAGAAAAAAAGATAATTAAAAAGGTTGCTACTAAATCCGAATCAAATAAAACTAGTTTAAGTACACTTAAATTAACAGACTCAGTTGTTAATAAGCTAGAAAAACAAGGTATTAAAACAGTTGAAAATCTTAAATCAAAATCAAAAGAAGATTTAGTTGCAATAAAAGGTCTAGGAGAAAAAACTGTTGATTCAATTTTAAAAAAGTTAAAATAGTAAATAATGTCTAAGCATACTTCGCAAGGTTCAAAAGCAACACAAAAAGGAAACGTATCTGGTAAAAGGCTAGGTATTAAAATATACGGTGGCCAAAATATAAAAGCCGGTCAGATTATTTTAAGACAAAGAGGGACTAGATATCTAAATGGTTTAAATGTTGGTGTTGGAAGAGATCACACCCTCTACTCAAGAGTTTTAGGTGTGGTTGAATTTACTAAAAATAGCCTTGGAAGGGTAGTAGTAAAAGTAAAACCTAAATCTTCTAAATAACCCTCTAATACACAAATTTTATTGTTTTTTCTGTTTTTGATTATACTTACTCCCAAATTCTAACTCCTAATAACTAATTTCTTAGACCACAGGTCACATCGTCCTTTGGTTAAAAACTGTAAATTAATCAAACTTTTGTAATTTGGTCATTGGTATTTTGGGTATTCTTAAAGTTTAGATATTAAAAATTTAGAAATTTAACTAAAAAAGTTAGTTAATGTGTTATTATCCCAATTGATTGGGGTGGCCAAATTCTTACAAAAGCTCTTCCTATGATATCGCTTTTATCAATAAATCCCCACTGCCTACTATCACTTGAACCTTCTCGATTGTCACCAAATACAATATACTTATTTTTTGGAACAGTAATGGTTTTCCCTTCTTCCATAAATGCTCGTCCAGATGTAATTGTTCCTCGTTTAAGGTAAGGCTCTTTTAAAATCATACCTTGTGGATTTTTATCATTGTAAATAATTACTTTATTTCCAGAGAGTTGTACTTTTTCACCAGGTAAGGCAATTATCCTTTTTATAAATTCTTCAGTTGGATCAAGTGGGTATCTAAAAATAATTATTTCACTTCGTTTTGGTTCATTAAACTTGTAAGATATCTTTTCAGTGATTATTCTATCTTTATCACCTAAATAAGGTGTCATAGATCTACCATTAACTTCGTTAGGCTGTATAATAAAGATATGGAGTATAGCAATGATAATTGCGGAAATTCCAATAATCTGTATGGAATCAAGCATCCATTCACCTATTTTATTTAGCATATATATAAGTTGACAACTTTTTAATATTTATGGCAGTTAAAAAAATAATTTTAACCAATACATTATACCAACTACTTGGGAAATTTATATCAACTGCATCAGCAGTTGTTGTTAGTGTAATAATAACAAGAATTCTTGGTGCACAAACTTGGGGGGAGTATTCCATTGTTATTTCTTACATCACTTTATTTTATGTTTTTACTGATCTTGGTATAAACAGCATTGCTGCAAGAGAGTTTACTTTTTTAAAAAAGGTTCCAAAAAGACACTTTTACTCAGTTATTGGTTTTAGATTTATCTTAACCTTAACAGTTAGTTTGTTTTCTATTTGTACCTTGTACTTTTTAAATTACCCAAGCTACATAAAAACCGCCATAGTTTTTGGTCAGTTTAATCTTATTTTATTTTCTATATCCTCAAGTTTTAATAGTATTTTTCAGGCAAAGCTCTGTTACAAGTATCTTTTTTACTCAACGTGCGTGTTTTCCACTATTAACCTTGCTTTATTCTTAGCGTTGGTCCCAATTTATAGTGGGAATTTGATTATTTTGTTAATTCCTATAATTGTAGGCGAGCTTTTTAGACTTTTATTAAGCTTGTATTTTGCAAATAGACTTTTAAGTAAAAGTATTGATAAAACATCTGCAAATAGATTTGCAAAAAATGTTTTACTAATGGCGGCTCCGCTTGCAATGGTTTTAATTTTAAATACTTTAATGGTGCAAATAGATAAAATAATGCTTAGTGTTATGGTTGCTCCTGTATTTTTAGGATTTTATTCTCTTTCTTATAAGCTATTTGATGTCTTACTTGTTTTTCCAACTTTTTTTATGAACGCAGCTTTTCCTATTTTTAGTGATAAGTACAAACAAGATAAGAATTACAATTCTGTGTTTACTAAATCATTAATGTTTTTAGTATCGGTAGCACTATTTTCTACTATCTTTTCTTTAATTTTTGTTCCTTTTTTGCTACCAATAATTTGGGGGTCACAAATGTCTCCAGCTGTGTTAAGTTTTAATATTTTAATTACGGGAAGTATCTTTTTTTACTTAAGTAGTATTCTCTCGTGGAATTTTGTTGTGGAAAATAAGCAACACATATTAATCTACGTTTACGCAATTGGTTTAGTTACCAACTTTTTGCTTAACTTATATTACATTCCAAAATTAAGTTTTATGGGAGCAGCACTTACAACAGTTTTTACAGAGTTTTTTGTAGTAATGATGTTGGTTGTTTTAAGTTATAAGTTTTTATCTGTACGTGTTGTTAAAGTTAAAAATGTAATTCCATGGAAACCGTTCAAGTAATAATTCCAACAATTAATCGACCAAAGCTTTTATCAAATATCTTAAAAATATTACTACAAAGCAAGCTTATTACTAAAATTACAGTAATAAATACTTCAAAAAAGCCTTTAAACATTAAATTTAAAAAAGTTGAGATTGTAAATAACCCTAACTTTTTAAAAGCAAAAAATGAAGTAAGCAAAAAAAGTAGGTGTGCGTATTTGTTATTTTTAGATGATGACCTTAATTTAACGTTACAAGCTTTAAACAACTTTTTATCAAGAGCCTTTAAACTAAATCTAGACGCCGGTAGCTGTTTTGTAAGATCTAAACTCACTTACAAGTTTGATTTAATTAAAACTGTGGGGTTTGCAAAATTAAGCTTTTACGGTGTTGCAAGCTTAAATGAAAAAAAAATCTTATCTAAAACCTTTAGGCCTGACTTTTTTCCTGGATGTTTTATGCTTATTAAAACAAGTTTATTTAAAGATGTTAATGGTTTTGATACTAACTACAAGTTTCCTTTTTACAATGAAGACACTGATGTTTCTTACAGAATTTGTAAAGTTAAAGAGAATAATATTGCACTGTTTCCAGATATTACGGTAACACACCTAAAAAGTAGTGGTGGGGTACGAACAAAAATTAAAAAAGAAACATGGTTTTACAACTTTGGTTTTAATAATGCTTACTTTTTTGTAAAAAACTTTGGTATTTTAAAGTATTTTTTATACTGTATGTTTAGACTTCGTGATCATTTATTTGTAGTTAAGCAAAAAGATATTAAAATTTATAAAAGTTATTTAAGTGGAGTAAAAAATGGATTTAGCAAAGCAAGAAAAAATTAGTGTTTTAGTTGTAAATTACAACCAGCAGAAAGAATTAAATGCCTTAATTTCATTGCTAAAGCCCTTTTTAAGGGGTTTAAATTACGAAGTTATAGTATTTGATGCAAGTAATAACTTTAAGGCTAAAAACGATGTTAAATACTATAGTTTGTCAAAGAATGTTGGTTACGGAACGGCTATAAATTATTTAGCAACAAAAGCTAGCGGAGACCATTTTTTAATTTTAAATCCGGACATTGAGCTAAACGGGTTTTTAAAGCCTGATTTTCAAAAATATTTGGAATCAGATTTAAAAACCGTAGTAATTAGCTTGGGGAAAGCTGAAAAACAATACAGTGTGCCATTAATTGCCCACTTTAAGGGTAAAAAAAGATTTAGCGGGTTTTCTTTTTTAATTGCCTCACATGCTTTTAAACAGTTAGGTGGTTTTGATAATTCTTATTTTATGTATTTTGAAGATGACGATTTAAATATAAAGCTAAAAAGATTTGGATTAAAAACTATGTATTTAGACAAACCTTTGATTACACATAATAAAACATATAAAAATAAAACTTTTAAAACCCGAAAAAAATACTATTATGACTCTCAACTAATATTTTTGAGAAAAAACCACAAAATTTTTTATCTGCTATTTTATATCCCAAATAGAATTTTAAGTTTTTTAGCAAGTGTTTGAAAAATTAGTATACATATTTATATTAATAAGTCTGTTTATAGGAGTATTGCCAAATGCAATCTTAAATACTAGATATTCTGTCAATATCCCTTTCTATCTTTTTGATATAACTATATTTTCTGCATTTTTGATTAGTATTTTTTTAAAAAAGTATAGGAGTAATACTATAGACATTTTTATCTGTTTAACATGGTTTTACCTATTTTTAGTAAGTTTATTAAATCTTAAACTATTATTTTTGCCTTCTTCTGTTTTTTACCTAGCTAGATTTTTTGTAATTTCTTTAAGTTATCCCTTTTTTCTCTACATTTTTAAAACTTACCGAAACTTTGCTGTAAAAACTTTAAACTTGTTTTTACTTGTGTCGTTTATTTTTTATCTTATTATTTTTGTAATTTTTCCAAATGTAACTCTAGTTGGCTTTGACCCACATGTTAAAAGGCTTTATGGGATGTTTATTGACCCTAATTTTTATTCGGTATTTGCATGTTTAGTGTTTTTTTATTGCTTATTAAACAGACAGCTTTCTCCTATTTTTAAGTCATTGTTAATTAGTTTAAGCCTTTTATCCTTATTTTTAACTTTTAGCAGGCTTGGATTATTGGTTTTTTTAGCAACATCAATAGTTCTTTTTTTAAAAAACAAGTCTTCCTACATTGTTAGTATACTTGTTGGGTTTTTAATTCTTGTTTTGACTAATGTTTCTTATCTTTACCGAATTTTGTTTGTTGGAGGGAATTTAGATTCGTTTGTTTTTAAAATTATCTCTTTTGTAGAGGGGGTGTATTTGATAAACGCACAAAATATTCCCGTTGGGTTTAACAACATTACAATTTATAGGTATTTTTTAATGTCTAATATTAACAACGTAACAAGTTTTTTTGATTTTACACCTTTTTCGATATTACTTAGTGGGGGAATAATATTTGCAGCAATTATTTCATTTTTAATATTGTCATTAACTAAGCTCAACTCCAGTTCTAAACTTTTAATATTTTTGTTTATAATTTCTGGTTTTGTAATGAATACCATCTTTAACCCTGTTCTTTTTTTACTCGTTATAATGCTTGTTGTATCTCAGATTGATATGGAGAAAGCTGGATAAATTAAATAAGTTTCAGATGTTTTTGGACAATGTGGGTGTTTTACGTGTGTTTAGTGAAATAGGCAAAGTGGGGGGTGTGAGAAAACCTTATATTTTTTAAGTATTAACAACTATTGATTACGCACTTGCGCGTTAATCAATTTTTTCAAAGTAAACTGCTACAGTTGCTTGTGTTTTATTTCCTGCAACATCCTCTGCTTCTACTTTTATTTCATTTACTTCATCAACCAAGGCTATTGTTGCATTATATATACCTTCTTGATTAACAGAAGCTACTTTTCCATTAACTGTAACTTTGGCGTCACTTTCTGTGTTTCCAGTTACCTGAAGTGTTCTAGAAAACGA
>Ga0114931_10010465_pt1 | contig 11039 bp, 9 predicted proteins | sample 2SBtaG_FD_89579 | JGI IMG/M metagenome (GOLD analysis project Ga0114931, IMG submission 89579) | Deep subsurface microbial communities from Kolumbo volcano to uncover new lineages of life (NeLLi) - 2SBTROV14_V59a metaG | ecosystem: Environmental > Aquatic > Marine > Volcanic | place: Kolumbo...
ACTCCGAGACGAAGGCGATTTCGACGCGGCCGCAGCCCTCGACTGGCACCAACCGCGGCGGTTCGGCGTGTTCCCGACCCCGTCGCTGCGGCTCGAGCTCGCGATCGGTGCGAGCGCCGGTGGCAATACCGAGGCAGCGAGGCTCTGCGAGGAGTTCTCAGTCGACCATCGCATCGAGTTGCGGCGACTGGCAAAGAGCAGCAGCAGCGCCATGGCGAATACGGCCGGCGAGTTGCTGCGCCGGGTCCCAGGGAGGCCGGCAGGCCAGCTGGAGATTCGTGTGCTGGGCAGCCTGGAGCTGGTGCGAGACGGCAAGGTCATCGAGGACCCCGGGCTGAGGCGGGAGCGGGTGCAGGCGATCGTGCACTATCTCGTGGCCCGTCGCGCCTGCCGGCGCGAAGAGAGCGGTGTCGCGGTCTGGCCCGATCTCGATGAGCGTTCCGTCGCGAACCACCTGAGAGTGAATCTACATCACGTGCGTCACATCTTGGAACCCGACTGTCAACCGAGAGAACCCTCGTTCTTCGTGCCTCAGTCCGGCGACGAAATAGCCTTGCGCAGCGTGGATGGCCTCGAGATCGACGTAGATCGCTTCGAGGAACACCTCGCGCAGGCGGAGTCTGCCGACACCTCGGGGAGCCCCGGCCTCGCGCTCGAACACTACGAGAGCGCACTCTCGCTCTATCGAGGCGAATATCTACGGGGTTCGTTGGGTAGCGACTGGGGCGTTCACGACCGCACCCGATTGAGTTCGGCCTTCGTTCGTGGTGCGCTGCGCGCGGCCGCCTTGCGGCTCGGCCACAGCGATCTGGACGCCGCCCTGCGATGGACCCGCCGTGCCCTCGAGATCGATCCCCTGGCTGAGTTGGGCTATCGGTTGCAGGCCATCATCTACTTGCGACGTGAAGATCGGAGCGCGGCCCGCTCCGCTCTCCTGGATGGATTCAAGGCACTGGATGAAGGCGGCCTCGTACCGGACGACGAGACCCTGAGAATTGCTCGTCGCCTGGGCATCGAGAACTCGAGGAAGCTCACCCGCTCGGCCCAGTCCGCGCCGGAGCTGATGCACAAGCCCGTGATGGCTTAGGAAACGAGTTGTCCTTTTCTCGGAAGAAGGCTTCGCGCTCCGTCTCTCTTGGATGGACGTACGAACCAGACCTGCGTGTCGGGCTGTCACATAACTACGTCATTGCGACACATCCACAAGTGATGTGAGTGCGATTGTCCCAGGTCGTGCACCGGCCTTCGTTTTGCGTGGACGCCCCGCAGGAGAAGACGAACCCGCAGACGCGCGGTCCTCTTCCCAGTGGCGTTCTCTGGAGCCAACGCAGCGACGTCAAACTTTGTCGGAGGCCAGTTGGTTGGGGCGTTCGACGTTCTCGTTGATGGCGATCTCTACGATGTCTCGTTCGAGGACGGGACGTGTATCGCGCTGTTCGATGGCTGTTGACTCCACCGCCGATTTCGCCTTCTCCGATGCCTTATCCGCGATCCAGGCCTCTGAGGTGCTCTTGGCCCAGGTTTTCCTGAACGTCGGGGACCCATTCGACACAGACCCGCAGGCCGTCGGCGCCGTAGCGGAGGAACCGCTGCCGCAGCTGGTAGTAGAACGACCGCGAGACCCCGAGCTCTTCGCAGGCCTGGCTGACGTTGCCGAGCTCTTCTGCGCGCCGGAAGATCTGGAGGCGGAAAGCGTGTACGCTGTCCTCGAGGGTCATTGCGGCGTCTCCTTTGTTCCTGTGTCGCAACAAGAACTTAGGAGAAACGCTTCCTTGACCCTCCTTACCTTCTGCTCAGAGGTGTCTAGGCCTTTGAGACATAGTTCACCCTAGCCGCTGCGCTTCAACGCCTCGATCCGCTCGTCGAGGGGCGGATGCGACATGAAGAGGCGCCCGAAACGCTGCTTCCGACCGCCGGAGATCCCGAAGGCCGAGAGCTGCTCGGGAAGGTGCGGCTGATCGACGCTGGCCTTCAGCCGTTCGAGCGCGCCGATCATCGCGGCCGTGCCCACCAGGCGGGCGCCCCCCGCGTCGGCCCGGAACTCGCGGCGCCGTGAGAAGGCCATCACGATGGCGCTCGCCAGGATGCCGAGCAGGATCTGGGCCAGGATCGTCGTCACGTAGTAGCCCATGCCGTAGCCGCGCTCGGTCTTGAACACCACGCGGTCCACGGTGTGGCCGATCACGCGCGAGAAGAAGAAGACGAAGGTGTTGACGACGCCGGAGATCAGCGTGAGCGTGATCATGTCGCCGTTCGCCACGTGGCTGACCTCGTGGCCCAGCACGGCCGCGACCTCTTCCCGGCTCATCCGCTGCAGCAGCCCCGAGCTCACCGCCACGAGCGCGTGGTCGCGGCGGGCGCCAGTCGCGAACGCGTTGGGATCGGGCGAGTCGAAGATCGCCACCTCCGGCATGCCGATCCCCGCCGCCTGGGCGTGTTGCCGCACCGTCTCCACCAGCCACTGCTGGGTCGGTCCCTGGGGCTGCTGGATCACCACCGCGCCGGTCATGCGCCTGGCCATCCACTTGGAGATCCCGAGCGAGATGAAGGCGCCCCCCATCCCGAAGACCGCGCAGAAGAGCAGCAGCGGCCCGAGCTGGAGGTGGACGCCCTGGGCGTCCAGGATCGAGCCGACGCCGATCAGGTTCCAGACGAAGAACAGGACGAGCGTGATGGCGAAGTTCGTGGCGAGGAAGAGGAAGACCCGCTTCATGAGATTCTCCAGGGCGCTGGGCCGGCTGGCCGGGACCCCGCAAGCCTAGACGCCCCGCCCGGGACGGCAAGGCCCGAAGAACGGGCGGAGGCCCACCTGCTACCTTCGTTTCGGAAGGGGGCGCGGGCTTGGCCGAGATCCTTGTGAAACCGTTGGGGGACGACGAGTTCCGCGTCGAGGTGAGCGAGGGCCAGAGCCGCACCCAGCACCGGGTGACCGCGCGCCGCGACCACCGGCTGCGCTACGGCGGCGAAGCCCCGCCGGAACGCTTGATCGAGGAGTCGTTCCGGTTCCTGCTGGAGCGCGAGGCCAAGGAGTCGATCCTGCAAGCCTTCGAGCTGCCGGTGATCGAGCAGTATTTCCCGGAGTACCCGAGCTGGATCCGCCAGCGTCTGGCCGACTAGGCGGAGCCCTTCACCCGGCGCCGCAGGAAGTCGGCCAGGCGCGCCGTGGCGGGCGCCGCCTCGGGCACGAGCGCACGGGCCAGCACCCAATCGTGATACATGTCCGCCCACTCGTCGGCGGTCACGTCGACGCCGGCCGCGCGGGCCCGGGCGACGAAGCGACGGATCTGATCGCGCAAGACCTCGGCGCCGCCCCACAGGACCATCAGGGGCGGCAGTCCCGCCAGATCTGCGTGGACCGCGGCCACGAGCGGATGCGCCGGGTCGACCTCACCCATGTAGGTGTGGATCCAGGCCGAGAGCAGCTCGCGATCCAGGTAGTCGCTCGAGACGTTCTCGTCCATGCTGCCGCCGACCGCCGTGGGATCGGTCCAGGGGCAGACGAGGAGCGCCGCGGCCGGTAGCGGGTCGCCGGCGTTGCGAGCCTGGAGCAGGGTGGCGACGGCCAGTCCGCCACCGGCGGAGTCGCCGCCCAGGGCGATCTGGCCCGGGTCGACGCCCGAGTCGAGCAGCGAGCGGTAGGCGGCGATGGCGTCTTCCTGGGCCGCCGGAAAGACGTGCTCCGGGCCGAGCCGATAGTCGGGCGCCAGCACCCGCGCCTCGGACTCGAGCGCGAGATGCGCGATCAGCTCGGAGTGGCCCTCGGGGCTCCCCGTCACGTAGCCCCCACCGTGGAAGTAGAGAAGCGTTCGCCGCGGCTCGGGCCGGCCCGCGGGGCGGCACCAGACGGCGCGAACCCCGGCCAGCTCCGTCGTCTCGAAGACCACCCGCCGTAGCACGCGGTCGGTCCGGGGCAGGCGTCGCTCGGCGGCACGCAGCCACGGGATGCCCCGGGAGCGGGACTCCGCGAGGATCGCCTGGACCCAGGCGCAGCCGAACTCGGTGGCCAGGCTCCAGCCCGGACGCCTCGGCCCGCGGCGGACGCGCGAGACGAGCACCCGCACGAGCGCGCGAGAGGAGATCGCCAGCAGCTCGACCATGGTCCGGAGCGTACCGGAGCCGCGCGACGGCCGGCAGCGGGCTGCCAGGCTGCGACCCTGCGGCCGGCAGCGGGCTGCTAGGCTGCGACGATGCAGCCGGCACCGGCCTGGTTCACCGAGGCCGTCACCACCCCCTTCGAGAGCCATCACGTCGAGGTGGACGGCTGCGCGATCCACTACCTGGCCTGGGGCGACGCCGGCAAGCCGGGTCTCGTGCTGGTCCATGGTGGCGCCGCCCACGCTCACTGGTGGAGCTTCATCGCGCCGCACCTGACGCGCGACTACCGGGTGGTGGCCCTCGACCTCTCCGGCCACGGCGACAGCGGCCGACGCCAGCGCTACGCGCGCGACGGCTTCGCCCGGGAGGTCTTGGGCGTGATCGAGCACGCGCGCTTCGCCGGCCCCCCGATCGTCGTCGGCCACAGCCTGGGCGGAATCGTCACGATCGTCTGCGCCGCGCTCCACGGAGAGCAGCTGGCCGGCGCGGTGATCGTCGACTCCCCGGTGCGGCGGCCCGACCCGGAGACCCAGGAGGGCACCCGCGGCCGTTCCTTCCGAAATCCGAAGACCTACCCGAGCGAGGAGGAGGCCCTGGCCCACTTCCGGCTGGTTCCGCCCCAGCCCTGCGAGAACGCGTTCGTCGTGGATCACGTCGCGCGCCACTCGCTGCGCGAGACCGACGCCGGCTGGACCTGGAAGTTCGACAAGCGCGTCTTCCCCTCGGCGGCGCCGCGCCCCATGGCGGAGTACCTGAAGCAGGTTCCCTGCCGGATCGCCCTCTTCCGAGGCGAGTGGAGCGTGGTCGTGCTTCCCGAGACCGCGGCGTACATGTACGAGCTGCTCGAGCGAAACGCCCCGCTGGTCGAGATTCCGCAGTCCCACCACCATCTTTTCCTCGATCAGCCCCTGGCCTTCATCGCGGCCCTGCGCGCCCTGCTCGCGGACTGGGAGCACTCGGTCCCGCGACGCACGACGACCGATCCCGGCTGAGCGAGGCGCTTCGAGGCTCCACCGCCAAGCGGAGCCAAAGCGCTTCGAGGCTCCACCGCGAAGCGGAGCGAAAGCGCTTCAAGGCTCCACCGCGAAGCGCCGATGGGACTTCCTGGGGGATTCCATGGAGCCGGCCATTCGGGCAGGACTGCGGGCGGCTTCGGCTGCGGCCCGCCGGGGCGCGGCCCGCGGGCTGGCCCTTCCGGCCCGGATGCGAAGCCTGCCCAGCCGGCTGGTCCTGGGCGTCTTCTCCACCGTGCTCGTGACCTCCCTGGCCGTCGCCTTCACGGCCGCGCGCTCGACGGAATCGTTCCTGCGGGCCGAGATCGATCAGCGCTTTCCCATGATCCTGGCCCAGGTCTCCAAGCGGCTCGAGCTCTGGTACGACCAACGTCGGCTCGACATCCGCACGTTCGCGCACAGCACGATCGTGAGGGACCACCTCGAAGTCCTGGCCCGGACGACGCGGGGCCAGCGGGCCGAGCGCGCACGCTCCGAGCTCCGGACCTACCTCGAGTACGTCCTGGAACGCTTCCCTCAGTACGACGCACTCTTCCTCCTGTCCCGGGACGGAGAGCGGCTGCTCTGGGTCGGCGACGCAATCGCACTTCCGAACTCGCTCCAGGAGACCCTGCGCGAGCCGGGGCCGCCGCGGGTGAGCGCCCTCGAACGGGTTGCGGGGACCCGCTCCCAGGTGGCCTCTGCGCCGGTCCCGGGCGCGAAGGGCCAGCCCCTGGGGTCGCTGCACGCCGTGCTGGCCCTCGAGGAGCTCGATGCCCTGATCGCCGCCGACGATCCGGACGCCGCCTACCACGTGGCCGTGGTCGGGGGGGACGGGGAGATCCTGGCGCCCGCGCGCGACGACGAGCGGCCCGATGCGTCGGGTCTCGCCCGGCCCGACGTGGGTCGCGTGGCCGAGCTCACGCTCGCGGGCGGCGAGCGGGTGATCGCGTCGGCGGAGCCCTTCGCGCGCTTCGGCTGGACGCTCTGGGTGACCGAGCCGTACGACGCGGCCTTCGCCCCCCTGGTGGCGATGATCCGGCGCGTCTGGGCCGTGAACCTCGCGATCGTGCTGCTGCTCGGCGGCGTGGCCTACTCGATCGCCCGCTCCCTGGCGCGCCCCATCCACGACCTCTCCCAGGCGGCGCGCGAGATCGCCGAGGGCTCCGAGAACGTGGCGATCCCGGTCTTCGACCGAGCCGACGAGGTTGGCGTGCTGTCGCGCGCGCTGCGCGAGATGACGGCCCGACTGCACGCGAAGCACGGCGAGCTCCAACGCGCCAACGAGGTGCTGACCCAGCTCTCCATCACCGACGGGCTCACGAGCCTCCACAACCACCGGGCCTTCCAGGATCGGATGGCGCGAGACGTGCGGCGCGCGCGGCGGACGCAGGTTCCTCTCTGCCTGGCGCTCTTCGACGTCGACGACTTCAAGAAGCTCAACGATCGCCACGGCCATGCCGCGGGAGACCGCCTGCTCGCGGCCGTCGCCGACGTGCTACGCAAGGGGATCCGCGAGACGGACTTCGCCGCGCGTTATGGCGGAGAGGAGTTCGCACTGCTGCTGTCGGTTCCGCTCGACGGTGCATTGACGGTGGCGGAGAACCTGCGGCGATCGATCGCTGCAATCTCGGTCGAGCTGGACGACGCCGGATCCGTCGGCGTGACCGTGTCGGTCGGGGTGGCCGAGCTCCGCAGCGACGCGGAAGCGCTCTTCACGGCAGCGGATCGGGCGCTCTACGGCGCCAAGCACTCGGGAAAGGACTGCGTGATCGCCGACCCGGCGTGACCCGGCCCTCGCGAGGCCCGCCCGAGGGTGGACGCTAGCCGTCGGCGAGCAGCGAAGCGAAGACCCAGCCCACCACGCCCGCGGGCGTCCGCACCAGCAGCCAGTCGCCTTCGGATCGCTCGGAGAAGACCGGTGTGCCCCGAGCCAGCTTGGCCAGGACCGAGGCTTTCCGGGTGGGCTCGGCCCGGAGGTTCAGCCGACGCGCCTTCACGAAGCGGACGTTGCCGGCCCGCGCGACCCTTCGGGCCTCGTGGGAGAGCGCATCGGCCACGCGCTGGGCCCGCGAGGCGAAGAAGACGGCAGAACCGAAGTGGCCGGCCTGGAGCTGGCGGTCCGCCGCCTCCAGCTTGCGCCCGGCATCGGCGATCTCGTCGCCGCGCCAGGCTGCCGATCGGGCCGCCCGCTCGACGGCGATGCGCGCCTCGGCGATGGCGGAGACGGCGTTGGCGCGGGTGTGATCGCCGCGCTGTCCGGACTCGATGGCGATCATCGCCTCCTCCGCCTGCTGGAGATCCGCGCGCAGACGCTCCACCTCGCGCTGGAGCTCCTGGCTGCGGATCGCCTCGGCGCGGCGGTAGACCTCGGCGTCCGGTGCGGAGCCCGCGCGCAGGTGCGCGCAGCCCACCAGCAGGAAGGCGGCAACGAGCGGGAGCGGCCCCGCTCGATGGAGGGGCCACGGGCGTCTGAATCGGTCGCACGGCATCCTGCGGGGTCTCTTCGACCCGGCCGCCTGGCGGCTTGAGCGGGGTGGCCGCAGACCTCCGCGAAGCCCTCGAAGCGCGGAGCCTCGACCGCGCCGAAGCCATAGGCGGCGAAGACGAAGGCCAGCCGGCCTCCCGGCCGGCCTCGGCGTCGCCCGGGGTATCCCCGAGGTAGACGGGCGCCCGCGAACCGTGCCGCTCGAACGGCCGCCGGAGGTTGGACGCCTTGCCCCGGCCGGTGTCGCCGTGACGGAGCGTCTCGCGGAAGACGCCGCGGAGGCCAGTCTGGCCGAGGAAGAGGTCGCTCCCTCCGGTGCCCCGGTGGAAAATCTCTCGAGTCCCGAGGGTTCCCGGCCCGAGCGTGCGACGTTGCCAGGATCTGCGCCATCCGTTGTAATCGCTCTCATGTCCCATCTCGGGACGCTGAGAAAGGAACGGATGCCATGGAGAGAACAGGGGGAACGATCCGGTGGCTCGCAGCCGCAGGAGCCTTCGGGCTCGTGCTGGGGGCCCCGTTCCAGGCGGCGCTCGCGGGGGACGACGACGTGGGCTGCGGTGTCGGCACGACCATCATGGCGGGCGAGAGCGGGCTGGTCTCGCATCTGCTCGCCTCCTTCACCAACGGCATGACCTTCCAGTCGATCTCGCTGACGCTCGGCGTGATGGGCTGCGATGCCAACGACACGATCACGGCCGATGCGCAGCTACGCAGGTTCGCGAGCGGCAACGTCGACCGGCTCTCGCGCGAGATGGCCATGGGCCGCGGCGAGAGCCTCGACGTGCTGGCCAGCCTGCTCGGCGTGGCGGTGGAGGATCGCGCGACCTTCGGCCAGGTGGTCCAGGCGAACTTCGGTGTGCTGTTCCCGAGCGACACCACGACCGTGGGCGAGATGCTCGACTCGCTCGACGGTGTGATGGCCCGAGACGAGCGACTCGCACGCTACGTGAGGAGCTGAGGCGTCACGGTCCACCCGCTCCGGCCGGCGCACCCGGCCGGAGCGGGTCGAGCCCTCCCCGCGCCCTCGCGTGCGAGGCGTCCTCGCCCTGCTCCTGTTGCTCGCCGGGCCCGCGGCCGGCGGGCCGCCTCGGGAGCCCGACAGACTCCGGGAGCTGGTCGAGCGCGCGCGGGCGCTCGACCTCCCGGCGGCTCCACGCTGGCAGGCGCTGCTGCACTACGAACGGCGCCACTTCACGCCGCTGCGCCGGAGCGTCGTCGAGACACCGGCGTTCTTCCTGAGCCCCGTCGGCGCCCGCAACCCCGGCGCCGAGCTCGAGGCGACGCTCGCGGGCCTGCTGGATCCCGCAGCCCGCTCGGGCCGAGGCGAGCCGGTGCGCTGCTCCTTCCCGGCGCGCGCCGCGTTCCTGACCGAGGCGCTCGGCTTCGAGCCGGCGAAGGTGGCCTGCCCCGCCCTCGAGGCCTGGCGGAAGACGCTCCGCCCGGTGGCCTTGACCCTCGTCTTTCCGGAAGCCTTCATGGGCAGCCCGGCCTCCATGTTCGGCCACACCCTGCTGCGCCTCGACGTGAGTCGCGACGAGGAGTCCGAGAACCTGCTCGGCTATGCCATCGACTTCACGGCCGACACCGGGGGAGAAGCGGGCCCGGTCTATCTGCTGAAGGGCGTGCTCGGGGGCTATCCCGCGCGCTTCGGCCTGAACCCCTTCTGGGAGAAGCTCAAGCAGTACGCGGACTGGCAGAATCGAGATCTCTGGGAGTATCGACTCGGACTCGATGCCGACGAGATCGACCTCGTCCTGCTGCACCTCTGGGAGCTGCGCGAGGTCGAGATCCCCTACTACTTCTTCGACGAGAACTGCTCCTACCAGCTGGTGCGGCTGCTCCAGACGGTGCGCCCGGCGATCGAGATCCGCCACGGCTTCCCGCTCAGCGTGATCCCGATCGACACGGTGCGCGACGTGATCGACGAGACGGGCGTGAACCGAGCGCCGCGCTTCCGCGCCTCGCCCGCCACGAAGATCCGCTTCGCCCTGCACCACCTGCCGGCCGAGGAGACCGAGGCGATGCTCGGGCTCGCCGACGGGACCCTCGAGCCGGACGATCCGTGGGTCGCGGCCCTGCCTCCGGCACGCCGAGCACGGGTGCTGGGCCTGGCCTACGACGCGCTCCGCTACCGGTTCCTGGACGATGCGGTGGCGCGAAGCGAGGCCCGCAGACGCGCCCACCGGCTGCTGCTGGCGCGCAGCCGCCTCGGGCTTCCCGATGAGAAGCTCGAACCGCCGCCTCCCGTGGTCCGCCCGGAATCGGGCCACGGAACGGCGATGCTCGCCCTGGCCGGCGGCAGCGAAGACGGCGAGCCCTTCTTCGACCTGCGCCTGAGGCCCGGCTTGCACGACCGCCTCGATCCGGCGGGCGGCCACTCGCCGGACTCCACGATCCGCGTGCTCGACGGCACGCTTCGCTGGTACCCGGAGCGCGGACGCGTGCGGCTCGAGGAGCTCGTGGCCCTCGAGCTCCGCTCGGAGGCCCCGCGCGACGCGTTCTTCCGGCCGCTGTCCTGGCACCTGAGCACGGGTCTGCGAACGCGCCTGCTTCCGAAGGACGACGGCGACCTCGGGCGCCGCTCGGTGTGGCGAAGCGAGGGGGGGCTCGGGCTGAGCTTCGCCCACGACGACTGGCTGCGGGCCAGCCTGTTCGCCGAGCTACGCGGCGAGGCGAGCGGTGCGCTGGCGGGCCACGGCGCCTTCGGGCCGGGGCTCGGCGCGAGCCTGGACCTGGGGCGCCCGGACATGCGGGCGCGCCTCGAGCTCGGCGCCCGCGCATTCCGCTTCCTGGCCGGAGACCGGGCTACGGTGATCGAGCTGCGCGCGGAGCCGACGGTCCGCCTGGGTCGCAACCTGGCACTCGTGGCCGGGCTCGGCTGGAACCGCGACGAGGGCGACGGCTGGCTCTCGGGCCGGCTCGCCCTGCGCTTCTACTACTGACTAGGCCGCAAGCGCGGCCGCGGGGGATGGCGCGGCGACCCTTCCCGGAATCGCCCAGGCGTGGAAGAAGCGCCAATGCAGGAGCAGCGCTCCGAGAACCGCGCCGTGGAAGATCTCGTGGGGCCCGAGCACACCCGGAACCAGCCAGGCCACGCCCTCGTGGTCGAGCAGCGCCCCGACCCCGTAGACGAGGGCACCGCCGGCCATGGGAACGAAGGCGTGCCATGGGAGCTTTCGCGGAAGGAAGAGCATGGACGACAGGCCCGCGGCCGAGAGGCCCACGTAGAGGACGAGGCCGAGCCCGTCGCTCATGCGTGCCCACCAGACGATCTTTCCGAGCAGCGCCAGCCCGGTGAAGAGCCAGATGAGACCGACCATCCACCAGCGCCCGCGTCCCCGGAACCCGATGGCGTGCAGGGCCGTCAGGGTCCCGGCGATCAACAAGAAGATGGCCGCGTGGTCCATGCGCTGCAGCGACGCCTTCCAGGCGTGTGCAGCCGGCAGGCCGTGGTAGAGCGCGCT
>Ga0114931_10010466_pt1 | contig 11039 bp, 14 predicted proteins | sample 2SBtaG_FD_89579 | JGI IMG/M metagenome (GOLD analysis project Ga0114931, IMG submission 89579) | Deep subsurface microbial communities from Kolumbo volcano to uncover new lineages of life (NeLLi) - 2SBTROV14_V59a metaG | ecosystem: Environmental > Aquatic > Marine > Volcanic | place: Kolumbo...
GTTGGGTGAATCACGCTACAGGGCAAATTGCACGCCTGCGGTGGCGCATGGCTGTGTCGCCTACATGGACGTAGGCGAGGGGCGTGAGCTGGGAGCGGCAAGCTTTACAACTCCTTGGAATAGTTTAACTATTCCGCGTCGTTGCGCCTTGCCCTGCACCACCGCAAACGCACACTTTACCCTGTCTAACTGAGGATTCTAGGTTGAAATGCTCAGGGTTTGCCCTCATCATAATAACCTAGTAATCAAGTCAAGAAAATCCTTTCCGTGCAACTCCGACCAGGATCCTGCCAGGCGGGCCAAGCAGTTGCAGTCAACCCGCCAGGCGGAGTTCGATCCATGCATATCAGACAACTCTTCGACCCGGATACCAGTACCTACAGTTACCTGCTGTGGGATCGGGAGAGCCGTGAGGCGGCCATTGTCGACCCGGTAAAGGCGCAGGTGGCGCGGGACGCCGAGCTGATCGGGCAGCTCGGCCTGGCGCTGCGCTACTCCCTGGAGACCCACATCCACGCCGATCATGTGAGTGGCGGGGGTCTGCTCAGAGACCGCTTCGGCTGCCGGATCGGCATCCACGAGAACAGCCGGGCGAGCTGCGCCGACTGGCTGTTGCGGGAGGGTGACCGGATCCCCCTGGGGGACCAGCGCCTGCGTGTGTTGCATACCCCTGGGCATACGGATACGGATGTCTGCTATCTGGCCGGGGACTTCATCCTCACCGGCGACACCCTGCTGATCCGGGGCAGTGGCCGCACCGATTTTCAGTCGGGGGATCCCGGCCTGGCCTACGACTCCATCACCCGCAAGATCCTCACCCTGCCCGATGAGACCCGGGTCTACCCGGGCCATGACTACCACGGCTTCACCCAGTCTACGGTGGGTGAGGAGCGGGCCTTCAATCCGCGCCTGCACGACCGGGCGCGAGAGGCGTACATCCATACAATGCAGTCCATGCAGTTGCCCAAACCCCGCCTGATTGATCGGGCGGTGCCGGGCAATCTGGGCTGCGGGCTCTGAGCCCGGGAAGCGACGTGGATCGCCAGGCACTGGAGAAGATGCTCGAACAGGGTGGGGACAATCCCCTTTTACGCTACACCCTTGGTACACTCTGTCTCAAAGCGGGTGACGCGGAGGCGGCGGTCGGCCACCTGGAGGCGGCGCTGCGCCAGGACCCCGGCCACTCGGCCAGCTGGAAACAGCTGGGCAGGGCGCTGGCCGGGCTGGGGCGGCTGGAGGAGGCGCAAACGGCCTATAAACAGGGCATCGCCACGGCCGAGGCCAAGGGGGATATCCAGGCGGCCAAGGAGATGAAGGTCTTCCTCAAGCGCCTCGAGAAGTAATCACCGCCAGTCATCCGCTCATTTCCGATACATGGCGTAAACCAGGAAACGACGATGAGCGACGAACCGGACAAACAGGCGGTCAAGACCTATCTGCAGGGGCTGCAGCAGCAGATCTGCACGGCCCTGGAGAACGAGGACGGCGGGGCGGCATTCCAACCCGATGCCTGGCAACGGCCACCGGGGGAGGGGCTGAGCGGCGGCGGCCTCAGCAGTGTGCTGAGCGAGGGGACGGTATTCGAACAGGCCGGGGTGAACTTCTCCCACGTCCTGGGGGAGCGGCTGCCCAGTTCCGCCACCGCCCACCGCCCGGAGCTGGCCGGGCGCTCCTTCGAGGCCATGGGCCTCTCGCTGGTGATCCACCCCCACAACCCCTATGTCCCGACCTCCCACGCCAATGTGCGCTTCTTCATCGCCGAGAAACCGGGGGTGGCACCGGTCTGGTGGTTCGGCGGGGGCTTCGACCTGACCCCCTACTATGGCGAGGACGAGGACTGCAGCCACTGGCACCGGATCGCCCGGGCGGCCTGCGTGCCCTTCGGTGCCGAGGTCTATCCCCGCTTCAAGCAGTGGTGCGACGACTACTTCTTCCTCAGGCACCGCCAGGAGCCCCGGGGCATCGGCGGGCTCTTCTTCGATGACCTGAACGAGTGGGGGTTCGAGCGCAGCTTTGCCTTCATGCGCAGTGTCGGGGACCACTATCTGCCCGCCTATCTGCCGATCGTACAGCGCCGCCGCGGACAGACCTTCGGTGAGCGCCAGCGGGATTTTCAGCTCTACCGGCGCGGCCGCTACGTGGAGTTCAACCTGGTCTACGACCGGGGTACCCTGTTCGGCTTGCAGTCGGGGGGGCGTACCGAATCGATCCTCATGTCCCTGCCACCCCTGGTGAAGTGGCGCTACAACTGGCAGCCCGAGCCGGGCAGCGAGGAGGCCCGGCTCTACGAGCGTTATCTCAAGCCCCGGGACTGGCTGGCATGAAGCCCTTTTCCGCGGCCTGCGAAGAGAACCAGGGGCCGATCCTGGAGGTCCTGCAACGGCTGTTCGGCGGCGTTGAGCAGGTCCTGGAGGTGGGCAGTGGCACCGGTCAGCACGCGGTCTTCTTCGCCCGGGCCTTGCCCCACCTGTTTTGGCAGACCAGCGACCGGCGGGAGAACCATGCGGGGATAGCGGCCTGGCTGGAGGAGGCGGCACTGCCCAACACCGGGACCCCCATCGACCTGGACGTGGTGGGTCCCTGGCCACTGCGCCGCTTCGACGGGGTGTTCAGTGCCAATACCACCCACATCATGTCCTGGCCGGAGGTGGAGTGGTTCTTCCAGGGGGTGGGGCGGGTGTTGCGCCCCGAGGGTTGTTTCGTCCTCTATGGGCCGTTCAATTTCGCCGGGGCCTATACCAGCGATAGCAACGCCCGCTTCGACACCTGGCTGAAGGCGCGGGACCCACGCAGCGGGCTGCGTAACTTCGAGGAGCTGGATGCCCTGGCCAGTCGCCATGGCCTGGTGTTCCAGGAGGATATCCCGATGCCGGTGAACAACCGGATCCTGGTCTGGCGCCGCATGTGAATCCGCCCCACGAATCGGTTCAGGGAGCGTTCAGCCAGGCTGGCGCAAACTCTAGTCATCGGGTGGGGAATCCACCTCATCCAGCAACCGATGACATAGAGGAGACTTACCATGAAGAAGACCCTGACAAGCCTTGGAATCGCACTCATGACCGCATCACTGACCGTCTCGGCGGGACCCCAGCGTTTTCAGGATACCGCCAAGGTCGTCGATGTGGAGCCGATCTACGAGACCGTGGAGGTCAACCACCCCGAGCGCCGCTGTTGGGACGAGGACGTCTCTTACTACGAGCCCGGGCACAAGACCTATACCGGGACCGCCCTGGGCGCGGTGATCGGTGGCGCCCTTGCCAACCAGATGGGTCGTGGCCGGGGTAAGGATGCCGCCACGGTGGCCGGTGCCCTGCTCGGTGGGGCCATCGGTCATGACGTGAGCCAGCGCAACCGACGCGGCTATTACAACACCACCACCCAGCGCCGCTGCGAGGTGCAGGACCACACCAGCTATGAGGATCGGCTGGTCGGTTATCATGTAGAATATCGGTACAAGGGGCATCTCTTCAGCACCCGCACCAAGAACCATCCCGGCCGGCGTATCCCGGTCCAGGTCAGGGTGGCGCCGCTGGATGAGATCTGATTGGGATCAGCCATCCGGATTGTCGGAGCGGTCCTGCGGGACCGCCCGGCAGGCGGGTTTGAAGAACAGGTGATTGCCATGGGACTTTCCACACTCCAGCGCACGCTGGGCAGGCGGACACGCCGCCGGGTCGTACTGGTATTGCTGTCGCTGCTGCTGGCCGGACCGGCCTTCGCCAGACATGGCATTTCCCGGGACGAGGCGGTCGAGTATGCTCGCGAGATCATGGGAGGCCGGGTCATCCGGGCCGAGCCGAGGGAGCGGGATGGACGTCAGTATTACAACATCCGGATGCTGACGGACGACGGTCGCATGCGCCACATCGAGATCGACCGCGAGAGTGGCCGCCGCCTCGAAGGAGATCACAGACATGGCAAGAGGCGTGGCCGCTGAAGCCATGCGCGTACTGCTGATCGAGGACGAGGACGAGCTGCGTGAGCCCCTGGCGGAGCGCCTGCTCCAGGAGGGCTATACCGTCGATGCCGCCGCCGATGGTCAGCAGGGGCTGTTCCTGGGGCGGGAATACGCCATCGATGTGGGCATAGTGGATATCGGCCTGCCCAAGCTCTCCGGCATCGAGGTGATCCGTACCCTGCGCAAGGAGGACCGGCGTTTCCCCATCCTCATCCTCACCGCCCGGGGCAACTGGCAGGACAAGGTCGAGGGGCTGGAGGCCGGCGCCGACGACTATCTGGTCAAGCCGTTTCATGTGGAGGAGCTGCTGGCGCGCCTCAATGCCCTGCTGCTCCGCGCCGTCGGCTTGACCCAGCCGGTGTTGAGCTGTCCGCCGGTGGAGCTGGACACCCGTGGCCAGTCGGTCACCCTGGACGGCGCGCCGGTGGAGCTGACCGCCTATGAGTACAAGGTCCTGGAGTATATGATGCTGCATGCCGGCGAGGTGGTCTCCAAGACCGACCTGACCGAGCACATCTACGACCAGGACTGGGACCGGGACAGCAATGTCATCGAGGTCTTCATCCGCCGTCTGCGTAAGAAACTCGACCCGGACGACCGCTACCGGCCGATCGAAACCCTGCGTGGGCGTGGTTATCGCTTCGTCCTCGACAGGGCCCCATGAGCGGGGCGGCCCGGGGCTCCATCCATCTCCGGCTCCTGCTGGCCGCCAGCCTGGTGCTGACGGCCTTTCTCGGCCTCACCGGCCTGGCTCTCGACAAGGCCTTCCGCTCCGCCGCCCAGGAGGCCCTCAGGGCCCGCTTGAAGAGCAGCGTCTACGGCCTGCTGGCGGCCGCGGAGGAGGGTCCCTCCGGTCAGCTGAGCCTGCCCCAGACGCTGCCGGATCCGCGTCTCAACCTCCCCGATTCCGGTCTCTATGCCAAGGTGGCCGCACCCAGCATCGGCTATCACTGGCGTTCGGCCTCCACCCTGGGGCGCGAGCTGGATCTGCTCCAGACCGTCTATCCAGGGGAGTTTCGCTATCGCTATCAGCGCACGGCCGGCGGGAGTGAGCTGTTGGTGCTCGACTTCGCCGTCAACTGGGAGGGTAACGATGGCCGAGGGTCCCTCTATATCCTGGCGGTGGGCGAGGATCTGCGCTCCCAGCGGGAACAGATCGAGGCCTTTCGCAACTCCCTGTTCGGCTGGCTGGGGGGGGTGGCGTTGCTACTGCTGCTCGCCCAGGGCTGGGTGCTGCGCTGGGGACTCAAGCCCCTGCGGACCCTGGCCGGTGAGCTGGGGCAGATCGAGGACGGCGCCAGGGAGCGGCTCTCCGGCAACTATCCCCGAGAGCTTGGGGGCCTGGCGCGCAGCCTCAACTCCCTGATCCGACATGCCGAGACCCGGCAGCGGCGCTACCGAGACAGCCTCGGCGACCTGGCCCACAGCCTCAAGACCCCCCTGGCGATCCTGCGCAACCTGGCAGATCATCAGGGTGCTGGCGAGGCCGTCCACTGTCAGCGGGTGCTGGCGGAGCAGGTGACGCGCATGGACCAGATCGTGGGCCATCAATTGCAGCGGGCGGTGGCCTCCGGGCGCGTCACCCTGGCCTCCAGTCTGACGCTCAAACCGGTGGTGGAACGCCTTGCCCGCAGCCTCGCCAAGGTCTACCGGGAGCGGCCGGTGCGCTGGGAACTGGCGATCGACGACGGCTGCCGTTTCAGGGGCGACGAGGGGGACCTGATGGAGCTGCTGGGCAACCTGATGGACAATGCCTGGAAGTATGGCGGGGGGCGGGTGAGGATCGGCGCCCGGGAGGACCCCCAGGGACTCGAGCTGCATGTCGAGGACGATGGTCGCGGCATCCCCGAAGACCAGGCCCAGGAGGTGCTGCGCCGTGGTGGACGCATGGACCAGCAGCAGCCGGGGCAGGGAATCGGCCTGGCGGTGGTGCAGGACCTGATCAGCGCCTATGGCGGCGAGCTGCGCATCGGCCGTTCTGAACTGGGGGGGGCCGACATGACCCTGATCTTTCCCCTGCCGGGTGGGTCGGAGGCGACTGCCTGAGGATAAGGCGGTTCCAAGGTACGTTTGCGCAGGCTCAGTGGCGGCCTAGGGATCTCCCAGCAGGGCTTCGCGGGCCCCTGCGTACCGCCCGCCATCGGCGATGAGCTGTAAGCCCGCTGGTGTGAAGACGCGCCCCGCCCATCAATGGATTTTTGCGGCGTTTCAGAATGGAGCGATCAACTGATGAATCTAGGATCATAGCGGCCGGTCGGGGAATCGAGGATAATGCAGTGCCATGGATGCCGATCTTCACCTGCAGCTGCAACACCGCCTGGGCCGGGTCCATGCCCGCCAGCGCATCGGCATCGAGGAGGAGTCGAGCCCAGCGGTCTTCGGCAAGGGGCTCAACTTGTTTCACCCGGAGAACTGGTACTCCAGCCATATGCTGGTGCGCTATCTGCTCAAGCTGAGCGGCCTCTACTGGATCGGCCGGCGCAATACCCTGAGGATCCAGGTTCGCCACCACGATATCCTGCTGCCGCAGCTGCCGGATGCCTTCGAGGGCTTCACCCTGCTGCACCTCAGCGACCTGCATACCGACATGCACCGGCCGGCGGCCGAGGCCCTGATCGAACGGGTCAGCCAGATCGACTACGACCTGTGCGTCCTCACCGGCGACTATCGCGCCCGCACCTATGGTGACATCGAGGCCTCCATGGCGGGCATGCGTTCCCTCTGCACCGTCCTCAAACCCCCCATCTTCGGGGTCCTGGGCAACCATGACAGCATCCGCATGGTGCCGGAGCTGGAACGCATGGGTGTCAGGGTATTGTTGAATGAATCGGTGCCCATCGAGCGGGCGGACCAGCTCATCTATCTGGCCGGGATCGACGACGCCCACTACTACCGGGTGGACAATATCGAGAAGGCGGCGGACGCGATCCCCCTGGAGGCGGTCTCGATCCTGCTCTCCCATACCCCAGAGATCTACCTGCAGGCGGCCCACGCCGGCTTCGACGCCTTTCTTTGCGGCCACACCCATGGCGGGCAGATCTGCCTGCCCGGGGGCTTCCCCCTGACCCTGGACGCCAGCTGCCCGCGGCGCCTGGGGGCCGGGGGCTGGTGTCACAACGGCATGCGGGGCTACACTTCGGTAGGGGCCGGCACCTCCATCGTCGAGGTCCGGCTCAACTGCCTGCCGGAGATCACCCTGCACCACCTGAGGCGCGGCGGTTGAATGGTGCCATTTGGATTCGGATCGAGAGGGACTGGATGCTATTACTGATCATGAATATACCTGGACAGGTTGGAAAGCGGGAGCTGGCCGATTTCATCAACTCCGCCCATCGCGGATTGCTGCGCTGGCTGCCCCTGCCCAACAAACCGACGCTGAAGCGGTGTGAGATCGTGCGTATCGACGACCGGTCGTCGGGTACGGTGGAGTATCACGGGCTGGTCTCCATCCACCCCCTGGAGGCCTCGCATCGGACCATGGAACGGCTCAACGGCATGCACTTCCTGGGCAGGCGGGTGGTGGTCAAGCCCTACTGCAAGCGGGTTCACTACAAGGACCGGCGACGCAGCCACGCGGATCTCGACCAACTTCCCCAGGAGCGGCGCCGTGGCGACCGGCGCCGGCCGGCGCTGGTCACCCACCGGCTGTGCCGTCAGTAGGGGTGGCGGCGAATCCGTAGGCGAAACAGCAGTTGTGACAGCAACATCTCGCTGAGCCAGAACAGCAGCACCAGCAATACCAGGGAGCGCCAGCCGATCAGCTGCTGCCAGGCGGCATAGCCCAGGGGGATCAGTGACTCGGGGATCTGGTCGAGACCGATGGCCTGGCTGCTCGAGGCCATCCCCAGGCGGCGCTTGGTGAAGCTGGCGAGCAGGTCGCCAAGCATGGAGAGGGCGCCCAGGCCCATGCCGAATATCCAGTCGAGTCCTAGCAGCGGGGCGCCCAGCCCGCAGGCGACTACCGCCGCCAGCAGTCCGCGGATGGTTTTGGAGGGCCCCAGCCAGGGCCGGCCCGCGGCCGTCTTGCGGCCCCCATCCAGGGGCCAGTCGGCCCAGCCATCGAGCAGCAGTCGGGCCATGATCGGCGCCCCGTTAGCGATCAGCAACAGCAGCAGCAGCTTGAACTCGAGGGAGTCAGCCATGGCCCGCCAGGCCCTGGGCCAGGTGCTGGAAGTGCTCCAGGCGCTCGGCCAGGATCCCGCCCTGTTCTACCGCCTCGCGGATGGCGCATGCGGGCTCATGGGTATGGGTGCAGTCGCTGAAGCGGCAGCCTCCCAGGTAGGGCCGGAATTCCCTGAATCCCCGCTCCAGTTGCTGGAAGCTCAGGTGGGAGAGGCGGAAGCTGCGCACCCCGGGCGAGTCGATCAGATCACCCCCCTGAGGCAGGTGGTAGCAGGTGGCGGCGGAGGTGGTATGCCGCCCCAGGCCGGTGGCCTCGGAGAGGCGCCCGGTCTGCAACCCGAGTCTTGGCAGCAGGGTGTTGATCAGGGAGGACTTGCCCACCCCCGACTGACCGACCAGGATGCTAGTCTGCCCCTTCAGATGGTCGATCAGCCCCTGCATGCCCTGTCCCTCCCGTGCGCTCACCGCCACCAGGGGATAGCCGATCTTGGGGTAGCCGGCGAAGCGCCGCAGAAAGCCGGCCTGCTCCCCCCGGTCCAGAAGGTCGATCTTGTTGATCGCGATCAGCGGCCGCACCTGGATGGTCTCGGCGCTCACCAGGTATTGATCCAGCAGGTAGCCGCTGGGCTCGGGGCTGGGGGCCAACACCACCACCAGTTGGCTGATATTGGCGGCCAGGGGCTTCTCATGGCCGTTGAAGTCGGGGCGGCTGAGCAGGCTCTGGCGGGGTAGCAGGGCGGTGACCACCCCGCTGTGCGCGTCCACCGGCTGCCACACCACCCGGTCGCCACACACCGGGTGACCGATGTTCTGGCGTGTCAGACAGCGGTAGATTCCGCCCTGGTCGTCTTCCACCGCCAGGCTGGCGCCGTGCCGCACAATGACGCGTCCGTTGCGTGCCGGCCTCTCCCCGGCCGTCTCGATCGACTGCTGCGCCCGCCTGGCGGCCTGTTCACGCCGCTGTTCCTGAATGGCCTGGATGCGGGCCCTTTGGCGTTGTGTGAGGCGGCGCCTGGACATCAACTCATGGCGTGCCGGAAAAGGAGATGCCGCGGGCATTCAGCCACCCTCCCTCCCGCGGTCGGAAGGGGGTAAAGGCCCTGGCGCGCCTATGCGTCGACTTATTGGGATGGCGCATTGGCGCCATGGCCGCCACCGAACTTGTAGTATTGCTGGTTGAGGTAGCCGGCGGTGTTGTCGATGTCCTCGTCGAACCAGGTCAGCCCCAGCATCTGCTCGCAGCGGCGCACCTGTTTGTGCAGGCCGGGCAGGCTGGTGACCTTGCGGTCGGCGCGAGTATAGATCTCGCTGCCGTGGCAGCGCACGCAGTTCTGGTCGACTAGGGCCTTGCCCTTGGCCAGGTCGGCGGCCTGGCCCGGTGCGGCCAGAAACAGGCTCATGATGGCGAGGGCTTTGAGTGAGTCGTGCATGGTCTTCTCCTGGTTTTCCTAGGTGTGTTGCAGGATGTGCTGGATACGCACCGGGGCCGGTGGGTGGCTGTCGTGAAACATCGAGTAGAGTGGGTCGGGGGTCAGGGTGCTGGCGTTGTCCTGGTAGAGTTTGACAAGGGCCCGCACCAGATGCTCCCCACTGGCCTGGGCCACCGCATAGTCGTCCGCCTCGAACTCGTGGCGGCGCGACAGGTAGCTGCCCAGGGGGGCGAAGAAGAGGGTGAAGACCGGGGCGATCAGCATGAACAGCATCAGTGCCGCAGCATGGGAGGGATGTGAGACCCCTAGATCGGTGTAGAACCAGGGTTGCCCGGAGAGCCAGCCCAGCAGGGAGAGCCCGGCCAGGGAGAGCAGGGCCATGAGCAGCATCTGCTTGAGGACGTGCCTGCGGCGGAAGTGCCCCAGCTCGTGGGCCAGCACCGCCTCCATCTCATCGGGGGTGAGGCTGTTCAGGAGGGTATCAAAGAAGACGATCCGCTTGTTGTTGCCAAGACCGGTGAAGTAGGCGTTGCCGTGGCTCGAGCGTTTGGAGCCGTCCATGACATAGATGCCGTCGCTGTGGAAGCCGCAGCGCTGCAGCAGTTGCTGGATGCGCCGCCGCATCTCGCCCTCTTCCAGGGGGGCGAAGCGGTTGAACAGGGGGGCGATGAGGCGGGGGTAGGCCCAGCTCAGGGTCAGGGTGAAACCCATCCAGACCGCCCAGGCGGCCAGCCACCAGTAGGGGCCGGCCGAGTCCATCAGCCACAGGATCACCCACAGCAGGGGGCCACCCAGGATGATCCCCAGCCCCGCCCCCAGCAGCAGGTCCTTGACGAACTGGGCCGGGGTGGTGCGGTTGAAGCCGAAGGACGCCTCGATACGAAAGGTGCGCCAGAGGCTGAAGGGCAGGTCGAGCAGGCTGGAGACGAAGAGTACCGAGAAGATCACTCCGATGCCGCTGAACCGGGGGTTCAGTCCCAGCCGCTGCCAGGCGCCGAGCAGCAGATCGAGCCCGCCCCCCAGGGTCCAGACCAGCAACAGCAGGGCGCCGAAGACGATCTCCAGGCGCGCCACCGCCCCCTTGGCCAGGGTGTAGTCGGCGGCCTTCTGATGGGCCTCGAGGGAGATCCGGTCACTGAATTCAGCGGGCACGGCCCCCCGGTGCGCGGCCACATGGCGCAGCTGGCGGGAGAGCAGCCAGAGCTGCAGCAGGGTGCCCGCGGCCAGGGCCAGCAGGAACAGCAGGGTGAATAGCGGCATCGAATATCCCGGTCGTTCAGAATCTAAGACCGCCAAGAATACAGTCTGTGGCGGCTTCCTGCTAGAATCTGTGGCCTTAACCCTAGATTCCTCAGTTGACCGCTTCGAGCAATAGGTAACATATTGATATTCTGAAAGATACTTTTCAGCCGGTGATTCACCTGCTGGGTGAAGGCCGCTACGGCCCCCAGAGCACGCGCCGCGTGGCGTCTGGCTGCGTTATAACTCGTTGCAATAGAATGACTATTGCGCCTCGTTATGCCTTGCCA
>Ga0114931_10010467_pt1 | contig 11038 bp, 9 predicted proteins | sample 2SBtaG_FD_89579 | JGI IMG/M metagenome (GOLD analysis project Ga0114931, IMG submission 89579) | Deep subsurface microbial communities from Kolumbo volcano to uncover new lineages of life (NeLLi) - 2SBTROV14_V59a metaG | ecosystem: Environmental > Aquatic > Marine > Volcanic | place: Kolumbo...
CCCGGACGGACATCCACGTCCACGTCCCCGCGGGGGCCATACCGAAAGACGGCCCATCGGCCGGGGTGACCATAGCCACGGCCATAGTCTCAGCGCTTACCGGAGCGCCGGTCAGAAGGGACATAACCATGACCGGAGAGATCACCCTGCGCGGAAGGGTGCTTCCCATAGGCGGGCTCAAGGAAAAAGCGTTGGCGGCCAAGCGCGCGGGCATAAACAACATGATAATCCCCGAATCTAACGAGAAGGACCTCGAGGAGATACCGGAGAACATCCGCAAGACGATGACCTTTCATCTGGCCCGCAACGCGGATCAGGTCTTGAACTGGGCGCTGGCCAACAACAAACGGGGGAAACTCTCTTCGGCGAAGGGCGTGAAGAAAGAAGGAAAGAGCGGAAAAAAGGTCAAAGCGACCAAACCCGCTCCGAAGAAAAAATCCGCGGCGAAAAAAGCCATAAGGAAAAAGTCGGCGACCCGAAAAAAAGCGGCTTATCTCAGAAAAAGAAGCTGACACATCCACAACGCCGTTATCATTTCAGGAATCCGGCGCAATCAACTTGGCGAAAAAATAACTTAGGCTTTTGCGCCTTTTTTGGCCCTACCACGGGCCGGCGTGCTCCCTTTCTTTCCTGACATGGACGGCCACAGCAGAAGTATGGGGCTTGCGACATAGATGGAAGAGTACGTTCCCACCGCGATGCCGACCAGAAGGGCGAACGAGAAGTCGTGTATGACCTCCCCGCCGAGGAAGAATATGGCCAGCACCACGAACAGCGTCGTGCCGGATGTCAGCAACGTTCGGCTGAGGGTCTGGTTGATGGACACGTTGAGGATTTCGATGGTGTCCACGCCGCGTTTGAACCTCAGATTCTCGCGCACCCTATCGAACACGACGATCGTGTCGTTGAGCGAATAGCCGATGACCGTCAGCAGGGCGGCGATGACCGTCAGCGTAAACTCCTTGTCCATAATGGAGAACGCGCCGACGGTGATGATCGTGTCGTGTACGAGGGCCATAATGGCAGCGACGCCGAACCTGAACTCGAACCGGAACGTGATGTAGATGAGTATTCCGGCCAGCGAATAGAAAAGGGCCAGCACGGCCTTCTCCCTAAGGTCGCTGCCAACTTTCGGGCCGACCATCTCCACGCGTTCGATAATGAACCCGTCGCCGAATTTATCCTTTAACGCGGCTTCCACTTTTTGAGCCTGCGTCTCCTTGCCGTTACCCTCTTCGGCCATCGGCGCGCGGATCAGCAGTTCCTTTGGATCGCCGAATTCCTGTATGTGAAAGTCGCCCATGTCAAGGTCGCCGACGACTTTGCGGACATCGGATATCTGTGGCGTTTCGGAGAACTTGAGCTGGATTATCGTTCCACCGTTGAAGTCGATCCCGTAGTTTGGGCCGCCGTGATATATCAGCGACGCTATGGAGATTACGATAAGCGTCAGCGAGAAGGCCGCGCCGATATGGCGCTTGCCGATAAAATCTATCTTTGTTTCTTCTTTTATCAGGCGCATGGTGTCATATCTTTATCTCGGTCACGCGCCGCGAGCCGAGATACCAATTGAAAAAGGTTCGAGACACGAATATGGCCGTGAACAGGCTGGCCAGAATGCCCAGCGACAAGGTGACGGCGAATCCCTTCACCGGCCCCGTGCCGAACTGGAAGAGCACCAGCGCGGCTATCAGCGTTGTCACGTTCGCGTCTATGATCGTGAGAAAAGCCTTGGCGAACCCCGCCTCCACCGCGGAGCGGACGGTTTTACCAACGCGAAGCTCCTCCCTTATCCTCTCGAAGACAAGGACGTTGGCGTCCACCGCCATGCCTATCGTAAGTATTATTCCCGCGATTCCCGGCAGGGTGAGCGTGGCGCCGAAATAGGCCAGCGCGCCCGCAAGTATGATGATGTTGAACAAGAGCGCGATGTCGGAGATGACGCCGCCGAACTTGTAATAAATCAGCATGAACACGAAGACCACTAGGCCGCCGACTATGATCGAGCGAATGCCGCGGTCTATCGAATCCTGCCCCAGCGACGGTCCGACGCTCCGCTCCTCGAGTTTTATCAGCGGAGCCGGAAGCGACCCGGCGCGAAGCACGAGGGCAAGGTCACGCGCCTCTTCGTAAGTAAACGAGCCGGATATCATGGCCGAGCCGCCGGATATCTTCTCCCGGATCACCGGCGCGGAGTAGACGTTCCCGTCCAGCACGATGGCCATGCGTTTCCCCACGTTTTCGCCGGTTATCCGGCCAAAAATAGTGGCGCCTTCCCTGTTGAAGCTGATGGAGACGTAGGGCCTGTTGTACTGGTCGATCTGCACGACGGCGTTGGAAAGAAGGTCGCCGGTAAGCTCCACCTTTTTCAGCACAAGGTAAGGGACCTTGTCCTTCTGTCTCTTCGTGACGGTGTCGAGCACCCGCTCGTAAAGTATCTCGGAGTTGGCAGGGACGCCGTTTGTCATCGCTTCCCTCGCCGAGAGATTTTCGTTGAGCATGCGGAACTCCAGCCGGGCGGTCTTTCCTATGATGCCGATAGCTCTCTTCCTGTCTTTTATGCCGGGAAGCTGGATGAGTATCCTGTTTTCGCCTTCTTTTTGTATGGTCGGCTCGGCCACGCCGAACTGGTCGATCCTGTTGCGCAGGGTCTCCAGAGCCTGATCGATGGCGTTGTTGTAAACGGTTTTTCTGTGAGTTGAAGTGAAGGTGTAGGCCAGCGTCTCGCCTCCGCCGCCGGGCGCAGGCTCCAATATCGGGTAATCGGTGTCGATGGCCTCCCTGCCTGCGCTGGCCTGCGAGGCGTCAGCGAAGCTCAGGAGCAACGTCTCGTCCTTGCGGACCGCCGACTTCAGCTTGACGTTCTTTGTGGCGAGGAACTTTTCCAGATCGTTGGCGACGCTGTCCAACGAGCTTAAGACGGCCTTGTCGGCGTCCACCTCGTATACGAGGTGCATCCCCCCCTGAAGGTCCAGTCCGAGGTTTATCTTCTTGTCCAGCTGCGTGGCTATGAAAGCGCAGACCCCTATCACGAAAACTATCAGGACGAGCCGCCACGTGGTTGTTTTATTCATCGGACGCGTCTATTCGCTGTTCTTGCCGTTCGTTTCCCTGGAATCTTTGACCTTTTCAGAGATAGCGCTCTTCTGAACCTTGATCCGGACCCCCTCGGCGATCTCCAGGGTGACAGTATCCTCTTTTATTTTATGTACGGTGGCGTATATGCCGCCGGTGGTCAGGATCGAGTCACCCTTTGTCAGGGAATCCTGCATCCTGCCTATATCCTTGTTGCGCTTCATCTGCGGACGTATCAGCAGAAAGTAGAATATAGCGAAAAGCCCGGCGTAAAATAGCAACATTATGAAAACATGCCCTTGCGAGTTCGGAGCCCCTTCGGGCGCCGGTGACATCGCCGTAGCCGACTTGAGTATATAGTAGTAAAGCATCGCTTTTTCCAAGAGAATAAAAAGACAAAAAAGGGATGTTAATGGAAAAGATGCGTGTTTGCAAGCGAAACCGAAAGGATGGCAGTTCCCCCGGCCAGAAGCCCCCTTTGCTTTCCGCCGATACTGTTTATTTGACTTTGCGCCGCGCAGAATTTACGATGCGTTCGGCTTGGGCCAGGAAGGCTCCGGCTCTTTGAATTATTAAAGGACAGGAAACCATGCCTGAATTGAGGAAAGACCCGGTCGTCGACAGGTGGGTCATAATCTCCGAGGAGAGGGCCGCCCGCCCGATGTCAAAATGGGTCAAGGCCCGAAATGCCGCCGAGGAGGAGGCTTTTTGCCCTTTCTGCGAGGGGAACGAGGAATCCACCCCGCCCGAGGTGTTGTCTTTCCGCGATGACGGCTCGCAGGCGGACAAGCCGGGATGGCGGTTGCGCGCCGTGCCTAACAAGTTTCCAGCCCTCCGGTGGGACGGGGATGTGAAAATAGAAACCGACGGTGTTTATGAGAAGGTCAACGGCGTCGGCGTCCACGAGGTGATAATTGAAACCCCTAGGCACGATGAGCAGCTTGCCTGCCTACCTACGGAGCGCATGGCCGATCTTTTCCGGGCGGCGCGGATGAGGATACTTGAGTTCAAACGTGACAAAAGGCTCAACTGCGTCCAGTTTTTCAAAAACCACGGGCCGGAGTCGGGGGCTTCCCTCAATCATTCGCATTCGCAGATAATAGCCATGCCCGTGGCGTCCAAGCATATAAAAGAGGAAATCTACGGCTCAAGACGGTGTTACATCGAGATCGGCAAGTGCGTATACTGCGATATCATCGATAAAAGCCTTGCCAGGGGCGAGAGGATTATACTGGAGAACGCCGACTTTGTCGCGATAGCCCCGTTCGCACCGCGATTCGCCTATGAGACGTTGATACTCCCGAAGGAGCATTCACACCGCTTTGAGGAGATCGAAGATGACGCCGTCGATTCGCTGGCGGAGATATTCGGCGAGCTTATGAAGCGCGTCAACGCCCTGCTGGATTCCCCGCCTTACAACATGATGCTGCACACCGCGCCCTTCGATTCCGCCAATGGTGAAAGCTACCACTGGCATGTGGAGCTTATGCCGGTGTTGACCCGTGTGGCAGGGTTTGAATGGGGATCCGGATTCCACATAAACCCAGTCGCCCCGGAAGAGGCCGCACGGCTGTTGAGAAAGGTTTGACCTGAATGGGTAAAAAAAGCGGCAGGCGCCCCTTGAACATCGTCATGATATCCTCCGAGGCCGCGCCGTATTCGAAAACCGGCGGGCTGGCGGACGTCGCGGGGTCTTTGAGCAGGGCTTTGGCCGGGCTTGGGCACAACGTCCATCTTTTCACCCCCCTGTACAGGAGCGTAAACAGAGAAAGCCTCGGCCTGTTCGGCGGCGGTGTTGAGATAAAGACGCCCATCTCTGCGCGTGTCGCCAGGGGAAGGGTATACACCGCCAAAGACAAGGGCGTTTACGCGCACTTCGTGGAGAATCCCGGGTATTACGACAGGCCTCATCTTTACAACACGCCATCGGGGGATTACGCAGACAACGCCGAACGGTTTATTTTCTTCTCGCGCGCCGCGCTGGAGGGGATAAAGGGCCTGGGGCTTACGCCGGACATAATCCACGTCAACGACTGGCAGACAAGCCTCATTCCCGTATACATGAAGACGCTGTACAAAGACGACCCCTCGGTGGGAGCGGCGGTTTGCGCCATGACCATCCACAACCTCGGATATCAGGGGCTGTTCTGGAACCTTGACTGGCATCTTACAGGGCTTGACTGGGGCCTGTTCGGCGTCGACGGTCTCGAGTTTCACGGCAAGATCAATTTTCTTAAGGGTGGTATAATATTTTCGGATATTGTGACGACCGTGTCCGAAACCTATGCGAGAGAAATACTGACTCCCGAATACGGATGGGGGCTCGAAGGCGTTTTGAGTTCCAGGGCTGGCCACCTGCACGGGGTGCTAAACGGCATAGACGCCGAAGAGTGGAACCCGGCCACAGACAAATTCCTGCCGGCGAACTACTCCGCCTCCGCCCTCGAAGGAAAAAAAATATGCAAGGCCAAGGTTTTGGAGGAAGTCGGCCTCCCGCTGGGAGACGAGCCGCTTTTGGGCGTGGTGTCGCGCCTGGTGGAACAGAAAGGCTTCGACCTGCTGACGAAGGCCATGGACAGGATACTGGAAACCGGGGCGAAGCTTGTCCTGCTGGGGTCAGGCCGGGACATATTCGAGAAATTTTTCGTCTCGCTGGCCGAAAAGCGGCCGGCGCAGGTGGCGGCCCGCATAGGATTTGACGAGGGTCTGGCCCACAGGATAGAGGCGGGCAGTGATATTTTCCTCATGCCGTCTCATTACGAGCCTTGCGGGCTGAACCAGATGTACTCGCTGGCTTACGGGACGGCGCCAGTGGTAAGGGCCACCGGAGGGCTTAACGACACTGTCCGGAACTATGACCCGGAGACAGGGGAGGGGAACGGCTTCAAGTTCGAGGAGCGTTCTGCGGAAGCCCTTTTTAAAAAGACGATGGAGACTATGGAGCTCATGCGCGAGCGGCCGTCTAAATGGGTTAAGATGATAAGGAACGGGATGAAGGAAGACCACTCTTGGCCGCATTCGGCCCGTATATACGAAAGCCTTTATCGTCAGGCCCTGTCGGAACGTAAAGAGGCCGCCTTATGATAGAGCATGACAGCCTTATCCACGAGCTGATAAACATCACCACGGCGCCGGAAAGCCTGCAGAAGAAACTCAACGAGATCGTCGAATCCATAAAGGCGCGTGTCAACGCGGATGGCTGCGCTCTTTTGCTGATGGACAAGGATCATCAGTCGTTGAGCATCTGGTCGAGCAAGGGATTGTCCAGCAAGAATTACCACGGAACGCGGATTCCCAGGGGGCATGGCGTTTTCTGGAAAATTTTCGATGAAAAGCGGGTGTTCGCGATACATGACCTGCGCAACGAACCGGATTATTTCCCTCATCCTGAGCTGGGTGGAGGGGAGTTCGCCAGCATGTTGTGCGCGCCGATCACTCACAGCGGGGAGACCCTAGGCGCGTTCTGCGTGCAGAACAGGGAGGTGAAGATCTTCACGATCGAGGAGATATCCACCCTGGAGAACATCGCCTACGATCTGGCCGATTCGCTGAAAATCATGCGTTACATGCACACACTGCAGGAAGAGGCGAGTGTGTCGCTAGGCTTGAAAGAGCTTGGCCAGATTATTGGCTCCCGCGCGGGGCTGGAGGATATTTTTGACGACACGATAAGCCACGCACTTAAACTCACCGGCGCCGAGCGCGGCGTTATGTGGCTGACGGGGCAGAACGGGCGGGAGCTTGCGCAAAGCGCTCCGCACGATTTGAAAACGCGTGAGGTTATGGAGTCCGGCGCTAACGGGCTTTTGACCACCGCCGCCGGTACGCGTCAAACCATCAAGGTGGACGACGTGAATACGGACCGGCGATATAAGGGACTTGACGCCGTGGCTAAAAGGTCGCTTATGGTACAGCCCATTGTCTTCGATGGTTACCTAATAGGGTTTATCCTGCTGGCCGACAAGAAGACCAGCATAGACGGTTTTTATTCCATATTCTCGGATTACGAGGCGAACATCCTGGCCTCCATAGCCAGGATGGTGGCGCAGGCCGTGGTCCGGGTGCGGGCGACCCGGAATCTGCAGAACGCGCTGGAAGAGAACAGAAAGAACGTCGAAGAGCTTTCCATCCTGTTCCAGCTTTCCATGGCCATGCAAAGAGCCATGAATCTCGACGAACTGCTGAGGGTCATACTCTCCTGCGTAACGGTTGGGAAAGGGCTCGGCTTCAACCGGGCCATTCTTTTCCTCGTCAACGAGAACACGGGATCCCTGCAGGGGATGATGGGGCTCGGGCCGGATTCGGCGGAAGACGCCGGGCGTATCTGGCAAAAGCTGGAGAAACACGAAGGCAAAATGGCCGACCTCGTGCAATGGCTGATCGAGCGAGACCCTTACGAGATTTACCATTCTGCGTTCAACAAACTGGCGCAGTCCATAAGGGCGTCCCTTACGGGAGACAGTGTGCTGGCTAAGGCACTCCGGGAGAAGAAAGCGGTAAACATTACTAGCCGTGACGACATAGGCCCCGGGGACGCCGACCTTGTGTCGATGCTGTCGTGTTCAAGTTTCGCCGTGGCGCCTCTTGTGGCGCGGGACACTGCTTTGGGCGCCATACTGGTGGACAACCTGTACAATGGCAGGCCCATCACCGAATCGGACCTGAGGCTGCTGATGCGCTTTACCGCTCCCGCGGCGTGGGGAATAGAGAACGTCAAGCTCGTAGAGCGGCTGGCGGCCGTCAACAAGGAGCTGATAGACCTCGAAACCCAGATGGCGCGGGTGGAGAAACTGTCCGCGCTTGGCGAGATTTCGGCCGAAATGGCCCACGAGCTTAAAAATCCTCTGGTCACGATAGGAGGGTTCGCCCGCCGGCTGCTCGCCAAGATCTCCGGCTCCCGGACGGAGGCCAGGTACGCCTCTATTATAGTTAAGGAGGTGGAAAGGCTCGAGGTTCTGCTTCGCAATACTCTGGACACCGCCAGGTTGAAACCCATCGAGCGCAGGTCGGTGGACTTAAACCAGATTGTAAATGATGTCGTGGATTTCTACCGTCGTTCGATGATGGAGAAAAATATCCAGCTCAACATAGCCCTGTCCAACGACATTGACGAGGTCTCCATGGACCCGGCGCAGATTAAGCAGGTTCTGATAAACCTTCTTGTAAACGCCATGGACTCCATGTCCTGCCCCAGGCACAACATGCCGCGGATCCTCACCATGGTTACGGAGACCGCGCCTCTGGATCGGTCCAGCGTCAGGCTGATAATCTCCGACACGGGCGGAGGGGTAGCCGAAAGAGACCTGCCGGAGATATTCAACCCTTTCTTCACGACGAAACAGAGCGGAACCGGGCTCGGCCTTTCGTTATCCAAGAAAATAGTGAGAATGCACCACGGGACCATGGAAATTGACAACCGGTTGGGGATTGGGGTAACGTTTACCATCACTTTGCCTTGTTATGAAATCAAGGACAGCTCCGTAGAGCAAATTTAGTGTTTTCAGGGAGGGCCAATTGGCCAAAACCAAGATACTGGTAGTCGACGACGAAGAGAACATACGCCTTCTTTATAAAGAAGAACTGACGGAGGCGGGATACGAGGTCGATACGGCCAGAGACGCCATGGACGCCGACAAAAAGATACCGGTGTTCGTACCGGACCTTATCACGCTGGATATAAAAATGCCCGGAATGGACGGGATAGAGTTCCTGCGTAAATTCAGGGAAAAGGACAAGAAAACGCCCGTGGTGCTGTGCACGGCCTATTCCGACTACAAAAAGGACTTCAAGATATGGGCGTCGGAGGCGTATGTCGTAAAATCCTTCAACCTCGACCAGCTCAAGTCGACCATCAAGGAAGTGCTTGAGAGAAGCTCTGGTGAGAAGGAAAAAGAGGGCTGATCTTGGTGTTTGCGCTGGGCTTGAGTGCCTTGCGCGCCATCCTTCTATCGCCATAACCACAAAACGAGCCGTTTCCCGGCGCCGCGTCTGCTCTGAAAACGCGGCGATCAACGCGAAAATGGATTTACCCTGATGGAGATGCTGAAGATTTTCCAGGAGCACATCGATACCCTGTACAAATATAGGGAACTGATAGCCAACCTTGTGGGCAAGGATCTCAAAGCCAGGTACCGTGGCTCGGCCATGGGGATGATGTGGACTTTCCTGAATCCTTTGCTGTTGTTGCTGGTTTACGCTCTGGTTTTTTCCGTCTACATGCGCGTGCAAGTGCAAAATTACGCCGTGTTCGTCTTTTCCGGCCTTCTGCCGTGGATATGGTTCTCCTCGTCGCTTTTGGACGGGGTAAACTCCATAACCGCGTCCGGCGCGCTTATAACCAAGTCGATGTTCCCGGCCGAGATACTGCCGATGGTCAAGGTCATAGCGAACATGGTCAACTACCTTTTCAGCCTGCCGCTCCTTCTGATCTTCATGGTTGTTTACGGTGTGCCGATAACCCTGTCGGTGATGTGGCTTCCGCTGATAGCGTTCGCCCAGCTTCTCTTCACTATCGGGCTGGTGTACGTTTTCTCCGCGTTAAACGTCCGGTTCAGGGACGTGCAGCACATCCTGAACAACTTTCTGGTGTTGTGGTTCTTCCTGTGCCCGATCATATATCCGATCTCGCAAACCCCGGAGAAATGGCGGTTCACTTTCTATTTAAACCCGATGGCCACGCTCAGTATCGCCTATCAGGACATATTCGTATCCGGCAAGACGCCGAACCTCGTGATGCTGCTCGCGTTGCTCGTGGTGGGGCTTGCCATAACACTTTTCGGTTTCAGCCAGTTTGACCGGTACAAGGAATCCTTCGCCGAAGAAATTTGACGTGGGCGTTTTTGTCCGCGCGCTCGCCATTCTGACGTGGGCGGCGCCATTGTTTACAAGCTACGACGCGGCCGCGGATACGGGGCCCATCCCCATGCCCAACCACCATCCACTCTACATCGGCCTTCTTTACCCAGTCCCGGACAGGGCCGCCATCGCGGACAAAACGCGGTGGAGCGTCGCCTTAAACCACACGAACATTTTCATGATGTATAAGAGCGAGAAGTGGAGCGCCTCGATAGACAAGGAGATAACCGAAGCCGATCTTTCCGCGAGAGCGCCGCTGATAGAAAACCGGCTGGAGGCCGGAGTGAAGGCGCCGTTCTACCGTTCCAGCGAAGGCTTCATGGATAACCTCGTCCGCTGGTACCACAAGAGAATCGGGGCGCCGAGCTATTACGGGCAGGAGGAGAGCCCGGATTTCCGCTACCTGGACACTGTCACGCACAATGGCGAGCTTGTACGGAAAGGCAGAAGGGGCGATACCACGCCGGGCGATGTGGAATTCTGGCTGAAAGCGCTGGTGTGGAAAGGAAAGGGCGCCGCCGTATCAGTTCAGGCGCTGGCTCAGGCGCCTACGGGGGACGCGGACGCCGGAACGGGGTCCGGTGACTGGGAATATGGGCTTCGTCTTCTGGCGGGCGCCGAGCACGGGCCGATGGCGTATCACGCCGGGGCCGGGGTTACATCTCCGGGCAGTCTTAAGCTTTCAAAGGAAGACATAAAGCTTGATACGATGTTTATGGGTTTTTTGGGGGTCGAATACGAATACAGCTCAAGCTTCAGCTTTCTGTCGCAATCGATGTACAACACATCGCCGTTCCCCTCCGCGGATATCATAGCTTTCAGCCGCCAGTGGTGGGAGGTGACTTTCGGATTCAAATGGCGCCTTCGTGAAGGGAAAACGATGACTTTCGGCCTGTCCGAGAACCTGAATCAGATCGGACCGGATTTCACCATCCACGTATCGTTCGAGAATTAACGCGGGACGGGGAGCCTTCTGGCCAGCCCGCCCCGCCGATGTTAGAAGTGGTCCCCATTTTTCGGACAGTTTTTCGGCGGCAGATAAGTGGATTTCCGCCCTGTTTTTCATGCCGCCAACGCCTCTGTCGTAGTTCCTGAATATACATCATCG
>Ga0114931_10010468_pt1 | contig 11037 bp, 12 predicted proteins | sample 2SBtaG_FD_89579 | JGI IMG/M metagenome (GOLD analysis project Ga0114931, IMG submission 89579) | Deep subsurface microbial communities from Kolumbo volcano to uncover new lineages of life (NeLLi) - 2SBTROV14_V59a metaG | ecosystem: Environmental > Aquatic > Marine > Volcanic | place: Kolumbo...
TAGAGCCGTCATTCCCGTCCCGACAAATCGGGATTGGGCGGGAATCCAGTCTTTTCAGTAACTTCTGGATACCCGACTACAGACTTCGGGTATGACAAAAATATAAAACAGCAGTTTATACACGGACTCTATATAGTGTCTGTGTATAAAGTCGAACAGTTGTCGTTTTTCCGTCATTCCGGCTTGTCCGGAATCGTTCTTTAAGGAGGATTGTCACATGAAACAGAGATTGAAAACAGCTGTTTTACTACTTGTGCCGTTAGTGCTGGGTTTGATCTTTTCCGCTCTGATCGCAGGTTGCAGTTCCGGTGAAAGCGGACCAAAGGGCGGCGTAATCGACGCCTGCGCCTTGTTGAAGGAGGTCAACCCCGAGGCCCTGCTGGGCGAGCCGGTGGACAAGGGGAAAAAGACCATCGACCGGCATGATGCCGAGGCGACTGTGTCAATGTGCAGTTATTCCGCTCGTGGTTCCGGGTATAAATCGGTGAGCCTGCATGTCATGTATGCCAAAAATTATACCAACCCGAAGACAGTAGCAGGATATCTCGAGGGTAAGGACTTCGGAAGTGTCGGGATGAAGAAGCCCACGGAAATCCATGGTTTGGGCGATGTTGCGCTTTCGGTTTCGATGCCGGGCAGCCTTCTGCTCCAGGTGTTCTGGAAGAAGCATTACCGGATGAAGGTCAGTTTCGCTGGTCTTGGCGATCAGGCCCAGACGCTTGAAAAAGCCAAATCCGTTGCGCGGCATGTGATGGACAAGCTATAGGTCGCCGTTTTGACGCCGGTGACTTCGAACGGGTGCCCAGTAAGGCAGGCGTGATACGGAAATGATAAAACCGGCAAACAGGGGTATTATTTTAAAGTAGGAGGATAAAGGCATGATGATGGCTCAACGGTATTACATATTCATTCTGGCGCTGTGGATGGTGCTTGGCGCTCTGCCGCTGGTTCGCCATGCAGAGGCTGGAGGCGAAGTCCGGACGGCCTGGGCTACCCTGGCGCAGGCCCGGCAGCTTGCCGCCAAGTGGCAAGCCGACGCGGAATTGATCGAAGCCTCCGCCACCAAGGCCAGAGAAGACGGAAGTGCCGGGGCCGATTCTCTATTAGGCGATGTTGCGTGGTGGTACCGGTTTTACTCGCCTTCCTATTCCCCAAAGGTAAAGAAATTATACCGCGTGGTCTCCGGTCCGGGGAAAATCAGGGGATTTGAATCGCCCACCCCCGCTTTTCACCGAATCAACGGGCACATGGCGGTGCCAGGTGATGCCATGGACAGCGACCAGGCCATGAAGCTGCTCAGGAAACATGGCTTCAAGCCCATGCAGGTCAACGCCATGACGCTCTCTTACCCGGAGTTCTTTTCGAACAAAAAGCCGGTGAGGGCCTACTGGTGCGTAACCAACGAGAAAATAGGCTACGGCGGACTCTGTGTGGACGCCCGGACCGGCGAATATGTCGGCGGTCCGTTGAAAAGCCGGAAAGCCAAATGAGGGTGACACAGGACGTCCCGAGAATAAATAAGGAGGAAGAAATGAAAATGAAGAAGAACCTGTATGCAATCACAGTGCTGGCGGTGCTGGTGGGTCTGGCTCTAATCGGAGTACAGGGGGCGCAGGCCGATGTAACGGTCAAGTACAAAATGGCCTCTGATCGAGGCATTTTCTATCAGGTCCTTCGCTATGCCGATAAACAGCATGTGCGCCAGGATATGTACGATGGGAACAAACTGATGAGTACTATGCTCAAGCTTGGTGACAAGGTGTATATGATTAGCGATGGTCTGGCCATCGAAATTTCCAGCGCCTTAGGGAGCATGGGTTCATCCATGCTCAAGTCAATGATGGGCGACAACAAGCCCCAGGCGGTCCGGTTTGAACCTACGGGCCGCAGCGAGAATATCGCCGGCATCCGGGGCGAGGTTTATCGAGTCATCATTAATGGCGAGCCCCATGAAGTGGTGTTGGGCCGGAACCGGAGTTTGTTTGAGGCGGTGCAGGGATCGGTCGAACTGGCTAAGGGTATGATGGGCAAATCAGCGGCAAACCGACTGATGAAACAAATTGATCGGGACTCATCCAGAAAGGGCATGGCCATGCTGCGTTTCGATCACTCTATGGAAGTGGTCAGCGTAAAAAGCGGGCGTATTCCGGATGCCGTGTTTGCCTTGCCGGGAAACGGTGCCGGTGCATCGAGGTAAGAACGATAGGCAAGCTCTACACTCTTGACAAAGAACTTGCATTTATTCGAGTACCAACGAAAGAAATGGCGTTAGACTTGCCTGTCGATTGTTTTTGGATTTGATATAATGCAGAAAACTATTTAGAGTCTGTGTATAAAGTGCTGTTTTATATTTTTGTCATACCCGAAGTCTGTATTCGGATATCCAGAAGTTACTGAAAAGACTGGATTCCCGCCCAATCCCGATTTGTCGGGACGGGAATGACGGCTCTATTGTTGAGTTTATACACAGACTCTATTTAGCAATATTGTCAGGTATCAGTATAAAAAAGCATCTTTTCGCAAGCTTGACTTTTCAGTCCGAAAATAATACCATAAAAAGACTGGAGGTGGATTTATGAACATAACAAAGGACATTAAATCTGTTACTTATCTCAAGTCGAAAGCAGCGGATATTCTTAAGCAAATTAATGAAACTCATCGCCCCATAATTATAACGCAAAACGGTGAACCCAGAGCTGTTCTTCAAGACCCTCAAAGTTATGAAAATATGAGAAACGCCATAGGTATTCTTAAACTTATTTCGCAAGGTGAGGAGGATATTAAAAAAGGAAAAGTCAAAAACCAGGACAAGGTATTTGAAAAAATAGAAAATATGTTGCATGCAAAATGAAGAGAAAGTTTGAAGTTGTATGGTCAAAAACTGCGGAAAATGATTTAATTGATATTATTGAATATATTCTCCAGGACAGCCGGTCCAACGCATCAAAAATATTTAAGAAAATCAAGAATAAGGCAAACAGCCTCAATCTGTCGCCCCAACGGGGACGAATACTCCCTGAGTTACAAGAGCAAGGTATTACTCAATATCGTGAACTGATCATATCTCATTGGAGGCTTATGTATAGAGTAGCAGAAAGAAATATCTATATAGTATCAGTTCTCGATGCCCGCCAAAACGTAGAAGATATCCTCCTGAAAAGATTAACAAAATTAAATAAAAACTGCTAACAAGGTTGTAACTACCCGTCCATTAGTTGTCGGTTTCATCCATGTCCATGCATCCATGGGGTCAGGCTGACCTCATACATACATACATACATACATACATACATACATACATACATACATACATACATACATACACAGACCGGAAAAGGACAGGGGGTAAGAACATGATGAGGGCTGGTATTCCTGAGAAGGTCGCTATGAAGATTTCAGGGCACAAGACAAGGTCCGTTTATTCGATAGATATAACATTGTGACTGAGGAAGACCTGGAGATGTATCTGAAAAGGTGCTAAAACTAATGTCGCGTCAACTCTCAATTGTCATTCCGGCTTGTCCGGAATCTAAGAGGAGTATGATTCCCGACGCAGCGGGAATGACAATTCAAACACCCAGACATTACAAGGTTGACACGATACTACATAAAGGGACCAAATAAAAAATCGAACGGGCACAATATGGGCACACTTAAGGTACAGAACCTGTATTGCTTAAAATGGGATGGCGAAACCCGGTAGAATTAAAGCATTTTTGTTGGTGCCGGAGGCCGGACTTGAACCGGCACGGGGCTATGCCCCGAGGGATTTTAAGTCCCTTGCGTCTACCAATTCCGCCACTCCGGCACAGTTAAGTTTAAAGGTTTTTTTCAAGTTTCGTCAAACGTCGAAGACTACCGTCCTGTTCTCCCGGATGGCAGCCCCAGTGGGACCCTGTCCTTCGGGAAGAGATGGGGCAGTCCCACGGTTGTTTTATGAAAGTCAATTCTGATGTTTTCGGTATATTTCTTGAATGAGGCATCGATTCCCTTTTGGACAGATTTTTGATGAGGCAATTCGCGTTGTTGATTTCTTGAACTAATTTGAATATACTGAGAGTAATACTGATACGAACAAGGGGGGTGAGATGCCACACAAGGCTTGCCTTGGCACACCGGGAACGCTTCACTGCCTTCATCTCCGACCAAAGGTCGGGGCTTTCGGTAAGGTGCATTGTAAAGATTTCATATCGGGGGGTTCTTATGAAAAAGGATAGGCTTGTTTTTTTTATCGCCCTGGTTGCGGGAATGTTCCTTTTTGCCGGTGTTGCTCATGCAGCGAGGCAACCCGCACTGAGCCCGCAGACAGAAGCATGCATAGGATGCCATAAAAAATACACACCCGGCATTGTTAAGGACTGGCTGGCAAGCAGACATGCAAAGACAACACCTGCCGATGCCCTGAAACAGCCCGTGCTCATGAGAAGAATATCAGTTGAGAGCGTTTCCCGGGAGTTCTCGGGCTACGCCGTGGGCTGCTATGAATGCCACGGTCAACATCCCGGCAAACATAAAGATAATTTCAAGCACATGGGCTTCAGGATCAATGTTATCGTGTCACCGGATGACTGCAGGACCTGCCATCCGGTCGAGGTCAGAGAGTATGCAGGCAGTAAAAAGGCGCATGCTATTGAGAATATCATGGATAATCCTGTTTACCACACCCTTGTAAGTACGATAACCGGGTTGAAGAAAGTCGAGCAGGGCAGGATAGAGATCGAGAAACCTTCCTATGATACCCTGCAGGAGACATGCCTTGGGTGCCATGGTACGAAGGTTGAGGTCAAAGGTATGAAGACGGTCTCTACGCCTATCGGTGATATATCTGTTCCAAATCTCCTGCACTGGACAAACCAGGGGGTGGGAAGGGAAAATCCTGACGGATCATTCGGAAGCTGTTCATCCTGCCATCCCAGGCACGGATTTTCAATTGAGGTGGCGCGGAAGCCATATACCTGTGCGCAGTGCCATCTCGATCCCGATACGCCCGCATGGAATGTATACAAAGAGAGCAAGCACGGTAATATCTACTTCTCAAAGGGGCACGAATGGAACTTCTCCGCTGTCCCGTGGACGGTCGGACGGGACTTCAAGACTCCCACATGTGCAGCGTGCCATAGCAGCCTGCTGGTCTCTCCCGACGGGCGGGTCATTGCCCTGAGGACCCATGATTTCGGAGCCCGGCTGTGGGTGAGGCTCTTCGGGCTTATATACGCAGTGCCGGAGCCCAAGTCGGGAAATACAACGATCATAAGGAATCAAGACGGGCTTCCCCTGCCTGCCACTTTTCTGAATGTCCCTGCTTCTGGATATCTCATCGGTAAGGCGGAACAGCAAAAGAGATATAATATCATGAGGGGTGTCTGCAGGAGCTGCCACAGCACGGACCTGGTCGATAGGCATTTTGCGAAGCTCGACAACACCATCAGGGAGACCAATGAAATGACACTCTCCGCCACCAGGCTCATGCTCGATGCGTGGGACCGGGGCATTGAGGACAGGTCCAACCCGTTTGATGAAAATATTGAGATGATGTGGGTGAAGCAATGGCTCTTTTATTCGAACTCCACCCGTTACGCCTCTGCCATGACGGGGGCGCCCGATTATGCGGCATTCAAGCTCGGGTGGTGGGGATTGTCTCATAATCTTCAGCAGATGAAGGACATGATAGAAATTAAATCGCTTCTGAAACGGAAATCAGATGATTCGGATGATTCAGACAAATAGGACACGGAGTTAGCCTGAAAACCTGTTAAACACCGCAATTTGTCATGAATCTGTATGTCCTGTTTTGTGAAAGTACTTGTGCAAGAGGCGCTTTTAATCTTAAAATAGTAACTGAAAGCGGTGTCTGCTGAGTATCTTATGTGTTCAAAAATCCCGTCCGGTTTATAAGATTGCAAAAGCGAAGAAGCGTTTCAGCCGTTTGAACGCTTGAAATTTATGATCCAAATTAGTGGCTTAGATAAATCATACGGACAACAGGTCATCTTTGAGGATGTCTCTTTTACTCTCAATCCCGGTGAACGCGTGGGACTTGTAGGGAGAAACGGCCATGGCAAGACCACGCTTTTGAGGATGATACTCGGGCAGGAGCATCCTGACTCCGGAACTATCCGTATTCCCGGTGGTTACAGAACTGGGCATCTCTCACAGCACATCCGGTTTGAAGCTGATACGGTACTGAAAGAGGCATGCCTGAGCCTTCCCGCCCAGGAGGACGGCAGGGACCTGACCTACAAGGCGGAAACCGTCCTTGCGGGCATCGGGTTCTCCCCGGATGATTTCGATATCCATCCAACGGAGCTGTCCGGAGGATTCCAGGTACGGCTTAACCTTGCAAAGGTGCTGGTCTCCGACCCGAACCTCCTTCTCCTTGACGAACCCACGAACTACCTTGATATAGTCTCCCTGCGCTGGCTCGCTCAATTCCTCCGGGGATGGCAGAAGGAGCTTATCATAATCACTCATGACCGCAGCTTCATGGACAGCGTTACCACGCATACCATGGCCATACACCGCTGTAAGGTCCGAAAGGTCTCAGGTCCCACGGAAAAGCTATATCAGCAGTTGCTGCTGGAAGAGGAAATTTACGAAAAGACGCGGATAAACGATGAGAAAAAACGCAAAGAGACCGAGCAGTTCATAAACCGCTTCAGGGCAAAGGCAACCAAGGCCAGGGCTGTCCAGTCAAGGATAAAGGCCCTTCAGAAAAAGGAACAACTCGATGAATTATCCGAGATAAAAAACCTCGCCTTTACGTTTAATTCAGCGCCTTTTGCAGGCAGGCAACTAATGGAAGTAAAGGACCTCTCGTTCGGATTTGAAAGAGACGGGCCTTCACTGATAGAGGGTTTGAACTTTTTTGTTGCTAAGGACGACCGCATTGCCATAATAGGTAAAAACGGCAAGGGCAAGACAACGCTTCTTGACCTGCTTGTCGGAAATCTCTCACCGGTGGGAGGGTCTGTCCGCCGTCACCCTGATCTGAAACTCTCATATTTCGGCCAGACGAATATAAACCGGCTCAACCTCCGGAAAACCGTGGAAGAAGAGATCATGGCGGTGCACCCCGAACGTCACAGGGGCGCGGTCCGCAGTATATGCGGGGCCATGATGTTTCCCGGGGATCATGCGCTGAAAAAGGTCGGCGTCCTCTCCGGTGGCGAAAAGAGCCGGGTCCTGCTTGGCAAACTGCTTGTCGGTCCTGCCAATATGCTGCTGCTGGATGAGCCTACCAACCACCTTGATATGGAGTCGACCGAATCGCTTCTTGAGGCAATTGACGACTTCAAGGGCGCTGTAATTATCGTTACGCACAGTGAAATGATACTCCATGCAGTGGCAACACGGCTTATTGTCTTTGATGATGCAAAGGTGACCGTTTTTGAGGGGACATACCAGGATTTTCTGGAGCGTGTGGGATGGAACAATGAAAATCTTGCCTCGCAATCCAAAACCCCTGTGACCGCTAATGCAAAAGAACCCGGGAATAAAAAGCACCTCCGGCGTATCCGGGCCGGATTAATCAATGAAAGATCAAGGACCTTGAGGGCACTGCAGACGAAAATCGATGAGATAGAAAACGATATAATAAGGCTGGAAGAAAAGACCGGACAGGACAACAATGATCTTATACAAGCCTCTATTTCGGGTGACGGTGAAGCCATCAAGAGACTCTCAAAGGCCGTTCATGATTCAAGCTTGGAAATTGAATCCCTCTTCTCCAGGCTGGAACTCCTGCAGGGTGATCTTGACGGCAGGAGAAGAGAGTTTGAAGAAAAACTCAACGCCGTTCCTTAAATTCGCTGTGTGTAAATTCAGGTGTAAGGCTCAAGGAGGTGGAGATGCCGGATTACAGGATCGAAAGGGATTCCCTCGGGGAGATGCGTGTCCCGTTGGGGATGTATTACGGCGCTCAGACCCAGAGGGCGGTTGAGAACTTCCCTGTAAGCGGGATCAGGTTCCCCGGGGTTTTTCTTGCTGCCCTTGGTCTGATAAAGAGGGCGGCGGCAGAGGTGAACGCAACACTGGGCCTTCTCGACAAGGACAAGGCCGATCTGATTGTAAGGGTCTCTGAAGAAGTTGCATCAGGGGAGCTTGATAATCACTTCCCTCTGGATATATTCCAGACAGGCTCAGGGACGTCAACCAATATGAATGCAAATGAGGTTATTGCCGGCAGGGCAGCGGAGATACTCACCGGCGAGATCGGGCATCAGGTGATTCATCCAAACGATCACGTGAATATGGGCCAGTCATCCAACGATGTCATCCCCACCGCAATACATCTGAGTGCGTCACTCCAGATTCAAAGGGTTCTATTACCAGCCCTGAACGGGCTTCTTGATGAACTGGAGAAGAGAGCTGCTGAACTCGATGATATCGTCAAGACAGGACGGACCCACCTGATGGATGCAATGCCTGTCAGGATGGGGCAGGAGGTGAGTGGCTGGGCACATCAGGTGAAACAGTCAATAGAGAGGATCGAGGCTGCGTTGCCGGGGCTGTCGGAACTTGCCATTGGCGGAACCGCTGTTGGCACGGGTGTAAACACGCACCCTGAGTTTGGCAGGGCTGTAGCCGGGCGGCTTTCGGAACTCACAGGCATCACCTTTGTTGAGGCTGAGAATCACTTTGCTGCTCAATCAGTGATGGATGCAGTTACAGGGCTCAGCGGTGCCCTCAAGACCACTGCCTCGTCGATAATGAAGATAGCGAACGACCTGAGACTGATGAACAGCGGACCCATTTCCGGGTTCAATGAGATCAGACTTCCCGCACTACAGCCGGGGTCGAGTATCATGCCCGGAAAGATCAACCCCGTTATCTGTGAATCGGTGATGATGGTATGTGCACAGGTCATGGGGAATGATGTGGTTGTCACCATATCCAACTCGTGGGGGAACTTCCAGCTTAACGTAATGTTGCCGGTTATCGCCCATAACATCCTGCAGTCAATAACCATCCTTGGAAATGCTGTCAGGATCTTTGCGGAAAAGGCCGTATCCGGCTTTGAGGTTAACAGGGACCGTATTGATAAGCTTCTGGAGAGAAATCCCATACTGGTGACCTCGTTGAACCCGCTTATCGGGTATGAAAAGTCGGCGGAGATTGCCAAGAAGGCGTATAAGGAGTGCAGGAGTGTGAAGGACGTGGCAAAGGAGATGACAGACCTTACCGGGGAGGAGATAGAAAGAATCATTGATCCCCGTAATGTTACCGGGGGAGGGTGATGTTATGCCGATATCATTCAAGTAATTCACAATATGAGCCTGTCCGCGTACCCTGATATATAGCGCTCCTGTGATTCCGGATTTATTTCAGGACCTCATTTAGAGATGTCCCCGGGTCCTGAAACAATACTGAATCAAGTTCAGCAGGGGGCTCAGGCCTGCACTGAAGGCATTTCAGGGATGACGCTACCCGGACCGACAGGATTCCGTAGTTCAGAGAAAGATTTCCTGGATTGTGATATAATAATTAATGAAGGTAGTTGCACAGAACAGGAAGGCCTACTATGACTATGAGATCGAAGAGGCCCATGAGGCAGGCATAGTGCTTGTGGGGACAGAGGTCAAGTCACTCAGGGAGGCTAAGGTCAACCTGAAGGACAGTTATGTTATAATAAAAAACGAAGAGGCGTTCCTGCTGAACTGCCATATAAGTCCTTACAGGCACGGTAATATAATGAACCATGAGCCCTTAAGGACGAGGAAACTGCTCCTTCACAAAAGGGAGATTGAGAGGCTTGCGGGCAAGTTTGCCACGAAGGGTTATACCCTTATTCCCCTCAAGATCTACTTCAAGGGCCCATATGTAAAAGTGGAGGTTGGTGTTGCCAGGGGCAAGAGGTCTTATGAGAAGAGGGACAGGATCAAGGAACGCGAGGCCCAACGGGAGATGGAAAGGGCGATGAAGAGATAGAATCATGATATCGGGTTTTTATATTGTATTTAACAACTTAACATAGAGCAAGTCAAGGTCTCCGACCAAAGCCCGGGGCCTTTGGCAAGGTGCATTGTAACTCTTTTCGGGGGCGTATGGACTCGACGGGGGTAACGAAGCTCAGGTGGCATGTCGTGGTGCCGTTACCACGTAAAAAAGCGGCAAAAAAACACAAACGCCAATAACGAACTGGCACTCGCTGCGTAAATAACGCAGTGCACTGTCTGTGAGATGTCTGCTACCGCAGAACAGTGTCGACAAGCAGGCTGGTCCTTTCACCGTTCCCCCAGGTGAGGGATGAGATTTCAGGGGGATAGGGTTTCGACAGGCCTGTCTGGCGGCATGTCGTGACCCGAAATTAAATAGTCAGACTAAACATGTAGATGCTTGAGTGTAGTACTGCCGGACGTGGGTTCGATTCCCACCGCCTCCACCAGTCTTCGCTTCTCAAGATATTTCGAGGCTACGCCCTGGTAAGCCGGGCTTCACCTTTGGCTACGCCCTGGCAAGCAAAATGGAAAAGCAAATTAAGAAGATCTTGAAATTTGTGAAGAACTAAAACTGGGCACGACAAAAGATGAAAATGAAAGGCTTTCATTATGTCTACATCGTGGTCAGCAAAGCCGATAATACCCGTCATTACACGGGACTTACAGAGGATTTGGAAGCCCGTCTGAAGGCTCACAACACCGGGAAAGTTTTCCATACCGCCAAATACCGTCCCTGGCAAATCAAGACCGCCATTGCATTTCGTTCCCGCGAAAAAGCTGCTGAATTCGAGAAATACCTGAAATCTCATTCCGGCCGTGCCTTTGCAAAGAAGCACCTTTGATTTTAAGGAGAAAAAGATGAAAGTATATTATGATAAAGAAGTAGATGCTCTGTATATAAAGTTGGGGAATAAAACACCAGAAGGGGTTATAGAAATTTCAGAAGGTGTTAATTTAGATACAACTTCTGATGATAAAATTATTGGTATCGAATTCTTGACTCTTCTAAAAAAATACAGCGTTGTCCGGTTAGGTTTTTGCATAATCATGATTTTTCTTTTGTTTTTTGAAGCTGTTAGTGCCTAAAGGGTCACAATCA
>Ga0114931_10010469_pt1 | contig 11036 bp, 9 predicted proteins | sample 2SBtaG_FD_89579 | JGI IMG/M metagenome (GOLD analysis project Ga0114931, IMG submission 89579) | Deep subsurface microbial communities from Kolumbo volcano to uncover new lineages of life (NeLLi) - 2SBTROV14_V59a metaG | ecosystem: Environmental > Aquatic > Marine > Volcanic | place: Kolumbo...
AAAACAACAAAATAAAACGGAACAATAACAGACAATTCGACAGCTGAAATTCCAGTCGCCCTACGGGCTCCTTCCATTTCAGCTGTCGAATAAACAGTGTAGAGGCAGGGATGATTCTCTGGGGCATCCTGTTTTTTTAACCAATGCTCGGGGTGGTCAATTTGGGGTTAGCACAGGTGGTCAATTTTAGGTTGTCATTTCGATCTGGTAGTCCACTTATTACTGGCGACACCCCGGCGATAAGAGAGCTATTGGGTGGCAACGAAATTGATTTGACTTTGGTACCTTCCGCATCTGCTGAAGCAATCGCCGAGGCAGTACTGACTGCCTCTAGGAAGGACTTGAATATAGTAAAAGCGAGCTTGTTCAGTGAGTTGTGCGAGCGTATTACTCCCATGGCTATAGGGGGGGAAAATGTTGAAAGTCATAGATGAGTTGTAGGCAAGAGCATCGTCAATGGGATTGTGTTTTACGCTGCCTGAACTTCCAGTAAAGATGGCGGGCGATATCTTTTGGAATATTTATTATTCTCTGGAACATGAAAGGCCAACAGGTTCGCCATGTCCCGCAAACTGTATATATAGCTTTGTAGTGGGAGCGATGTTTTGCCAGGACGCGAGGAGCTGTCCTTACATATCCTTCCGGTAGAGAGCCAATTCCGCTTAGAATAGCAAAAACTGATTTAGGTGATCGGCCTAGAGATTTATGATATGTTGAACTTGGTATAACATAATTTTTATAGCCGGCGTTCTGGGCGTTAAGGCAAAGATCTACCGCATACATGTGCCAGTCATTGCACGTTGTAGAATCAAACTTTAGAGAGTTGAATAGTTTGCGTTTTATTATGACTAAGCACTCATCCAGAGTTTGTACTTGAGCGGGGCTTTTGATTCGTCTTTTTCCAACAAATTTGGCGGGAATGCCATGGGTTACACTTGCAGTGTTATCTCTTGATTTTTCCTGTCTCCCCGCCACACCTGCAACCCCGAGTCCGTGAATCTTCTGCAATGTTCTTTCCACATCTTTGAGCCAATCATCATTTTCAAGAATTATATCTTGATGAACAAACATTATGTAATCGCCATTGGCCTTGACTGCCCCATGGTTTAAAGCATTAGCGGCAGAAGAGAATTGTTGCTTCGTATTGTCAACGGTATGAAGTTCGTATTCTATGGTCTGTCTTTTAAGGCTATTTAAGAGGCATTCGTTCAGAATGTTTTTATCGTTATATGCACAAACTATGGAAAACATAATCATACCCACTCAATCGTGCCTAATTCCCCGGTAGGGAAATAAGGATCTTCTGTTAAGATTTTTCCCCATTTTTGGCGCATGTAAAGGATCTCCCGGCTGGAACGGACTTGCTTTATGTCATTGTCGTCCGTTCCTCTGCTGAGGGATTCGTGATGATATAGTTTGGCTGCTGGCTCAAGAATATTATGGTATCCCTTTTCCCTAATTTTTAAACAAAGGTCAACATCGTTCATGGTGACAGCTAATTGGGGGTCGAAACCTTTTACCTCTTCAAAAACTGATTTTCTGACTACAAGGCAGGCGCCGGTGACAGCCGATATATATTGGGCGTAAAGCAACCTGCCGTTTTGTCCCGCATAATCCTTGTGGTGACCGCAAAAAGCGTGGCAAGCAAGGCCACCTGGGCCATAGGCGCTATGTCCCAGCATAATGCCTGCCTGCTGAATTGTATCGTCAGGGTAAAGTAATAAAGGGCCGACTGCGCCACTAACGGGGGCAATGGCGTGGCGAACCAGACGACTGAGCCAAGACGGGTTGATAACTTCCGTGTCGTTATTCAAAAAACAAATGATCTCACCATTTGCCTGCTTAACTGCATAGTTATTGATGGCAGAGTAGTTGAATGGTTGATTATAGGATAGAACTTTGGCAGTGTGCGACCTCTTAAGAGTGCTCAGAAAAGAGAGTGTGGCCTTGTCGTCTGAGCTGTTATCAATAACAAGTAATTCCGTGTTTGGGTAATTTGTTTTTGTAAGGCTGGTTATAGTTCGCTCTAAAATGTCTAGGCCGTTGCGGGTTGGAATAATGATGCTGACCGTGGGGTGAATGGTAGCAGATTGGTGAATCAGTTCATGTTTACGTAGATTTATTTGAGGGCCTTGAAGATTGGTTTTGGGTGAGCTCTTCGTTGGGCGGTCGTGACAGTGGCACAGAATATAGGGAATATGGCATACATCTTTTGAGGTTAAGTGTTGGCTGATTTGCTGGCTTATTGACCAGGAATGAAGACCGATATCGTTTTGAAAGTGGGTGCTGGAGCATATTTTATCGCGACGAAAGAATACAGGTCTATCGAGATAGTTATAGCCCTGTAATAATAACGGATTCCACCCCGACTTGAAATTAGGCGAGGAACGTTCCTGCTTCTGGTTTATCTTGTCAGAATCACAATATACTATTGTTGGTCTGTTAAGTTGTGTTGCGAGTGATAATGCGGAAAGGGCCTCTGGTATCAAAAAGTCCCCAGGTTCAAGAATCGTAAAGTAGCTTCCGTTGATGCGAACTAGAGCGGTATGTAAAATGTTTGCACAAACAGTGGTGTTCACAGTTTCTGAAACAGTATTTTGCTGGGGTGTTATTTTTGAGATATGTGTGTGGCCTTGTTGTTGCTGGATGAGTAATATTTCCCAGTTTGATACGGTTTGCTGCTGGATGGATTTAATGGTGTGGTTACTTTCTTCTACTAAATTTTCTTGTCCCATAATGATTATGGAAATGTGGTATTTGCAACGGTTATCCAGTGAGATGGTTGGAGGTTTGGGCTCATTCTTGAGCCACTGACTGTATGATCTCTTATTGGTTGGGACAACGGAATTGGAACGTGTTTGCTTAGAATCCCGTTCAATGGCTTGCCTTAATCCCTGTATCCCTTGATATTGGTATATTGCGCGGCATCGTGAAATTACGGAAAAGAGTTGCTTTGGATGTTTTATAATAAATAAAATCCGGTTAATTAAATAATCGCAAACCGATTGCGGAGACCTCTGCATAAGCACTCTGTTTATAGTACATCGGCAAAATGAGGCCGAAGTTTTTTGAAGGCCAAGATGCCCGCTAATAAAAGAAAGCATATAAAGGCCCAATAATAGGCCGTGTAAATTGGATGACTCCAGAATGGGACATGGTATAAAAAGCTGTCTCGGTAACCCTGCACAATATAGAACATAGGGTTAAGGCATAAATATGGCTGGTATGCAGGTGGTATCATCTCTTTATTCCAAAAAATTGGGGTGAGCCAGAATCCAAATGTGAGCAAAATTCCAATGACATTGGCGATGTCTCGTATAAAAACTCCAAGAGCAGATAGTAGCCATCCAAGGCCCAGCAGCATTGCCAGCATGGCAATGAGATAATAAATGGTTTGCAACCAATAAAAGCTCGGTTTTATTCCGCTAACCCAAATAACCGCCATGACGATAAACAGAAAAATCAGATGGATGATGAGGGCGGAGAGTATTTTGACGATTGGCAGGATGGCGATGCGGAATTTTACCTTTTTTACCAGAAATGAAAAGCTACGTATAACGTTTGAACTGGAAGCAACAGCGGAGGAAAAAAAATTATATGCGGTTTGTCCAGTGAAAAGGTAGGCAACAAAAGGGACATTACCTCTTGGTGTTGCCTTCATGCCTAATGAAAAAACTGCCCACATTATGCCCATCATTGCAATTGGTTCTAGAAAAGCCCACATGATACCAAGAAATGAGCCTGTATAACGGTTTGCGAAATCTCTTTTCGTAAGGTCGTAAATTTGTCTTCGTCGCTCGTGAACTTCACGAATAAAAGGTATTCCTTCGTTTATAATGCTCATGTTTGACACTCTTTTTGTTATTTTTGAGGCTAATTTGTTTTAGGAGTTTGCCTATTGATTCAGTCTACTTCTGGATCGTAGTTATATAGTTTTTGGCACGGTGGGCTTTCTGTTCTTAAGCGGTCTGGTTGGGGACTACTTCTTTTATGCATTGATTCGCATGTTCGATACAGAAGTTTGCGCCAATTATAGCGAGGATTTTTCAGCAATTCGTAGGCTGCACTCTTCTTGAATGGCAAGCCTGTGTTGGTCACAATCCCCCGGTAAAAATTATCTCCACCAAAAGGAAGCGTGAAGATTGTCATGAAAAGGGCCAGAGGAGAGACGCCTCTGAGTTTTCTTATCCCGCTTTTATTGAGAAGAGTACCGAGTTGGAAATCCCCCATGAAGGAAGAAATTCTGCTCTGCAGTCGTTTTGCTTCTTGTTGCTCCTGATGTTGTTTGGTAATATCCATTTTCGCCCTTTCTCCTTGATTTATTATTGTTTTTCGCAAAACCAATATACCAAGAAATAAAGGGCTTTTCTATTGTTAATTTCTACTATTCCAGTATGTTATGCTGGATTATTGGCCAACTCGGAAAGTTGAGTAACAGAGTAAATTGTTACTCCAAGGTTGAGTTGCCTCGACAACAACCACAACCAAGGAGTAACAAATGAGCAGATTCTGTAAACTATCATAAACTTTGTGGCATTGCCAATATCATATTGTCTGGTGCCCAAAGTATCGGTACGGGGTATTTGGGGGTGAAATTAAAGAAGAAGCAGAAGAATGTATGAAAGCATTTTCAGAAGTGCAGAAATGTGAACTTCTGGAGCTAAACGTTCAGATGACTGCATGAAAGGTAATTTCTCCAAAACTGCTGGTAATTTTGGTGTTTGTTGGGTCTCGATGTCTCGCCAGCTCGCTTATCGGTACCTCAACGCCAACCTACGGTATGCCCCTGGTAGGTTGGCGCTGAGCCGTTTCTGCGAAGCCCAACAACTTTAAGATAGATTCTTTTACCACCACTTTTGAAGAAGTTACCATGAAAGTTGATTTTTATGTCAGCAGGGCCCAGAATAACAGGACTTGAACCAGTGATGGAAAATCAGGGCAAGCTAGGCAAACCATCACTGATTCATGTATATATCACAACGTTCTCTTCTAAATGACTATGCAAAAAAAAACAATATGTATCATAACACATGACCCATTGTTGTCCGGAGCTGTTGATGCTGATAACATGATGCGATTCCTGGCGGATCAGTTGGTAAAAAAATGTAGGGTAACCTTGTTGTTTATCCACAATGGGGAGGATGGTAAGTTCTATAAATTTACAAAAAAATTCTGTCAAGAGTGCGGTGCCGATTTTGTTGGTCTTAAGGTGCGAAACACTTACGATATTCCTTATCCTAGAAAGATAAGTTTTTTTGTCTTCTCGCATTTGTTAAAGTTCCATTACAATATTGTTGTTGGTTATGATTTGTGTGGAGCCCTTTTTCATAGTATTGTCGGCCAGATTTCTGGAACTTCTCTCATTGACCGACGAATCCTTTTGCTTGAGTTTGATGGGATAGTAGCGGCCAAAAACCGTGCCGGACAACTTTTGGAAGACAGATTTGAAATAGAATACGATTTCTTGGAACAAGGGACGCGGGAATATGCTCCAGAGAAGCTAAAGGTTGTCAGAGGCAGTTTTGCTGGCATGGAGACTGCATCACGTAAAGTTAAAGTGACAAAAACGTGTTTGGAAGAATCTGCTAGTTTCGCTCCTGTGAAAGTTTTCATTGATAACAGCGAAGGCTGTTATAGTAGTAATGATATCTACGAACTTACTAAAGTTCCATACGTTAAGAATATTATAGTTAATCTTCCCAGGCAGGATGCTCTCTGGTTACACGATACGGATATTCCCAATGAGCTTTTATCCCAATGTTGTTTGTCAGCAAATGATTTTTTTGATCAGGCAGATAATAACGAGGCAACGATTTTTGGGGCTGCCCCTTCCTTCAATTTTAAGAGGGTGCAGGAGCGACATGAGTTAGCGATTATTATAAGAAAAAATGGTAAAATTTGTAGATACGATAACAATAACGATACCTTTATTTCTCTGGATGCTCAATCTATAGCTGATGCCTTGAGTCTTTTGGGACGGGGAAGAGTTTATAAACTCTATGAACTATCAGATGCGCTTAATTCATTGCTAGATAAAGAGAAAAAAAAATCACCCGCGAGTGACTTTTGCTGCCCTAGTGTTTCGCCCAAGGTTTCCGTATGTATCACTCATTTTAATAGACCCAAGTTATTGGGTTATGTTCTTGAGTCAGTCAGGAGCCAAACTTACAAAAATTTTGAGGTTATCCTCGTTGATGATGGCAGCACGAAGTTGGAGGCTAAACGTTGCATTGATAGTCTAGAGGACGAGTTTACGAACAGAGGATGGAAAATTATTCGTCAGGGAAATAGCTACTTAGGCGCAGCCCGTAATACTGCGGCGAGATACGCAGAGGGGAAATATCTGCTTTTTGTAGATGACGACAATTATGCCATGCCGAATATGATTGCTACTCTTGTGCGGGCGGCGGAGACTTCTGGAAAGGAGATAATAACCTGTACGTTGAAGAAATTTACCGGAACATCTAGACCCACTAGCGCAGATGCTGCTGGCTTATTTGTTCCTATTGGATCATGCTTGGCCCTTGGCACTATTGAGAATTGTTTTGGTGATGCTAGCGCCCTGGTGTTGAAAACCGCCTTTGAAGAAATCGGGGGCTTTACAGAAGACTATGGAGTTGGATATGAGGACTGGGAATTTTTTCTTAAAGCTATTTTTGCCGGATTCGCTATACTCCCTTTGCCTGAAACATTGTTTTGGTATCGGATAAGTTCTGAAAGTATGGTACGCACAACTAATATGCTTTTAAATCATAAACGTATATTACGGACATACCAGAATGCCAGTCCCACATATATGGCACCGATTTTTGATTTAGTCTTCTCGCAGTCTCTCCAGTTAGATAAGAACTGTTTCAGTGATGATTTTAAGATTTTTAGGATCATAAAAAGAATGGAGAAAATATTTGATTGTTTTTTCCCTAAAGCGACTAGGCGAAGAAAATATGCAATTAAATTGCTCCACATTGTTGTTATATGAAACCAAAAGTAAGCATTATCATCCCTAATTATAATTATTGTAAATTTCTGGAAGAACGTCTTAACTCTATTATTTCTCAGTCTTTTACAGATTATGAGTTAATTTTTCTTGATGATGCTTCAGAAGATGGCAGCATTGCTTTTTTTGATTCGTATATCAAAAAATATCCGAAAATACAATTTGTTAAACATGTTAATACGTTAAATACTGGTAATCCTTTTAAACAATGGAACAAGGGTGTAGCTCTGGCTAAAGGCAGGTATATATGGATTGCCGAAGCAGACGATTTTTGTTCACCCGATTTTTTAGAGCGGTTAGTAAGAATACTTGATGAACACCCTGGAGTAGGCATTGCTTATTGTCAGAGTTGTCATGTTGACAAAAGAAGTGAAAATCTTGGCTCGATTGTATGGTCTGTGGAATGGATGGACAGAGAAAGGTGGAAGTATGATTTTATTAATAATGGACATGGCGAAATTATTAATTATTTGTTGTTTCAAAATACAATTCCCAACGCCAGTGCTGTCCTATTGAGAAAAAGTGTATTTGAGCAAGTTGGGCATGCCGCAGCTAATTATACTCTAATGGGAGATTGGTTTACATGGATCAAAATGTTATCAATGTCGGATGTTGCTTTTGTTGCCAAAGAGTGTAATTTTTTTCGTGTTCATGATTGTAGTGTACGATCAGAATTTGATACACAGCGGCAAATTTCTTTTATTAAAGAATTGTACTTGTTAGCCCACGAAACCACTCACTTCATTAATCCAGGTCGACAAAGGCTTAATGCGGTTAAAAAACATTATGCTGCCATTACCTCGCACAAGCTTTGGGGTGAAAAATTCAGCATAACTAAATTGCCTGCTTACTTTTTAGCTTTCAGCATAGCTATGCGTTTTGATCCATTATTGCCTCTTCGGCTTATAAAAATGTTGCTTAAAAAGTGATTTATATAAACATAAGTCACAAATCATATGGGGGTGACGTGATCCAGTAAAAATGGACATTTTTCTAGGCAGCATTTTTCAATGACGTGGTTCGGGGAAAGTGGACATTTTCTTAAGTTTAGGGCCGTCATCCTCTGAATATTTCAACCAAAGTCTTCAGGTGCCTGTCCCAAGTGAAATTAGCCTGGGCGTACGTCTTTGCCTGCGCTGCCATTGCGCTGTTTTTATTGTTGTCGGTGAGCAGTTGCATTACAGCATTGGCGAAATCAGGTGCCTCGTTCGCAATCATTACCGAGACGTTGTGCTCATAATTGAGCCCTTTATTGCCTATGGTTGTGGAGACCGATGGTCGTCCGGCAATGGAGTATTGATTTAGTTTCCCTCTGATTCCGGCCCCGGTTATTAAGGGCAGAATGCAGACGGAGGCCTTTTGTATGTAGGGTATCACGTCATCAACCCGGCCCGTGAATTCTACCCTGTCATCTTCGCGGGCCAATTCTTTAAGCTGGCTTGTGTCTCCCGCTCCTATAACCAGCAGTTTATATTCAGGAAGTTTACTCTTTAATAGTGGATGGATATCAGTCAGATACCATTTCATGCTGTCAATATTGGGATAGTGACCGAAGTACCCAAGGAAGGCAACACAGCCGTTTTCTGCCTTGACAGTGCTTACCTCCACTTTGGAAATAATCTCAAGATCTGACAGGCAGGTTGGCACCACTTGGGGGCGCCTGGGGCATAATCTTTCGAGAAAATCAGCGTCTTCCGGAGTCACGGCAATCAAAAAGTCAGCATTTTCCAGGGCAAATTTTTCTGATATAGCAAATCGCCAGAGATCACCCGCAAATTTTGACATCTCACTTAAGTTATTACTAGTTTGCATTTCTTGGATTTTAATGACATTACTCTTGGTCAGGCACTCCATAAATGTAAAGCCGACCTTGCCGCCGTATTGTTTCATGAAGTTTGTCAGGTAAATAGTATGCGGGTATTCAAGCTGGATGACATCGTAATAATGGTCATTTTTACCGATGTCTTTTAGCCAATTTTCTATATCATTTTTTGTTACTTCGTGGTCAATCATTTGCTCATCGTCAATCAACCAGATATTATCAAGTTTATCTTTTATAAGTTCAAGCGAGTGTAAATCTTTTTCCCGGTTATAAACTGAATATAGATCAACCTCATGCTCTGCGGCCAAGCCATGCAGAATGTCAAAAAGCCGCAGGCCGCCGCCGTGCTGAATAGCTGGAAATAGGCCGCTGACCACAAGGATTCTTAAAGGTCTGTCAACAGTTAACACCTGAGTATTTTTATCGATTTCCAGAGGATTTTTATTCCTCAATAAATCGTTGATTTCCTGTCGCAGCTGCCAGATACCGCCCTCGTACATGTATTTTCTGATGAGTTCAAGAAGGATTAAAGGGGTGTATGATTGATCATATTGCGATTCGCCCGCAAAGATAAGTTCCATGGCCTTTATAAAATCAGGAAGCATGGTGTTTAAGCTATTAATATCGGGGATGGCATACTGTCGCTTTTTTAGATTTTTTAAGCGCCAATCGGAGTCTTGAGAAATATAGATATCCTGGATAAGCCTGTCGTGCAGGCTTTTATGGATAAATGCCAATTCCTTTGTCAATTTATCGGATTGTTCGATTTGCAGGGTGTCAATTCTAGACAAAATAGGGGCCAGACGCCGGTCGATGCGCTTTGCGGCCGCCTCCCTGCACATAAATATCGGCTTGGAGTGGTAAAATATATCAAATATTTTTTTGAGTAGTCCCATGTTTTTTTTGATAATGGGTTTGCTTTACTGGTTAAGCGGGTGTGTGCATGTTATAATTCCGGTTTTTACAGCAATTTTTATAACATAAAAAATTCAATTAAGGTATCTTCAAATTTTCGGGTTCGTGTTAAAATTTATGTCGGTTAGCAGGCGATATAAACTTGGAGATTAGACTTCTATAAAAAAAATATGGAATTTACTGGCGAAAGATTTATCCCCGACTGTGGGCTTGAGGCTGAAATCGAGTTGGAACATCTGCAAAGATATCTTTCCGTACAAGATATTGTTGCCGGGAAAAGGGTGCTGGATGTGGCCTCTGGGGCGGGTTATGGCACAGCATTATTGGCGGAAAGGGCTGACTACGCCTTTGGCATTGATATCGATTTAGAGGCGGTTACTTTTGCTCGAAGCCGCTATAATGCCGCAAACCTTGAATATTGCCAGAGCACGTTGGCGGCGCTGCCATTTCCAGATGATAGTTTTGACGCCGTTGTTTCCTTTGAGACCATTGAGCATGTCGCCGAAGAAGTTCAATATAAATTCCTTTCAGAAATTAAACGCGTTCTTAAAAAAGGGGGAATGCTGATTGTTTCCAGCCCCGATAAGTTGATATATTCAGACCAGCCTGGTTACCGGAATGAATATCATGTGAAAGAATTCTACCGGAACGAATTTCATGATTTTCTGGCTGGATTTTTCACAAACATAAAATTCTTTGATCAGTTTCCTGTGTTGTCTTATATCCTTGCCGGTAGTGGTTGCAGTTCCCTTAAAATAATTAACTCTGAGGATAAGCATCCCCGTGGGAAATATATTATTGCTCTTTGCTGTGATGGAGAAATTCCAGAAGATCAATCCATCAATACTATTGGCATTGATAAAGATGATAAACACCAGGCGAAAATCAATCGGGTAGTTGAACTGCAAAATGAGATCGTTGAAAAGAACCAGATTATTACAGGTCTGGAAGTTTGGGTGAAAAAATGTAGGGATACAATATCTGACCGCGACGAAACGATTAGAACGATACTCGAAGAGCTGTCTGGAGAAAGGAAGGAGAGGCTGGTCTTACAGCAATCCATCTCTGAGATAAGGAATCTGCTGGATGATGAGCGCCGGAAGGTAAAGGAGCTAAATTATCAATTGAATCACCTTCGATCTACCAAGGCCTGGAAGATTATCCAGAGAGCTTACCAGTTGAAAAACAAAATCTGGCCGCTTTGATTTGCGCGTCTACTTCCAAGGTGATTATTCCGCTCAAACAGTTTTCCGTTGCGTGGCTGTATTAAGACAAACTGAAGGGCACCTTGAAGATAATTTA
>Ga0114931_10010470_pt1 | contig 11035 bp, 11 predicted proteins | sample 2SBtaG_FD_89579 | JGI IMG/M metagenome (GOLD analysis project Ga0114931, IMG submission 89579) | Deep subsurface microbial communities from Kolumbo volcano to uncover new lineages of life (NeLLi) - 2SBTROV14_V59a metaG | ecosystem: Environmental > Aquatic > Marine > Volcanic | place: Kolumbo...
ATGCCAGGGGACAACGTGACCATGAGCGTGGAGTTGATAGCGCCGGTGGCGTTGGAGAGTGGAGGACGGTTTGCCATCCGTGAGGGTGGGCGCACCGTGGCGGCTGGCGTCATCACCGAAATTGTCAAATAGATCGATCTGCCTTCCGGAACGTTTTTTAGGAAATCTCCCGGAAGGGCTGTATAGGCGAGTAGCTCAACTGGCAGAGCGGCGGTCTCCAAAACCGCAGGTTGCGGGTTCAAGTCCTGCCTCGCCTGCCACACGAAGATGACCACCGGCAGGTGTCGGTGGTCATTTTCCGCCAGGAATTCGTGTCTGCACAGAAATGTGTGGCTGACAGGCCGGGATCGCCGGTGAAAAGAGAGTGTATCGTGACTCGATCGTCTTCTGTTCCCAAAAATGATAACGCAATTGTTCGCTATGTGCGAGACACCCGCGCCGAGGTGTCCAAGGTGACCTGGCCTACCCGGGAGGAAGGGACGCGGCTGACGATCGTCGTTTTGATCGTGACGCTTGTTTCTTCCTTGTTCTTGTTCTCGTTCGATTCGTTCTTCAGTTATCTTGTCACGCTTTTTCTGAAGGTTTTCTAGACATTGGAAGAAACGATGCAAGGTGTCTACCTGTTTCGCTGGTCAGGTCTAGGGCAGAAAGTGCGCGGGAGGAAATGATGGACGAACAAACCGAGATGGTTGACCTGGAATTGGAGAGTGAGATCCAGGACGAATTGTCTGTTGAAAGCGAAGAAGAGGAAGAGAGCGGCCCCCAATCCGAATGGTTTGTGATCCATAGCTATTCGGGCATGGAAAACAAAGTCAAGAAGAATTTGGAGCATCGGGCCGAATCAATGGGGATGACCGACCGTATTTTGCAGGTGGTTGTGCCCACCGAGACCGAGATCGAGATCAAGGATGGCGTACGTCGGGAGGTCGAACGACGTGTTTTCCCCGGCTATATCCTGATCGAAATGATCATGGACGAAGATAGCTGGTATGTGGTGCGCAACACACCGGGCGTCACCAGTTTTGTGGGCATGGGAAACAAGCCCAGCCCGCTCAGCGCCGAAGAAGTTGAGCGCATTATGAGCCGGATCGAATCTGACGAACCGCGTGTGAAAGTGAGTTTCGAGGTGGGCGAGCAAGTAAGAATTACCGAAGGACCATTCGCCGAATTTACCGGTGTGGTCGATACCATCGACCCGGATAAGGGCAAAGCCCGGGTCATGGTCAGCTTTTTCAACCGGGAGACGCCGGTCGAAGTGGACTTCCTTCAGTTAGAACGGGAAACGTAAGGAGCATCAATCGTGGCGAAGAAGATCAAGGCATTTGTCAAATTGCAGATTCCGGCGGGGAAGGCCAATCCGGCGCCGCCGGTGGGTACGGCGCTTGGCCCCCACGGCGTCAACATCATGGGGTTTTGCAAAGAGTACAACGCTCGCACCCAGGCCCAAATCGGCCAGATTATTCCTGTGGAAATCACGATTTTCCGCGACGGGTCGTTTACTTTCATTACAAAGACGCCCCCTGCCGGTGACCTGATCAAGAAGGCCGCCGGTGTGAGCAAGGGCAGCGCCGAGCCGAACAAGGACAAAGTCGGCCAGATCACTCGTCAGCAGGTGCGCGAGATCGCAGAGGTCAAGCTGAAAGACCTGGGCGATCTGCCTCTGGAAAGCGCCATGCGCATGGTCGAGGGGACGGCCCGCAGCATGGGTGTGGTTGTCGTCGATTAACCAAAATCATTGTATCGTGGGAGGGGCCGCAGCCCCGTCTGCACCACAAGGAGTCAACTTTTATGGCGCGTCATAGCAAGCGGTATAACGCCGTTCGTTCTCAGGTGGATCGCGACAGGATGTATTCTCCTGCCGAAGCGATCTCCCTGGTGAAAAAGAACGCCACGACGAACTTCGATGAAACGATCGAAGTTCACCTGAGCACAAGCGTAGACCCTCGCCACGCCGACCAGCAGGTGCGCGGCGTCGTGACTTTGCCCAACGGCACAGGCCGCACCGTGCGGATTCTGGTCTTTGCCGGGCCGGATGGACAGGCCAATGCCACCGAGGCCGGCGCTGATTACGTGGGCGGTGAGGATCTGGCGAAAAAAATCCAGGGTGGCTGGTTGGATTTCGACGTTGTCCTGGCCACGCCCGACATGATGCGCGTGGTGGGCCGTCTGGGCCGGATCCTTGGGCCTCGCGGTATGATGCCCAGCCCGAAAGCTGGCACCATCGTACAGCCCGACGACCTGGAACGGGTCATCCGTGAGACCCGCCTGGGCCGCGTGGAATTTCGCGTCGACAAGACCAGCAATATCCACGTTCCCTTGGGCAAGGCCAGCTTCAGCGAAGAGAAATTGATGGGCAACTTCTCAGCTTTTATGGAGGCCGTGATCGCGGCCAAGCCTGCCGCTTTGAAATCCGCCTTTCTGCGCAAAGTGACGCTGGCCAGCACAATGGGGCCTGGCGTCAAACTGGATGTGAACGCGGCATCGGCGCTCACCGTCGACTAGCCGGTTCTGACCGTCGTCCACCCGATCCGATATTTGCCCTGCGCGTGCCATGCAGGTAGAATAGTCTGCCGGTTCAACTGAATAGCTACACTGATCGATCAGTGCTGAAGACAGCAGGTGCGCCCCGCAGGGCGCTCAATTGCGAACGAATTCGTTGCCTGCCGAGGCCAGGATGTCAGGGTGATCATTGGACGGTTCTCGCCGCTTCCTCCGTTCGTCCACCACGCCTCTGTGTCTTCTGCACAGGGGCGTTTTGTTTGCTCCACGACCACACGGCATGTGTCCGTGGCCGAAAATCCTGTGGAAAGGAGGTAAATTCTATGGCAATCACTCGTCAGAAGAAAGAAGAACTGGTCGCGCTCTACACGGAGCAGATCGAGAATGCCGCGGCCCTGGTCTTCACAGACTATCGGGGCGCGACGGTGGGCCAACTGACCAGCCTGCGACAACGATTGCGCACCGCCGACGCCACCTATATGATCACCAAAAAGACGCTGCTGAGTCGAGCCTTGGAACAGGCTGGACGTCGTCTGGACCTGGGCCAGGCAATGGACGGCGCGACCGCGATTGCGTTCTTGGGCGAAGATATCGGCTCTGGCGTCAAAGCGTTGAAGGATTGGATCAAGGGCGAAGGCGACGCCGTGCGCATCAAAGGCGCGATTCTGGACGCCGATGTGCTTGACGTCAAACAGACCGAAGCTCTGGCCAATCTGCCCACCCGCGAGCAAATGCTGTCCACACTGTTGGCAACGATCATCGCGCCGGCCAGCCAGCTCGTGCGCGTCATCAACGAGCCGGGCGCAAGTCTTGCGCGCGTTCTCCAGGCCCGCGCCGATCAGGAAGAGGCCGCTTAACGGACGTCCAGGATGAACTTCCATCCGGACGGGCGCGATATATCGCACCCGTACAGATGCGACAGCGGGAAATGATTCTTGGACGACTTCTTAGCGTTTGATGTCAGATGTCCACAGTCGGCTGACATCAATGGCGCCTGTGATACCCGGTTGCCCTCTGTGTAGAGCAGTTTTGGACGTGAATTGAACTAGACCCTTTGGAAAGGAACAAAACGAATGGTAGATTTGAACGCAATCAAGGAACAATTGGACGGCCTGACTCTTCTGGAGGCTTCAGAGCTTGTCTCCATGTTGGAAGAGGCGTGGGGTGTGAGCGCCGCCGCCCAGGTGTCCATGGCCGGTATGCCCATGGCTGCCGCCGAAGAGGAAGTCGAGGAGCAGACCGAATTCGATGTGATTCTGCAGAGCTTTGGCGAGAAGAAGATCAATGTCATCAAGGCCGTACGCGCCGTCACCAGCCTGGGCCTGAAAGAGGCCAAGGGCCTGGTCGAGAGCGCGCCGGCGCCGGTTGTCACAGGTGTGACCAAAGAGGTTGCCGCCGATGTGAAGAGTCAACTGGAAGCCGAAGGCGCGACGATCGAGATCAAGTAGTGGTCTTTGGACGCGAAAAAGGGGCAAACCAACGCGGTTTGCCCCTTTTTCGCGTCCACGTTGGCTAGGGCGACAGGGGCAGGTTGTCCAATGCCTGTTGGGGCGAGATTGTGCCGGCGAGCAGGTCGCGCTGGGTCTGTTGCAGGATGCGTTCGGTTTCGTCGAATGTGTGCGGATTGGGCGGGGCCACGCTGTTTGCCAGCAATTCCCGCAGAAAGATCGTGTACGGATCGCCCGTATTCCAGTAGGCAAATGCGTCCGGCTGGGTCGGAACCTGTCGCGCCGACCAACTCCATTCTCCCTGAACCTGTGGCGCAAACAGTTGCTGCAGAAGATGCAGCGCCCTCTGTCTGCGTTCTGGCTCCTGGGTCACGACAGCAAAGCTCCACGAGGTCACCACGGACCGCGCTTCCCCATCCAGCGTGGGGAGCGGAGCGAAGCCGATCTCCCCCGTCTCGCTCTGCTGGTTCAAATAGAGCGATACTGGGGAAACGGCCATCTCTGCGCCCCCATTCACGAAAAATGTCCATACCGCCTGGGGACTGGAGAGCGTCAAGGCGCTGTCCGGGATCAGCCCCCGCTTGTGGCCATCGCTGAGCAGCTCGAAAGCCGACTCCAGTACGGAGGGCGCGAGGATATTCCCCTGTTCATCCAACTGGCCGCCGCCGAGCAAGTACAGCGTCCAGGCGAAGCTGACGGAATGCCCGTCGACCGAGCCGCCGGCGAAGAGAAGCCTTTTTTCCTGGGACAGAAAATCCTTCCATGTGGCGGGAGGGGTCGCCAGACGGTCTGTCTGGTAGACCAGATGCTCCAGATTGGCCACAAATGGCAGCCCGTACAAGGCGCCCTGGATGGTGGCTGTTTCGAGAATCGGGGGCGGTATGTTGCTGAACGGCGCGGCCTCTTCGGGTGTAAGGGCGACCAGGAGACCTGCGTTCACCGCCCGGGACAGGTCCAGGCTATTGATCAGCACAATATCAGGCACAAGCGTGGATGCGACCCGGCTGGTTATCAACAGATAGGACAAGAGTCCAGCCTGCCCCTGTTCTGCCTTTGTAACAATCTTGACCGGAGCGCCGTTCGCGGCAGGGGCAGATTCGGCCAGAACCGCGGCCAGCACCGCATCAGGCCGGTCGGGTGTGTTGATCGAGAAGAAAGGCGGTGCCCACAGAACCAGACCATTTCCGCTGCCCGATGGCTGTTGAGGTCCGGTTCTCTCCCTGGCGAGCGGCGGGTTGTGGGTTGTGACTGCACCGGATGCGGGCTGCTCTGGAGAGGCGACCGGGGCAGCGCTGCTGCGACAGGCATTGATCAGCAATAGAATCACGAAGACCACGAGACTGCTCTTGACTCTATTCGATTGGTGTGGTCTGGCGTGTTTTCTGGCCACGGTCCGTACGCTTCTGTGATTGGGTCGCAAAAAACAGCAACTTCGATCGCTTGCTGGCTGCCGTATGATTATAGCACATCGACGGCTGTGGGAAGGCAGGATGGTCTATCGAGTTGGGGCAATCGCGTGCGCACTGGCCCACCAACACCTGCCAGGTGCGCGGGGTAGACAGTTGTGCCGTGCGCTTGATCTCTGTCTGCGCACCTGGCAGGTGTGAGATCAATGGTGCGCGAGCGCCTTGTCTATCGAGTCGAATGCACCCGGTTCTGGGCCGATCTTCTCCCCTTGTCATCCTGCCCACTCTGGGCGCGCGCCCCATTTTATACCTGGGTTGGCCGCGGATCGGTCTCTATGTTACAATGGCCCCCTACCCAGATTACATGAGGGAAGCCAGGATGGAGGAAATGAACCAAGCGGCGTGGCCGGTCGTCGGCCATCACTGGGCGGTCGAACTATTGCATCCGCTGGTCCAGGCCGGCGGTCCTGGTCCTCGCCATGCCTACCTGTTGTTGGGGCCGCCCCAGATTGGCAAATCGACGCTGGCCCGGGCCTTTGGCGCCGCGCTTCTCTGTCCAAGCTCTGGTCCGCGGCCGTGCGGCCATTGCCATTCCTGCCAGTTGACGGCGAAAGAGGGCCACCCCGATTTCCGTCTCATCCAACCGACCGACCGGGAGGGACGCGTCGATCGGGCCAATGGGATCTTGCGCGTCGAGGCGGCGGAGGCGATCGTGCATGAAGCGATGCTGCGTCCTGTGGAGGGGTCATACAAGTTTATTCTGATCCAGGACATGCATAGAGCCAATGACAGCTTCGCCAACAAGTTGCTGAAGACATTGGAGGAGCCACCGGCGCATGTGGTGCTCTGTTTGACTGCCCACGATCGGACTGGACTGCTGCCGACCATCGTCAGCCGCTGCCAACTGCTGGAGCTGCGGCCTGTGGCGGCCGATCTCATTGCACGCACCCTGGAGGACCGGGGTGTCGCCGACGCCAGCGAAGCCCAATTGTTGGCGCGGCTTTCCAACGGTCGCCTGGGATGGGCCATTGTCCAACTCGAAGGCAAACAGAGCCGGCGGCAGCGGGAAGAAGACCTGCGTTCCCTGTGGCGCTTGACCAGGGCCAGCCGCGTGGAGCGTCTGGCTTTTGGACAATCCCTGTCCGGCAAGCGGGAGAATGAACGTCTCTTTGGCCTGCTGGCCCTGTGGACGGGCTGGTGGAGAGATGTGATGTTGGCGCAGGCCGGTTGTCTGGATTCGTGCCACAATATCGATCACCAGGCGGAGATTCAACGGGATGCCCAGGCCTGTGCATCGACCGATGTCCAGGCATTCTTGTACACATTGAGCCAGATCGAAGGTTACCTTCGTCACACGGTCAACACGGCCCTCGCGCTCGATGTTCTACTTTTACAACTTCCACGGCCGGTGGCGAATCGATGACCCTTCCATCGACCTGCCATACGTGCGCCGTTTTTGATTGAGGAGCACCGGATGCAAACTGTGATTGGCGCTGTGTTCAAGCGCGTGAGCAAAATCTATTATTTCGATCCGGCATCTCTGCTGGACCTGATGCTCGATGACTATGTGATCGTGGATACGGCCAAGGGGCGCGAGTTGGCTCGAATTGTCCAACCTCCCCGCAGCATCCCTGAAGAGGAGATCGTGGGAGAGATGAAGCAGGTGGTGCGGCGCGCGACGCCCTGGGATATGCTGGAACGGGACAAATGGCGGCACAAGGAGGAAGAGGCGCTCGCCGTCTGCCAGAAAAAGGCGGCAGAACACAAATTGGGCATGAAAGTTGTGCGCTGCGAATACAATTTCGACGGCGGCCGGCTCACTGTCTACTTTTCTGCTGAGTCGCGCGTCGATTTTCGCGCCCTGGTGCGAGACCTGGCCCGGGTGATGCAGGCCCGGATTGAGATGCGCCAGATCGGTGTGCGTGATGAGGCGAAAATACTGGATGGCGTCGGCAAATGTGGCCGCCAGCTCTGCTGCACCAGTTGGCTACGTGAATTTGCTCCCGTCAGCATTCGTATGGCAAAAAATCAACAGTTGCCGCTCAACCCGGATGAGATCAGCGGCGTCTGCGGCCGTCTTCTTTGTTGCCTCTCCTACGAGGATTCAGTCTACAAAGAGGCCAGCAAGAAGATGCCTAAACTCGGCGCAGAGGTGATCACGCCGCAGGGCGCGGGGCGGGTCCGCCATCTGCATCCGTTGAAAGAATCTGTCACTGTGCATCTGCACAACAACGTGTTCGCCGAGTTTGCTGTGGATGAGTTGATCGGCGGCAAAAAGGGCAGTGGATGCGGGACCTGCGGCGGCTGTACGGTCAAGCGAAGAGCCTCGGCCGAGGCCGATAATGAGCGCACGCGCGCCGCGCGCCGCCCCGAAGGCAAGAATCGTCCGCAGACCGTGAGTCTTCGCGTACGCAGCGAAGTCGAGGACGCCGTCGTCCACGGCGACGGGGCGGCAACCAGGGTGACGCACGCCGGCGCTCTTGAACGCTCCCAACAGACAGAAATCCCCGACGAGAAACAGAGATGCGCCCAGGAAAATAGTCCTGGGCGCATCTCTGTTTTGCGTGCAGAGGAGCGTTTTTTCTATTTGGCGTGGGCCACGGAGCGCGTCTCCCGAATGACCGTGACTCGAATCTGGCCTGGATATTCCAGGTTGTCCTCGATCTTCTTGGCGATGTCTTTACTCAATTCGATCACCTGCAGATCGTCCAGATCGTCGGGGCGCACGATCACCCGTACTTCTCGCCCGGCCTGAATGGCAAAGGTCTGGCTGACGCCAGGGAAGCTGTTGCCGATGTCTTCCAGCGCGGTGACGCGTTTGATGTAGGCTTCCAGGCTTTCGCGGCGGGCGCCAGGCCGCGCCCCGCTGATGGCGTCGGCGGCGGCGACGATGACCGCCTCGATGCTTTCTGGCTCCACTTCGCCATGGTGGCTGGCAATGCAGTTGACGACCTTCGGATTGACCCCATAGCGCTTGGCGATCTCTGCGCCGACGATGGCGTGGGGGCCGTCGATCTCGTGGGTGACTGCTTTGCCGATGTCGTGGAGGAGGCCCCCCATGCGCGCCGTCTTCACATCGGCGTGGAGTTCGCTGGCGATGGCGGCGGCCAGGTGGGATGTCTCGATGGCGTGGTAGTACTGGTTCTGGCCGTAGCTGGTGCGATATTTCAGGCGACCCAGGGTGCGCTGGATTTCCCGGTGCAGCCCCTGGGTGTTGGTTTCAATCAATGCCTGTTCGCCCGCTTCCTGGATGATCTGCTCGACCTCCTTTTGGGCCTTTTCCACCTCTTTTTCGATGCGGGCCGGGTGAATCCGGCCATCGGCCACCAGTTTGCTCAATGCGATGCGCGCCACTTCCCGGCGTACGGGATCAAAGCTGCTGATCAGGATCGCCTCGGGTGTATCGTCCACGACCAGGTCGACGCCGGTCACCTGTTCGATGGCGCGGATATTCCGCCCCTGGCGGCCAATGATGCGCCCTTTCATTTCGTCTGAGGGCAGGCTGACGGTGCTGACCGCATACTCTGTCACGTGGTCGCTGGCCACCCGTTCGACGGCAACGGTGATGATCTCCCGCGCCCGGCGTTCCGCAGTCTCAATCGCCTGGGCTTCGACCTCGCGGATGGTGCGCGCCATGTCGTTGCGGCTCTTCTTTTCCACATCCTGCAGCAGAAGCGCCTTGGCCTCTTCTTCTGTCATGCGGGCCACCCGCTGCAATTCCTCATGGCGCTGTTGTTCCGCCTTTTCCAATTCGGCTGCCTTCTGGGACAAGCGTCTCTCTTTTTGGTTCACCTTCTTCTCTCGAATCTCGATCAGATCGAGACGCTTGTCCACCTGCTCCTGCCGGTTTTGTAGTCGTTGTTCAGAATGGTCCAGAGATTTGCGGCGCCGGGTCATTTCTGCGTCCATCTCGTTGCGCAGACGGACCTCTTCTTCTTTCAGACGCAATTCCTTGCGCTTGACTTCCGCCTCGGCCTCAGCCAGTATTTTGGCTGCTTGCTGCTCAATGCTCTGGCCGGCCAATTGTTGGCGTTCTCTTTCCGCCTGACCGCCGTGTTCACTCCCACGTCTGAACCCAACAAAACCGGCAATGGCTGCACTGATCAGCGCAGCGGCGATAACCGAGATTATCGTCAATATGTCCATGTCCGGGTTCCTCAATTCGTCATTTGCGATGCATAGAAAAAAGCTGTTCGTCTGTCAATCACCATCTGTGTCGAGCGATTCCTGCCACAACTGGTTGGTTATATCATGCACAACTGCCCAGGAAAATCCCCGTCGCTGTAAAAAGGCAGATACTTTTTTGCGGAATGTCTCTTCGTCCAGCCGGCGCCAACGGTGCGCCTGGCTGTGCGCGGCCTGCCATGCCGCTGTTTCCGCATCGACTACGCCGTCGACGGCTGTTTCGATGATATCCTCAGCGATCCCTTTGCTGCGTAATTCGTAGCGCAAGGCGCGGGGCGCCAACGGTTTGAACTGCTGGCGTTGCCCCACCCAATAGCGGGCAAATTCTTCATCGTTCAAGTAGCCCTGTTCGAGCAGTTTGTCCGTAACCCACTTGATGTGTGCTTCGGGCAAGGTTTCTTTCCGACGTCTTTGATAGAGCTCCAGTTTTTTGCGAACCTCCCAAACACTGCGCGGGCGCACCGCCAGAAAACGCACGGCTTGATCGTATGCCCTGGCCCGTCGATCGAGGCTCTCAAGAGCCTCGATTTCCTGGTCGCTCAGGTGCTGCTCCCGTCGCAGTTTGACGGCTTCCAGGGCGGGCAAGGAGAAAGCATAGGCGCCATCAAGATAGACGCTGACCCGTTCACGATTCTTTTTTTGCCGCCGGAGCGCGGTGATCTGTCCGGCCATAGGTGCGACTCTTTTTCGCCTGGCTGGGGCGAATACAAAAAATGCTGCGGCCTACGCCACAGCATTTTCATGCTTCTCTGTTCCGGAACTATCAAACGCCCCGATGGGATTCAGGCAAGCCGACGCCAATTTCGGCGACAGGTCGCCTGTGGACATCACCCTGATTCTTGAAACAGGCCCGACGAGCCGGACCAGTCCGGCTCCCGATCTGTGCTCCTTCAAACCCAATCGGATCGTCTTGTCTCTCAGGCTGCCAAAATTTGACCCAATCGACTACGCCAACGCCTATGCGCTACGATTCGACGGGGGCCAATCGGAAAACCTGCCTTGCTTGGACTTCGACAGACAGGCCGGACAGAGAAGGTTCCGATGAAAACGAAAAATCAATCGGTGTGAATTCGTATTCGTCAGGTTGTTTCCTGGAACAATCAGTAACAGATGTGAGTGCTGTGACAATTTGACTCGGTTGTTGCTCGTCTATACTGCTCAAGCAGCACAACGAACGGTCCTTTTCTGCATCGAATGCAGTGGCGGTTGGGGATACCCGCTGCGCAATCGTTCGTTTTCTACGCGGGTGACGAAACTCGATGTTACGCCTTGGGTTTGGCCTCGGCCCCCTCGGCCGGATCGAGCAGCCCAACTCTTTCACGGATGATACGATCGATCACGCTGACCATTTCGGCGTTTTGACGCAAGAACCCTTTGGCGTTTTCCCGGCCCTGGCCCAGACGGGTGTCGCTGAAGCTGTAGAAGGCGCCGCGCTTCTCGATCACATCGTATTCCACGCCCAGATCGAGCAGGTCGCCGGTCTTGCTGATGCCCTCG